>Ga0157362_1000287_pt1 | contig 16477 bp, 17 predicted proteins | sample AttlaeALBM3_FD_111480 | JGI IMG/M metagenome (GOLD analysis project Ga0157362, IMG submission 111480) | Fungus gardens microbial communities from leaf cutter ant in Ribeirão Preto, State of São Paulo, Brazil - Atta laevigata ALBM3 | ecosystem: Host-associated > Fungi > Mycelium > Unclassified ... | reverse complement strand
TCTGTGTCTTTTGCTGGAAAGCATCCATAAAATCCAAAATCGGGATACAAGACGTTTTATAAGATGTCTTTTAAACAGTTATCACAAAAATAGAGCTTAAGATTTGTTGAATTTTAGTTAGTGGATTTTAGTTTTCTGGAATATATTCATTCTGCATATATTTAACCCAGCGTCATTGTGTGCTTAAATATTACACGATGTTGAGGTAGATCATGATAACCTGAATATTTTTTTGGTCTATTTTCGCAATGTCAATAGTTTTAGAAAGTCTTAGCGCCAGCTAAGAGCGGTTAGTTAAAATTTACAAAGTATGTAAGGAAATACAGATATTTGAAAATATCTCGGATCATTACGAACCAGCCACAATGACGCCGGATTAATTTGCAAGTGTTTAACTAATATGAGCGTGTACATATGTCCCAGGCAATCTGTCGAAGACAGACTTTGCAATCTACATTGCGTAACTCAGACTCCCCTGACATTTCACTTCCAATTAGAATTATACGTGTCCACGATGCGCGAGCGGTTTCATTGAAGAGCTGGAAATCAGCAGCAATGAGGGCAGCTCGGGCATGGATATGAACAGCGAAGAACTGAGCGATGGGGATATCGACATCTTAACCTTGAACGTGAGTTTAAATTTAATTAAACCAGGAATTATTGACAAATCATCAGAAATGTATAAATTCTACATCCATTTGCTACAACCTTCACAGCGCTCCGACCGTGACCGTGATATAATAGAGATGATAATGGGTCTCTCGAATACATATACCAATCAACAATTGAACACCAGTCAACAGCCGGGTGGAGGCAATAGGAACTATGTGCTCGGAAGCAGAAGGAGATCTAATTGGTCTCGTAACCCTCAAGATGGACGTCGTACCAGCAGGTATCTTTTCTGTCTTTACTAAACTGTCGATGGTTACGTTTAATAGAAAAAAAAGCAGCTTTGCAATTGTAATATTTAATATAATTGATTTATACATTTAGATCCAGTGAGGAACTGGATCTAAATATATATAGGGCAAGATCAATCATATTAAAGAATTTTACAAGAGTTGTAAAGCTGCGTCTATTAAACACAATCATTATTTTGCAACTATTGGAAATTTTTTTGCTAAGATAGGGTACTATACCCCAGATCTAAAAATATAATCCAATCAGCGAGAAGAAAATTGTCAACAGTTGCAAAAATAAACATTCTGCATCCATTGAAGTCACATGTAGTGATACAGTTTTCAAAGATTGTTAGATAATTGAATTTACCTGTTTGAATGTTTGACATAAATTTGACAAATGGTATGCATTTGGTCTCTTCTTTCACCTTTATAAAATTACATATTTATTATTATAATAATGTCCTGTATGCATGATACTTGGAAAATTGGTAAGGTAATAAAATTTTATTTTTTTATTTTTTTTTTATTTTTTTTTTACAAAATAGCAATCGTAGAAGACAAGAGAGCCTACAGATGCCTATAGAGAATTTCATACAAGATTTTATCTTCAATCTTTCGGGAGCAGCGAGTCTAAGCAACTCTGTGGGTCAAGATGCACAGCCATCTGTGTAAGTTGTTTTGTGATAAATAATACTGCTTGTGATATTAGCCGATTAGATATTGGATATTATAATTATAAAATAAAGATGTGTTATATTTTTCTCTATCATAATAGATCGATATTTAGCATTTTAAATTTATATATTCTCGTGAAATATTTTTTCACTTTCATTTTTTCATTTTCATATTGTAATTATTTAAATTTTTACATTTTGATCCTGTTTTTTTTTCTCATATATGCATTTTCATAAATGAATGAAACCCCACATGAATTGTCATCAATTGTAAATATGCTTTTCCAACAGTGATGGCAACAGTAAATATTTAAAAAGTTCATTCATCCATGAGGGTACAAGTCATTAAACAATTTTATTTAATCTTTAGTATTACTAAAATAAAACAAAATAATGTAGATTCAATGTTAGACTGTTCTTGGGAAATCCTGGAGATTATGTTTGGGGTCGTGATGGATTAGACGCTATTGTTACCCAATTATTGAATCAAATGGATGGTACTGGACCACCACCATTATCACGCAATCAGATCGATGAGATACCTACTACTACTATAACGCAAAGTCAAGTTGGTTAGTATCCAATATATATTGACGTGTAGTTTGCAATATCTATATAAATCTATCATCTTTTAAGATCCTTATCATTTGAGAAGCAGAACGACATGTCAGATAATTTAAATAGTTGATAAGGATCTAAAAGAAACAGTTTTTCAGAATGTTTTTTAAGTGTTATATTAAGCAATTAAAAATTTTCATACATAGAAATATCTTCGTTTCCAACTATATATTTGATTTATTTTATCTATTGTAATTGTTTCTAGGTTTATTCTTTTCAGCTAAATTTCTTAGATGATTCATCTCTTTTCTTTTTTTCTCTCTATATTAGAGGGGAAAAAAAGAAAAGATAATGCGAGAAATTCAGCTAAGAAGAAGGTCTACTTTAAATCGCTCTGATAACTTCATTCTTTTTTCTTTATGCAGACTGCAAGCTACAATGTTCTGTTTGTTGGGAAGATTTTAAGCTGTCCGAACCTGTTAGACAATTGCCATGCCAGCACGTTTATCACGCACCATGCATTGTACCCTGGCTGGAATTAGTAAGCTAAAAAATTTCTAATTTTAAGAACCCATATCAATATCGAAATAATCTTTTTCTTTTGTTTTCCTTTTCTAGCATGGAACCTGTCCCATTTGCAGACAGAACTTGGGAGATCAAAATCAGGCTGAAGCAAACCAGGATGCTGCAGCTAACATAGCTGGATCTACTTTAGCCGGATCTAGTTTTGCTGCTTTGTTTAGGCAAGTTCTGTAATAAAATATTTATTACACAAATTTGTATTTTATTATTTAATTTTTCATGCAATAAAATGGACAACAATTATTATAAAAAAATCTTAGCTGATGTTATGCAACGAAAATTTTTTGTTTTTTTCTTTGTTTTCTATTGACTTAAATTGATGGCATTCGTAAATATTTTGAATGTGTATTATGTGTGATATAGGGCAGCAAATGAAGCACACCGAACAGGACAGCCAATTAGCCGGACATCATCTACTTCGTCATCTACTTCATCAGAGTAGCTGCAGTTGTTCAAGTGAGATACGAGTGATATTTTTCTTTCAACTATCCGATTTCGTAATTAGCCGAATGTATAATCTATTTTTAACACATTGATACCATTTGGCATTTTCTTGCCTTTAATAAGGCAAATATCTCTTTACAGATTAAACATGTCAACTACAAAATTCGAATTATTATCACTTAATTAATCGATATTGGCTCAATAAGTTCGATGAACTATTTTGTTCTACGTTCAAAAAATTGTACTAAGTGGGATATCAGCCAAAATGGCCAAAAATCGTATATTAAATTATTAAATTTGTCTCTGCCTGTTGCTATTTTAACATTCAACATTAAGACATGCGTTAAACTATAATATCTCACGACCTTCACTAATGCTATTTGATTCAATATATAATACTTGATTGAATGATTACTGAAACGTTCCAGGCATTGACGAATCATGCGTTGTTACATTTCAGTGCAAACAGGAGATTTTATTTTATGATTTAATTAAATGAAATGAAATAAAAAAAACTCCGAGAAAAGAAGCAATCTACATAGACATCTTTATAGACATTATTTATGCATTATTTAGGCAATTTTATTTTGAGTAATGTTAATTTAACAAAACTCGAATCAACAAATTTTGAGCTATTTGTAAAATATAATTTTTATTTGTCGCCGAGGCTCAGTAAAATCAATGTAAGTTTAAGAATAAACGTGATGATTCGCGATTTGAAAGCAAATTAATAAATTCAAATGATAAATCGGGAATTCTTAAAAATAAAGTATTTCATATTCCTGCTTTCTTCAAAGATATATATATATATATGTACTTGAAATTACAGAACATATCACACGAATCAAGCAGCACTTTATCAAAAAGTTAATGGAATTAGTATCGAACATCTGCATATCGATATTCCGTTTTCTGTAAATATTCTGAAAATTATAAAAAAAAGAACATTGACAATTACATTAATATGGTTCCATTTCATACAGCTAATAAGAGCTTATCATTTTATCCCCACTCTATCAATTTTCGTATATCGAAGTTACGCTCAAAGTTAGATATTGTTCAACTAATAGCGAACATCACTAAAATACATGACATGTCGTGTCATGTTCATGGAACATAACAATCATATGTTTTCCAAGATTAATTTTGAGAGCGAAGCAAAGACTGCGATTTTTGGAAATGAGTTTACTGCGATTTTTGGAAATGAGTGTGCTATCCAGTATTTTTTCTTTTTTAATAATTGTATATTAGCAATTGCAATGGCTATGTGTCGCCTCCGAATCTCTGCTGCAGCTGTAGCTGCTGCTATATTCTTTTACATACGTATTCTCATTCTTGTAATCCATTTTTACTAAAATGAAGTTAAAAGCTAATGAAAATAAATGAGTGTATTCGTTAATTTAAAGCTAGCGAAGATACGCTCCATGAAAAGGAAGCAGGAGGAACGAATAGTTTTTGAACGCTGCTTTGATTGTGGCGAAGTGGGGGTAAAAAGCTAGTTTTCCTTCGCTGCATGAAATTGCACCTTTACTTTCTTCATTCTTTTAAATTTAATTCTCTGACTGTGTTGTAACATGTATCTATTAAGGTATTCTATACCTTGATTATGACTATCTGAGTCTCGACGAATAAAGACGCGTGAATGTGTAACGAATTGCTTTGTTCAGTTCTCTTAGTGCGTAAAAACTGTTTGACATGTGCATTAATTTTCGTAAAGCTGATTTTTACAACGCATACGAATGAAACGCATTCGCGTTACATATGCAGCATACATATATACTATATACTTCTATAGTAAAGATATTTCAGAAAATATGCGCACTCATGGAGATAAACCCTTGCATCCACAATTGTGTAGTTTGCAGCAATCGACGAAGTTACACATATTGTATAAACATAAAATAGGATATAAAATAGCATAAAGAAAACGATTAGAAATTGTATCTAAATTCTTCCGGCCGATGTTATTGCGTATTCAGTCGAATCGGAGTTACTTTCGCGCTACCTGTACATATGCAATGAGCAAGCATTCTGCTAGTATGCGCATTAACAAAAACAAATATCGCGCTGTATTACTAGGTGTCTATTTCAATTATGTTTTACACATAATTCTATCGCTCGTTTTTCCTTTTCACAATGATAAAAATGTTTGTTTTAAAAAAGTTAAATATTACAAAGAATATAGAAAGAAAGTTAAATTTTGCATATGCAAGACTTACTGAATTTCTTTTTTTTTAACATGCAAAGTTCAGAGTAAGAATGCCAATGTGTATAGAAAATATAGTTTATCTATAACAAATTGTAGTTTTACTTTAAATTTGTATTTCAAAAAAGATTTTTTGCACTTTTGTGAAACCTTGTCAACTGTGAGACTCATAAATTTTGCAATATTTGGAATAATTCGTTTTTGCTGTCGGATACGTCTAAGGTTCAGAATCGGAATTACTTTGTTCCTATATATATAAAACAAAACGACAAAAAATCTCACAATATTACATTGTGTTTAAGATCAATTGATTCAATTACAAACATACAAATTATACGAATATAATTAGTGGAAAAATGAAAAATGAATATTATCGATCTAATAACTAGTAACGTTTAAAGTAGCATTGATACGATAATGAAGTTGCTTTCAGGAAAAGTGTATTTTTTTAAATACTAGCTCTTTACGTTCCTGATACTTTTCAATGTGTCAACAATAAGCAGCGATATTTGTGTTAATTATATAAAATAAAATAGGATATTTTTCGTTTGTTATGTATGTATAATATAAAAATACAGAATTTAATGATGTTTATATACCTACATGCTTTCTAGCATATAGTAGTCTGTAAATTTATTAGTAGAGTATTATGGGACATATTTATTCGTCAATAAAAAGAGAGATCTAATATAATGTGAGATACATAGACGCGTTGTTTTTCTCCAACACTTTTATTAGCATTTTATATCGGAAAAAACAAAAACGCGAAAAAATATAATTATATATTTCCATTTCTAGAGACTTCAATATATCTGCAGGCTTGCCAGTTTTTTGTAACGGATAAAGATTCAATAAAAATGGAATAGAGATGTGATATAACAGTGCGAAGTATGAAGCATCCATTCGATGAAGGGTGACGAAATTTAAGATAACAGGATAAATAATAGTCATTTAAAAAATGTTTCTAAATTTAAATTTATGAATTTATAAATGATTATATTGTGTTTTTATGTATCTTAAATTCCGTACCTTTCACTATTAATTAGATACCGTGTACTCCGTATCATTTTAAGTTTTTTTACATTTACATTCTTCCTTTTTTTTCATGCCCGTATTATATTTATTGCAAGACAGACAACCTCGCTAAGCGATTATTTAAGATCTATATACACGATTCAAATTCAGGCAAAAGTTTCCTACATAAAACTTATGTATAGCTCGCGTGCGATATATTACGAAGCTGTGTCCGGTTTAAAATAACTAGATAAATTAAAAAGGAAGCTAAATATCTCTCGATTTCTTATAATATGAAAAAATGTTTACAGTGTAAAACTTTCTCGTGCAAAATTGTATACATTGATTTACATTATATACATACATATATATATATATACATAACCGTAATAAAAAAATAGATTGTATGTTATGAATTATCGCTATACCTATAAACTCGCTACCATACTATTTTTATTTACTTTAAAACAAATAGGTCAATCGCTCGACCAATGTAGCGCTAATTTCAATATCTTGTATAATTACATAATATAATTTATATAATTTACGTGTTTATAACTTACTGTGCACTTATATGCTATATTATGCACATAACAATTTCCTTTTTATAATTTTTACACTCTAGACTGCACTAGAATATAGTCTATGATTTAAGATTTGTTTCTACCGAATGACATTTTTTTCAGAAATTTAATACTGAATATTGATTTCATCATAAAATGTATATTATAATATTTGGCGCTTTCAAGTCAACAAAGCAGAGCAATTAAACTTGATTAATTGAATCTGATAGGATTTAAGAACCAATCATGTTTACTTGCATGCTTTTAGCTGCTTTGAACTCGCTTATCTATTGATACCGACAAGTCGATTGCTGACTGATTTTATATTATACATCATAAAATTTTTAGTCATTTACGTGATTCGATGAATCATTTTTTACGGATTCGATCGGCTCTGCTATGATAATGTCAGATTGCTCCTCCTTGTGCAGAGCTATCATTATTTTTTGCTCAGTGGAAGACTGACTGTCAGATGAGCCTTCCTGCGTCGAAGTGGCAGCTTCCTGAAATTTAGTAAGTGACAATGCATCGCGTGCGATCGCGTTTCGAATTTGTGGTACTTACCGTGCTTCGTATCTTCGTATGCGTTTTGATGTGTTTCGTTAGATGATCCGATCGCATAAATTTCTTTGTACATTCTGGACATTGAAAACGTTTTTCACCTGTATGGGTTCTACGATGCCTCTGGAGTTCATCAGATCTAGTAAACTTTTTACCGCAAAATATCCAAGTACAGATGAAAGGCCGCTCGCCAGTGTGCCAGCGTAAATGAGCACGTAGATGGCTCGTTTTTCCATATACTTTATTACATCCAGCAATGTGACATACATGTTGCCGTTTCCTGGTTATATCCCTATTTCTAAAGAAAAATATGGGAGTATACATCAATGTACATGTGACTATTATTCGTGACACAAACAAATATTTGATATGGTTGAAAAAAGTTATCGCTCACCTGTCGCCATCGCCGCAATTGGGACATGTACACGCGACTCTTCTACGGTGCTGCTTATTAGGATCATCATTGGTAGGGGTAGTGGCCGGGTTCGGTATTTGCTGTTGATGAGATACAGGTGTAGCGGACGTTGTCAAGGTCCCGTGCTGAAGAGTTTGGAGAATCTGCCATTTGGTAGGATCATTTGAGTCGAGTTGTACGGTTGGTGTTGTCGCGACGATAGGTGTGGCCGTAGTGGTTTGAACAGTGGCCGGCAACGTTTGAACTGTAGCCGGCTGCAATGCGCTCGCCGGTATTACTTGCACATTGCCTAAGCCTGGGATATTTTGCACGGGTATCGATTGTAAGAAACCATTGGTCGTATTCATTCCGGCGGTTGGCTGAATTTGCATTATACTTCCATTGCTCACATTCCTCATCATGTTACCTTGTTGCGCGGTCAAATTTGCTAATGCAGACGCAGGAATAAGCGTCAACTGTTGTCCTTGCGTTCCTATATAAGGATTATTTGCAATATTAATTGTTTGCAACATTAAAAATTATAAGGAAATGTATCAGAAAATGTATAAATTAAAAGTACGATAATCTTTCAATATCCTGGATGAAGACAAAATGTATTCTATAATACAACCAAACAGAGGAAGGATTTCTTGTACAAAATGAATTGAAAATGCAAAATAAACGTTTTTCTTGCTATGAGCAATTTCTCTCTTAATAAAATAAATAAAATTTAACGATTTGTCACATTTTCTTTAATCTTCGTAAAGTCGTTATGTAAATATGATAACATTTTTTTTAATGTCTTTCCACAAATTAAATGTTCGTTAAGTGTACACGTATTTCGTGATTTTCAAATTTGATTTTCTCGAAAATAAAATCTCGAACAAAAAAAAATTATTCTGTATTTTTGACTTATTTTTGTATAAGGAATTGTTTTCCTTCATCTGTTTGTATTGTAAATTTATTCCCGTCTTGTGTTTAATACAGTATATGCACACATAACAATTCCCTTACCTGTAATCGTAATAGGTTGCACTGTAGGTTGAGCCGATTGTGTAGCAGGGATATGTATCACTTGCCCACTAGTTAATTGACTCGCATCGATATTAGTTACTTTGATATCACCTTCTACCGTTTCGGGCGGTCTTGTCAAACTAGATAACGTCTGGACGTCAATTTTCTGGCCATCTTTTGTGGTAATAACGTTAGTATTTCCCGTTATGTTTCTTCCTAATGTACCTATACCAAGTACCTAAGAAACGTATAGCATATCATTTAGAATAACTTTATGTACATATTATTAATATGTTAATGTTCAATTTAGAAGTATATTACTTGAACATTGCTGGGAGATGCAACTGTTGTACTCCAAGTCGCTACTGTCGATGATGGAGTGGAGGACTGTTGCATCTGCTGCTGTTGCGACTGCTGTTGCTGCTGGGACGATGCTGGTTGCTGTTGTATCACCTGCTGTACCACTTGTTGCACTTGCTGCTGTTGTTGTACTTGGGCTTGGGCGACTTGTTGTTGCTGTTGCACCGACTGTACCACTTGTTGTTGAGTTTGTTGTTGGACGACTTGTTGTTGTGCTTGTTGATGTGCAACTTGCGTTACTTGCTGACTCTGTAATAGTACGTTAAATGTTTATCTAATAAGATCATGAAAAAAATAATGTTGAAAGGATGATTCATGGCTCTTTGTAAAAGCAAACCGGTTTGTAGTCGGAAAGTCCTGAGTTCGATTTCAACCTCTCTCCATATATTTTATAGGAAAATATTGAAAATCGACTCGTAACATAAACAATTTTATAATATTGTATAACGAACATTTTACGTAATCAATCAAATTGACAAAATTCGATGCCTATATAATTGATATAAAGACATTATTAATTTGTAAATTGCGATAATAACATTTTGGTGATAGGAAAAATTTTTATATATGTATAAATGAAGATGGCTTCATTAAGTGTCGAAACGTTTATATTTATACATAATTATGATTTAAAATTAATAAATTAAAATTATTCGCTTCCAATATCTTGTATAGTGGTGTATGCCCTTTAAAATATTGTTTTGAATAATACATTTCAAATTTTCATTTATTGTTGAATTTGATTTATATTTACCTGAAGGTTTTGCAATTGCGGTAAACTAGCAATTTGCACTTGCTGAATTTGACCGCTCGGCGTGATAATCTGCGCCACTTGAGGTATTTGCTAAAATTAAAATAATTAGAATGTACATTTCATATTATTATAATTTATAATATTTCGCAATAATTATTAATTGGTATATAGTATTAATTATATAGTATTAATTATAATGAGACGATCTCTTGCGTGAGACTTTGTCATGCCTCTGAATTACTTACTTGCATAATTTGCGGTATCATTTGCGTCGTGGGCATATTGAAGACGCTGGATAGCGACTGGACAGGAAGATGTACTGTCTGATAAACGGTTTGTCCATTATTGGCAGTGACTGGCAATTGCACAGGTACCGCTTGCTGAACGTGTTGCATAGGAAATTGCAGCGGTCTTACCTGTACACTTTGTCCTAGAACAATACACATTATTCCATCATCTTAAATATGTTAAAATTGCTTAGACATACTATTAATAAACCTATTCGCATTGCTTAAATTCCTCCCATAAATTTTTTGGGAGAAATATATTCGGTTAAAAAGCAAAGATTTTTAAAGCAAAAAGTGCAAGCAACGCGAACGAATCCTATAATTGGAAAATTTTAATCACAAAGACACACATAAATTACATTCAGCACATTACAAAATAATATTTTATAAAAAAATATGATTATAAGTGATTGCAATGAAGAACATACCTGTCGGCAACTGAACAGTTTGTCCCGTAATATTTTGTATAATCGAAGTAGGAAAGACATTCGGTGCTCTTATAAGACTAACTGGCTGTGGTGTAATAATAGTCTGTCCGTTTGCTAGTTGAACTTGCTGGCCGGCAAGTTGCATTTGTTGACCATTTGCAGTAGCAAATTGCATTGTTGGCTGCGCCTGATGATGGGCACTTGCAGCCGACATCGCTGAGGATGGAATAAATAAAGCTTCCTGACCATCTATATTAACAGTCTGCATTTGTGGGATTACACTATAACTAAGCTGTTGCTGTTGCGTTTGCTGCTGCTGAGCTTGTTGCTGCGTTTGCTGTTGCTGGGCTTGTTGCTGACTCTGTTGCTGTTGCTGCTGCTGCTGCTGTTGAAGAGCCGCTTGTGCCTGAGCACTGCTGATAATCTGAGCACCCTGTGAAATAAAAATTTCGTTTATAAATTAAAATTAAGTAAAGCGCACTTTAGACGATCTATAATTTGCGACCAAATTCAAAACAGAATTTATAATTTTGCGTATCGTTAGTATGTTTTCTATTCCTGCACTAGATTTTTCTAGAACTCTCTTTCTCGTAGAGAAACAAATATCTCTTTTTAGACAAATATCAAACGTATGTCTATCTCACTTTAAGTTCCAAAAGAGTACACTAGTTGAGCCACAAAAAATAGACCTGTAACATAGAAAAAATAAAACATACATATAGAAAATATATGTCACTGATATATATTTTCTATGTGTGTATTTTACTTCTTCAAATATTTCCTATATTACGATACGCAAAATATTGTATTGATTGTAAATAGAATTCTGTTCTGAATTTGATTGTATCATCAGTTTGTATGATATAAAGTAGGCTTTAAAAAATAACGAATTTAAAAATATGCATTGAGAAGAAAAATTAATCATTTAACTATATCAATTTAGTTCGTCATTTATTTCTTTCAGACTTTTGGAGACTGTATACGTATTTAATTATAAATTCGACTGAAAGCACTAGTGCGCACTGGTGCATATTAAAGCCATTGTACACTGATTTAATTGAATATATTGAATATAAAAATGAAATGCAAATATTTCGAATTATGAAATACATATTTTATGTAATGGTACATTAAAATGTATTGAGTACTTCATGATTTAATCGATTTTTATGTTTATTTGTAAACATCTCTTATTTTGTGTACGATGGCTTAATGTGCACCAGTACGCACTGAGTGCGTCCAATCAAATTCGCTATAAGTCAAATATAATATATCAAATATAATATATAATGTAAAATTTTTTTCTCAGTACGCATCAACTATTTTTTTAATATAGGTAATTATGTCTTCTCATACTTGCAAGAATTGATGAGGTAGCGATTGGACAGAGATTGCTTGCGTTCTCTGCTGTTCATGTTGTGGCTGTTGAGCTTGTAAAGGCACAAAGTTTTGCAGGGTAATAACTTGTGGCTGTTGCTGCTGCTGCTGTTGAGCTTGCTGAACATCTTGCTGTTGCTGCAATTGCTGCAACACATTAGCGCTTAGAAAACGAATCTGCGGCTGGACAGTTTGCTGCTGTTGCTCTAATTGTTGTTGATCTGCATCATCTTGCTGTTGCTGTTGAGGTTGCAAGGGATCCTGTTCTTCAATTTCTTCCTACAAATAATTATATCATTTATTTTCTTGTGAATTTTTTATAGTATAATAGCATATATTTTAAGCTAATTTCTGTGTATAAATATTGTCTATGATATTTATATAAAAAATATTATTTATCAACATCAATTTAAAAAAATAATATTATAAAAACAAAATATTAATAAAATAAAAGTAAAGAAGTAGAAGAACTAGTAACACATAATAATTTTACCTGTGAAAGATTCCTGCCATCTATGCTCCGTTTCATGATGAATAATTTCGTTTTGCACTCTATACAATTTATAACAACGAATCTAATGTCATTTCATGTCGAGTGATAGGAATTTATAATATAACAACTACATTGGCAATCTTCTTGAAGCTACAAGAAACGAATCGTCCACAGAAATGGCGCTCCTACAAAGAAATGTTATTTTTAGAGAATTGTGTCTATTATAGTAACTAGTTCTATAAAGGCTTATATTAGAGAATTATAACAATTAAAACAATTGAATGAAAGAGATATATAGAAAGATTGCATTGATTTCAGAAGTCAGAGAATCGTTGCAAAGAATTCCTTGCAAAGAATTTTTAAAGAAATGCAGAAAGAGAGAAAAATAAAAGGAGACAAGAAAAAAGAGACTTTGTAGTGTCAGTTTTACACTTGTATGAATGATATCTCGTTTTTCTCATTAATCTGAATAAAAAATCTCAAATCGAAAATATGATTCTAAATCTTTTAACAATTTAGTTGGAACTGGGATTTAACACGAAGGTTTAAATAAGGAAGATTTAAATACAGAAGAGAAAAAAAACAGTTTCCAAATTCAAAAAATTAGGTGGAGCATTAGGGATTTTATGCGGGGATTTAAACAGGGAAAGCCAGAAGAGAGGAAAAGTGCAGTTTCCAACTCCTTATAGGGGTTACGAGTGTTGGAGCATGTTGACATTGAGCTTTGCTAGCATGTGCAAGACGCTAACTCCTCTCCCTCTCTCTCTCTCTCTCTCTCTCTCTCTCTCTGCCCCTCTCCCTCTCTTTCTCTCTTTCCCCGACGAGGGAACAAAGAAGGCCGGTCGGCGGTAACGGGCACCCAAGGAGGACGCCCGAGAACCCGATCGAGGACCGCCTCCTTACGCCCCTGTTTCCCCACCGCCCCTACCCGATTCATAAATGTAGCACGCGCACGCGGCCCGACATGACGGCAAGGTGAGCCTCGTGTCGTCATTACCGCCCACTCGGTCATCCGCCGCTCGTTCGCGCTCTCGCGGCGGCGCGAGCGACCCGCGATAACGGGGAAGGCACGACTCGCGATGCCCAGCCTCCACCCACTTCGCCACACCGGGACTCCACCTAACATGGAAACAAACACGTGTTGCCCTCCCGCAGGACTGTCTACTCACACTGCCAAACCATTAAAAACGCCAGGCCGTCGCGCGCCAGGTACCAACGTCAAACCAACATCACCACTTTTGTCGACACTAATGCACCAGTGTTCAACTTGACCCAAATGTAAAAGTTCGCTGATCACGCGACTATGCGAAAGCATGCGTCGCCTCTTCTTCGATTCAGACGCGACACATTCGTTCACCGTGAATCGACTTGGCAAGGACAAACCAAACAAGTTACGCTGTACCATCCGCGTCTCGTTATACGCGAGAACGTTGCAACAATCGCAACGGCATTCACAGGTAAGTATTCACCGACGCGCGGTCGCCTATCCCGCACGTCCTCACCCCCGTATACCAAATACTCCTGTGTGAGCCGCGCGCGCGCGCGCACACAGACAGCTGCACGTGTCACGCAACGCGCGCCAGAGCCTCCTCAAAGCACTATGCTGTAGCGACGCTATCGGTCCGTAGATCGCTTCGCGTCATTCGATTCACGAATGATCAAGCTCGATCACGCTGGATATCTGTATAAGAAGGGGCTACGCCAGTGAGATTAATCGGATTAGCGTACTCCGGACGAGTATGCCGCCGCCACCGTCGAGTCGTGGAAGACACGCTTAGTCCAGCTTTACTCGACGCTACTGGAACACCACAAAGTGGAATCAACGAGTTTCCCCAACTCATTAAATCCACTGGCACGTGCACGCCGTGATATACCGCGCACGTCCCGTCTCGTCCAGTTTAATCGCCCATCCGCGCTCGCAGAAATGCTGCACAACGAACACCAACAAATATCGTCTTAAAACGAGAAAGATCGAGTAAAACATGAACGCACATACCCACGAACGCGGTGCCAATGGGCGGTGCGCGGATGGCAACGTCGCCGTTTCACTCGACACGATGGCACGGGCTCGCTGATTAGTCGGCTGCGGTACGCGCGACCGGTCGGCCATCACCATCAACCAATCAAGTTGGCCGGCAGCTCGCCGGGGCGTCGTTCGACAGGGGCGTACGCGGGAACGCTTGCGGCGGACGCCCACCCTATTAAAGGGGGCTAAACCACGCGTACCTCCTACTTTCTCTAGTCTTCCGCTTCCTCCCACCTTTCACCTAGCGTATACCGACCGCGGGTGAACAGCTCGTGCGATAGGGCACGTGTCGCTATCTGCGATCCGCGACATTTCTCGGGGATGTTCTTTGACGATTGATGATCTTTGAATTAATTCGCAATAGGATCACACATTTTTATATTATGCTGAAAGAACATTAGATCTTTGGAATTTTTGTTTTGTTATTAATTTCAAAGTTTAAAAATTTTCAATTATATAAAAAAATTACAATTGAATTTAACGTAAACATATTTATACTTTAAAAGCACAGTCATTTTTTGATGAATAAATTTTTAGATTTTAGATAAATTTAAATCTATAAAAAATTAATAAAATTAATAAAATTTAACTTCTATGATATTACTAATTGAGGGTATACAAGAATTCACAAGTAAGAATCTTTTTAGTCTTTTATACAGTTCGGAATAATAAATCTGCACTAAAGTTCCAAGACTCAAATTGCGAATAAAGGATGAAAATTGTTGACAGAGAAATATAGTACGATAATTAACCTACATCCTACATGAACAAAACTGATTTGTGAAACATAAAATTATTCCAAATCATTACTATTTAAAAATTAATAAAATGGATTTCAGGATCTCTAAAATTCATATGTTCCAGTTATGTTAAAGCGTTTCTTACTTTCAGGAAAATCACGAAAAAGTATTCGTCAAGCGATAAGCTCATCTCCCTCCTTGCATAAAGGTTTCAACTTCGTACATATAAAATGAAATTCTGAAACCTAGGCTTATTCTAAAAAAATTATCTAGAATTAAATTCTTAAAAAATTCCTTTCCTAACCACATGACGATAAAGTTAAGGAAATTCTTTTCTCGATACGTCATACGTTTATCTGAAATACGCTAACCGCTGAGTGTTATCGTCGAATTATATATGATAATTTGTAGCACGTTACCAATATTTGACAAAAAAAAAATTGGAAAAACAGTACTACAAATTATTTACTATCGATTTTATTGATATGATGATGATGAATGATAATGATGATGATGATAAATTACAAGTGCTTGTCACTGTGTCATATTACAGTGATAATACATTGATGATTTCTCACGATATATCTGTAGTTTGTACAATTTTAGGATATATTAGTAATGATACAAAGATAGTAGTTCACACTACTGTTGGTTTAGTTTTTTTTCAGAGATCAGATTGAAAAATTTCTTTAAAATGATATTACAAGCGTATCTTACAGCAACATTATATTCACAATTTTGCAAATAAATGTCTAGTACTGACAAGAAAGTGATTAAATAATATATAATGTACAATTGTAATGCTATAAATATTATAAATATCGAAGCAATTCAAGAGGCAATTTAGGGCTAAAATTCCAACATTACATAAATTATACTCCTACAATCAGAAAAATATTCTAGTTGCAGCGACAAAAAGTATAAACAAAATTGATTAAATGAATCAGAATTCTGATTATCTCGAATAAGATGTTTGATAGATTTAATTGCGTTCTATTTGTATTTTTCTGATCTCTACTAGAATTTCAATTAAGGCAATGAAATTTTTTTCAATTTAACAAAAATATATAATAATTTAGGTATTATTTAGATTAGATTGC
>Ga0157362_1000286_pt1 | contig 16484 bp, 8 predicted proteins | sample AttlaeALBM3_FD_111480 | JGI IMG/M metagenome (GOLD analysis project Ga0157362, IMG submission 111480) | Fungus gardens microbial communities from leaf cutter ant in Ribeirão Preto, State of São Paulo, Brazil - Atta laevigata ALBM3 | ecosystem: Host-associated > Fungi > Mycelium > Unclassified ... | reverse complement strand
AAGATTTAAAAATAATTTTGTAAGATCATTAAAATAACGTGAAAATCTCAAGCATGGAAAAGTTGTAAAATTTTTATCATACTTGCAATCAATTTGAACATTCTACATATTTTGATAATTTAACAAAATTATTTTTAGATTTGTATCTAATTAAATTTTTAGATATTTTAGCAAAACCGTTCTTTCCATATGTATTTATTTTATTGTGCGTGACTATGAAAGTTTGTGTCAAAAAGAAGTCGCACGATAGAAGTTGTCTGTCTCGCATGGTCCGTAACCACTGCGAGGTCGACGTACGTAACTACTTGTTAATTGCCATAACTATCGTAAAGGATTGCACTGTGACTTTATCTACTCGTCGTTCTATTAATTAAAATAATTGTAAACTTTGCAATAACGCAACTTGACATCGTTTGCACTCATGACATACACACGTCGTATATATATTTTATTTCAATTGGAACGTTGCTTCATTAATACTATTTCAATTGTATTACGATATCACTTGATTTGATTAAAAACACGCATGGAAATGAATATTTCAATTGCAAAAATTTAAAATTGATACACAAACCCAAGTGAATATTCGAGAAAGCATTCGACTTGACTTCTTAACCAGATAATGAGTCAGCTTTCTGGATGAAAATCGTTAATAAAACAAGCAACATATATTGTTCGTAATTATTTTTATGTTTCACGGTTCTTTATTATTGTATTTATATATTTTGCAGGTCACCGTTATATTTTCGTAGATACAGTAGTAAGTATAGTATACTAAGTAATGTATGATTCATATACACAGTATCCATAGAAATGTAACGGCGACATAAAAATCTAAATAATAAAAAATTGTGAAACGTAGAAATAATTACGGATATTCCGCTCAATTTCATTATATGTATTATTAATGAGTAATTCCAAGTACATAGCAAAGAAAATTATTCTTAGAGAGTTAGAATAACAAGTTTGGCATAAAAAAATTAACGAATGCAGTTGTTTTATTTGCGAAGTTAACTACGTCTAACCTTGCCTATGTAGGTCATATCTATTGGCTGACATTCTGTATATATATTCCGATATTCGCGAAATAAACAACAAATACTGAACGGTCAGAATTGATAAATCAGTTTTTATGTTATATTATCATCACTTGGAAGTTTCAAGAATAAAACTTATATCATCATGTTATATTTTCAGTAAAGAGATTAAAATACTCCTTGCAACTTTGTGCGTCACAAGATAGAAAAATGATGACTACTTTAGAATCTGACATAGAATTGTAGATAATGCCGCTCTTCAACGGTAAAGAATCTATAGTGGAAGACGGAATATAAATTTCATTAGTCACTTCTTTTCAATCGGTCTGAAACCAAATATTATCGTCGGATGGAATTTAGTCTCAACACATTGCGATAAAAGGTACTAGACGTCATGTCATTATTGTCCTAGAACTTTGTCTCTGAAGACACGTACTTCAAAAGATTATCTAATTAGTGATTCAAACGGAGATCGCGCGCAACTTCTCATTAAGTTACACTCATTTTTTGATATACCGATAATTTTATCAGCACACAGTGTAGAACGGGCTTTATTGGGCGTCGCGAGTACTCGCGTCGCGACAGAAAAAGAGAGAGTGAAAGAGAGAGAGAGAGAGAGAGAGAGAGAGAGGCAGACAAAGAGAAAGAGAGAGGAGCAAGCCGTCAATGACACTGACGAAGAAGGAGAATGATAGGGTGAGGAGAGGGAACTGCGCGATGCCAGGCTGCATGAGGGGAGGGAGCCGCGAACCAGCGCGGCTCGGGAGGGGGCGGAAAACGCGTAAACAGAGAGTCAACATGTAAACAGGCCACTCGCGAGACAAACAACGTGGGGGCCGCGGGCTGTTCGCCGCCGAACGAGGCAGGCAGGCAGGAGGCAGGAGTCAGGCAGCCAGGCAGACAGGCAAGCAGGCTCGTATACGTTCGCTTCGTCGCTGCGCGCTCCGTTTTCCGTGCGCGCCCGCTTCGACGCGACCAGTCGGAGTATAAACGCATCGCGTCTCTCCGCGTGTTCGACTTATCAAATCGCGCGCGCCGCGCTTCGCGAGCGGGGAGTCGCCGGACGATACGATTGTACCTGCGCCGGGTAGTGGTCCTTCGTACGGCTGCGGCCTCTGCCTCTGCCTCTGCGTCGGCGGCGGCGGCGGCGGTACGAAAACCCGCCGAAATTCGGAAGCGAGAGAAAGAGAGAGAGAGAGAGAGAGAGAGAGAGACCGGATCGAAGCCGTTCGGCGCGACACGGCACGACGGATTCGCTTCGGCCGGTTTCGTTAGTGTCGCGAAAAAGAAAGGAAAAATGAGAGGGGGAAGAGGAAGAATGAGAAAGAAAGAAGAACGGTGTTCTTGTTGATAAAATATTGTTATAACGTCGTACACACACGTGAATTTTTGGTGTCGTGATGAAAACATCACATGCATCACGGACGAATCGAAACAGTTAATTCGTTGTATTATTAATTAGATCATGTGCATGAATTAATGACTCGTTTGCTTAATTAATCATTCTGTGAAGATAACGGCATGAGTGTCAGTGCGGTAACAACTTTGTGACAGTGTAATCCAAGCAAGGATATAAAAAAAAAACATATGCAATTGGATATCGTCTAAAAGTGAGACATTTCAACCAATTTGTTCCAGTCAAAAGTAAACCGTGATGACTCGTTTACATCAGAATGTACGCGCAATGATGAGTAATCGTAGGCCAGTTTAAAGCAGATGTCTTTAGTGATTTAAAGAGTATTTCTTCTCGATATACGTTTAGTTCCTGTTAAGCATATATATAACACGCATTTACCTGATGTAATCTCTTTACGCCAATAGTTATTTTAACTGATTTTAAATAATAAAAAAAAATGATTCTAATATCAAATCATTAGTTACTGAAACAAATTTTAAACTAATAAGTTGTAAAAATTTGTAATTATCATCTTACAGCTTTTCAATCTATGAGAAATCATTGAATTATTGGACATAATTTTTGATACCACACAAGCACATATTAATCTTTAGGCTGCAATATTGTTGTAACATAAAGTTGTTGAACAACGAAAATCGCAACATGTTAACAAAGTGCAATAACGTGATGTTGAAGAGGGAAGAATTCGCTAACGAGCAATAGATAAATTTACAATTATTTAGTGCGTCAGTGACGCGTTGTTGCGTTACTCGTCGTTTGTGTGTGGGAAGAGTGATTGCACAGTGACGAGGAATATATTTCCACGAGAGTTTTCTGAGAGATGCAGGCTTTCCGGCGAAAATACGTTTCAGTTAAATCGGTAAGTGTATTTTATACAAATCATCATTTCGATGATCCGGCTAGTTACAATTCATTATTCGAAAAATCTAGTAGACGTCAATATATATATTAACTCTGATAATCACTATTACTCGCACGCTCTCGTAGATCTCGCTTAGAACGTTAATATTAAACAGGAAAATACGCAAATGTTGCATATAGAAATAATCAGCTGATTTGAGTCTCGCTGACGTTTTGAATTGAGAAATTCAGTGCTGACTGACCGAATATTAACTATTGTTGATGCTAAAGGTAATTTCTTTTGTTACATACACACATGTTGCTTGTCAATATAATTGATGCCAAAAGGTTATGATCAACTTACATGTTTTGATCAATCGATTTTCTTGACGAATGTTGTCACAGTATAAAAATTTTACGAATCTTTTCATTTGAAATCGTGATTATTACTGGGCAAATAAAAAATAGCGTAATATAAATTTTTAAATAAAATTTTTGGTTAATTATTATTTAGAAAAAAAAATGGAAATATTATTTATCACGCTATGATTTTTTTTTATGATAGTGATATTCTTTTTATATACTGAAAATACTACAATGTAATTTAATGTCTTCTTACAGGTCAAGATAATTGATAAGTTATCTAAAGCGGTTCATAGTGTAACCGCTACAAGTAGAAAAACGTATTATTTGCTTCCGGTTTAAATGTCAATAAAACATAGAAAGGCCATGATCACACGAACCTTGCTCTTTTGCGTCAAGTGTTTTATAGTTGAAATGTAATCGCTCCGAAATTTACGATACGTGTCGAACACACACTGTGTAGTGTATGACATCCGTAATTTTGTTACCGAGAATTATTATGGCACGAGGAAATCAAAAGTGACAGTATTTTCTCGGGAACGCGATTGTCCCGGCGACGACATGTCGAGAAAATGGAAATCGCTGTTAACGTGGCGAAGTAACCTAACGGAGGAATTATTCGCGTATATTGGCGGCCACTCGCATGAATCATTATCTTCTTGCGGCAAGTCGTGTGAGTGAGCAATCGTTACCCGCGGCTTTTATTAAGATTTATGAGACGCTATATACGCACACGTTCTCTAATTGCTCGCTCGCGCGAGCGCCTTTTAAGAAAACTGCTCGGCACGTCCATTACCCACTCATTATCATGACTACGTTGCGCTCATAAATCGTCGATCCTGCAAACACCTTTCCGAGTATTCCAAATTTAAGAGCGGCCAATTAATTATCTGCCCAGGGGGCAGTCTTTGACCATCGCCTATTCGTCTGCCAATTCGAACCGTCCGATTCGTGAACGAACTTCCGGTATCGTGTCACGTTGCAACCGTCTAAACTAGAGCGCGGGAAGAAAGTGTCGAATGGAACAGAAATATTATTCTCAGATAAGAACTGAGAATCTGACTAATGCAAGTCAGCTATTTGTTTCTTAGGAACAATCGCAAAAGCGATAGAAGTCGATGGTATGACTTCTCTTTTTTTATAATATTCTTTTTTTATAACTCAAGTAAATTAATATAAACTTAATTCTTTGAATTTTTTCATGTAATCTCGTGAAATATGTCAGATTGCATTGCGCTGAGTCTTGTAATTATTTATGTGTGTAATTATTTTTGCTAAAGAAGTTAAAATTGAAAATTTTGTTTCGAGGTTTTTTTAAATTCATTGCTCCTAAAATTCTGATATTTAAAGTTACGATTCGCGTATTTATTCATGCATTATTGTATTATTAATGCGATCATGATGAGATTTGACAAAAAATCCTTTTGAATTAATAAATAATCATTATTATTATTTCTAAACTAATAATTGTGTTAATTAAAATATTATGTCACAATCTTAGAAGAGTCATTTACTATGATTATACTTTTAGCGATACTAGAATGGGCATATTCCGTGTTCTCGCGCCGTGTATGGAAACTAGAATGCAGCAACACGTGGAACATGTGCGTACGCACGTGCACAATGTATGACAGTTTAATCAATTGAAGTTCGATGGACGTTGTCGACAATTTCATTCGAGAGTAGAAGAAACGTTTAATTGGTTAGTTCGGAAAGAACGTTCGAACCTCCTTTAAAAGTCTTCAATCATTATTTCGTTGTCTATTCTATAAGAAAATATACGTTTAAGTTAACACATGAGCGAACCAAAGGTTGAACGCGATTGTGAAATCTTCGCATTGAGCGAAGAATTTTTTGCATAGAAATTATTGCGTAAGTTAAATTAAGCCTAATCTTAGTTGTGACAGCGAAAATCGATTATATAATTGGATAATGTATAGCAATTATAGTTTTACGTAGTCAAGAGCAGTTAATTTGAAGTAGAATAAAGTGATTGCAAATAAGCACTTTATAATAAATGAATTGTTTTTCTCCTCGAGCATTTTCTTTAGGCTAAAATAATTGATCGTAACAACTCTGTAGATCTTCATCAATATTAGTAGAATGAGTAATGATAAAATCAGTGTAAATGTATTATAACAGTTTCGACTACATTTACTTTTCGATTACATTTATTTTAATTCGAGCACGTCGAGTAAGAAAAAATAACGAGTAAGGAAAAAAATATTTAATCCGAGGAAACAAAGGAAAAATTGAAAGAATTGGAATACTACGTAGACAAGCGTCATTATACAATAGATTTATACAGCGGACGGTATATAAGCTACGCTTATTGTGGCATTAAAAGATTCGAAACTCACGCACACCTGCCCTTCTTCACGTTATATTGATGTTTAATAAACTATTGCGGAGCTGTTTAATAACGTTTTAACTATCGATCTCGCCGCGTCAGCCGGATCGATCTCCGGCAAGAGTTCGATTCAAGCGCAATAGGAGAAAACGTTTAATTGGATCGGTCGTCGATTTGATCTCGTTGATCGAATCTGAACAGTTTAACGATTCGTGCCAGACGATTAATCGGCGAAATTCGTGTCTGCAGTTTTGTCTGGAAACGCGGAGCCCGCAAATTGTTCGTAATTATTTATTGTACCAACGTCCATACACAGGGTCAAACATTCAAACGTCAAATTAAAACTGTTACTTTTCAATCGTGATCAATCTTTGTGAAAGACAGTTATTGTTCGTTGGGAATGATTCAAACGGATTAACACATTAGCGCTAAATAATAAATATTAGGGAAGGAAAAGCAAAATATCCATCTTCGCGAATTATATTGGTGTCACGCTTATGATTAATTGCATAATTATCTCTGAATGAATACACGGATTTTTTGTTCTGCTATTGTTTCAATTATTAAAAATCGATATAAAATAAACACTTTACTGCTCCTATAAGTAATTTATCTAATAGACAAGTTTGCTTATATTTAAAATATATATAATAATTATATAATAATTATAATAAAAGAATATATGTTAAAATAAATATTAAGAATAAATTATATTTCAAGTAAAATTAAAAAAAAAAAACAATTTTTTAGTTGATTTATTATTAGAGATTATTAAAATTTCATATTAAATTGTCGTTAATTGTGTAGAAAACTTATTGCGTCTCGTAATGACGCGCGTCAGAGTCAGAATTGCCATAAAGATACTTTAGACGATAAGTATTAAAACGATAGCGCCGATAATAATTTTCAAATAAACAAACGAAGGTAAAGTATTCAAGCGTATGATTCTCTGTGGTGTTAACAGAACTAAGATTATTTAAAGTGGGTTTCCATTAGTTACTCCAACGTTATGTTTTATAGCTGAAGATAAGAAGTTAATCTTATTTTGTTTATAGCCACACGTCATGTAATTTTACGGCGGAGTTCGTATTAGGATAATATCATGTCTTGAAATAATAACGTGGGATTTTCTGATAATGAATACGAAAATTAAATATAATAAATTGTGCCTATTATGTAACAAATAAAAGTATAATAAATTTTCTATTAATTTTCGAGTAATAACTATGCACAGAAATAATATTTCCAATGAGCTCTGATACTTGAATGAACTAAAGCGGGTTTTCCCCGCTTTTTCAATTTTGCATTGTCATGCTATCTCATACATACGTTGCTCAGTCTGTACTTTTAAACCTTCGCGGGGAGTAGGATACATTAAAAAGTGTTTGCGAGCAGCAATGAGTAAACAGATGGTTATTTATAACCAAGCTGTGCGTCAACTATAAGTAAGGTGAAGCGAATAACGGGGAAAACCGCGAGACTGCGCCGTGCATTCAAAACTCTGTCACGGAGTTGAGGAATTGCCGTCGTTTCTCGCAATTATTTCTTGAATTAGCTGGATTGCGGAATGATTGGGCCTATTCGCATGCAAAATAAAATTGCTTCCATCGTACATACGGAGCGTTTCATACGCGTTCATCTTGCTGGTTCCCGTTAAACTTCATTACTTTCTTACCTCGATAAGTATCAAGCATTAGCTCACAATACATGAAATGTAGGAATTTGTTTTCTATTGGAATTATGTTGCACCGTTCACTGAAGAAGATCTGTGTCTTGCTCTTCGCGTATAATCGATGCATCAAAGCACATTATTTTACCGTAACATTAGATTTGTAACCTTATTGGAATTCTAAAAATTGTGTGTGTGTGCAAACTGTGGAATTAAAGATTGTTTTTACTCTTGAATCCTTTAACTTATATGATAAGTAATGATTTTAGCTACTCTCTTAACTAATTAAATTTTCATTTGCTTTCTACTATAAATTCTTTAATTTACTTGAAGAAATTAAATTGTATAATATTGTATATCTTAAATAAATAAGTAAAATTATTTTTTAATGTTTCGTCACTCACTGACATACCTCGTTAATGAATTATTGTAATTGATGTAAATATATTCGCAAAGCTTGAAATTTTTTAATTATCTCCTTTTTATGAGATCAACTTAATAATTATTGACATAAAAAATTCTGATAGAATATTTTGAATCAACTGTTGTGAACGTAACAGAAAGAAAATTTTTATCGTTCAATGTGATATCTAAATAAATAGATTCTAAGTATTTAAGAAAATAGTAGAGTATAGAATTTTGTTCGACACTCAAGCTGGTTGTCCGGATTAGAATATCAAAACTTTTTCCAGAACTGTTCATCATTGTTCAAATTTAATTATTTTAATTGGAGGGGGAAGATCAACAAGATTATTTTAGCTAAATATTTATCTAAATTTATCGATATCTCAAAATCATTTTTTCCATGTAATGAAACAATTATCATCTTCGGTCAGTATCGAAAGTATGTCAAGAAATATATTGTAAAATTATACATAATAATAATAATAATGTACAACCATCACAATAATGGCTCTAAGCAAAAGTACCATAAACGGAAAATAGCTGTATACAATGCCAAGATTGCAAGAAGGTAATAAAGTTATAAGGATAAATTTAAACGCGCGAATAGGAATGAAAGATGACATGAAGATATTCGAGTAAGCCATTGACGCACACAAGACATTATAATCGTTGAACGACCGCAAAAACTTTCTTCAATGCCGCAATTGCTGCAACATGTCGGCATTTTGCATCTTTCTGCAATACTGCGTCAGCTGCAAGTGCATTTACCAGTGTAACAAATTTGCTAAATTACCATCTTGAATTGTTTGCTGAGAACGGAGGCATACGTAGCTGCCATATAACGTTCTATGTTGTTACTAATGACAGTAATAAAGTTTAAAAACGTCGACGACACATTAGACTTACGCTTTCATGTCTATCTTACTTTGCATTCCTATGCGTATATTATTACGCGTTGTAGGTGGATATAACAAATTGGAAGATCGAATCTTTTATTTGTTAAAAGAAATATTAATCTTTCCTTCGGAAGTGTCACAACTCACAAAATGTGATTTTCGAATTATTATCATGAATACGTTAAGTAAAGATTATTCTATCAATTATCAAAAGTAAATTAATTTGACTTTATGTTTGTCTGATAAATAGCACGTGTGTTGTTCTTGAGATTTTCAAAGAGATCATAATATCTTCTACAATACAAGAACGACACATTTTAGACAAGTTATATCGTTTCTGTAAATATTCGTATTCTTGTAAATAAAAAAGAGAGAATATTTAGAATTGAGATAATTTAGGTGTGTGAACGAAATTTGAAGAAAAAATTGTTTTATTTCGAATTTAATCATTTTAGCTGATCAAAATAAATGTAAATGTTGATGAATTATTCCGAATTTCTTATAATATAATTTTGTAGAATATTAATTAAAATCACAAGTTAAAAAGAATCAAAGGGAGTTTGTGAAGATTGTGAAACGAAAAGTGACAAATGTGACATTTGATTATATTTTTAAGAATATATTCTTTTCGCCGATGTGATTTGATTAGTCAATAATTTTTTGTCAAGTTGAGAAATAGTTTTTTTGAAAATTGCAATTTTTCAAATTGTGTCACTTCTGAATTAAGAGAACTGTATGTACTTACTTGTAAGAATAATGTATATATTATTAACTATTAGCGATAATGCGCGAGAAGTTACGAGACATTAAATATAATGGATGTCTCCAAGCTTGATTCATTATCTTGCACCTTATCTGACGCAAATTAATTTTATTAAACACTTTACGTATATTGCTACATAATCTTACTCTTCAATAAATATAATCTCCATTGAAAAGCTCGCGGTAAAACGTAGAGGAAGGTTAATACTGCATGAAACCTCAATATGTCCTGTTTAACGGCAACTTCCATGTCGCACGTCAAGAGACACGTTTATGCAAATTCGACGGGAGGTATTGTCGCTCAGTAAAGAGCAAAAAAAAAAAATGCACGCATCAGCCAGACAAAAGCCGTTGCAGCGACAACGGCGCAAACAGCATCGGGCAAACAACTGATACAGGCGGAATAAAGAGAGAGACGGTCGTTTAAAGATTTCATTGAACTGCCACGATAATGGACGGCGCATACACACAGGCCCGGCGGCGGCGCGCCATGCCACGCCACGCCACGCCATGCCATGCGGTTCGTATTATCAAAAGAAACTATTGTCGGGCTGTTGTTAACAATGCGTTGTTATTAAAGCGTGTCCCTGCGACAGCGCGCGGATACTTCGCGCCGCGTCGATTTCTGCCGGGAAATCGCGCGCCCGGGATTCAGACGCGTGTTCTCTCTTTCGCGCCACGGTTCATTTTCCGCGGTTGACCTTGACTTGACCTTGCTCTCAGCTGGCGGTTCGGCCGCGCGCGGGAATCAGCTGTGCGAAACTCACGAATGGCACCTGCGGCTAGCCGCGATCTCTCGTCCCGCGAAGGCCGCGAAAAATCGTATTTTGGCGCGTTCGATCGTACAGCGTGATACGCGATGTTTCGCGATCGTGGGATTGGCGCAGCTGTCGGCGCTTCGTCATGCGGCAAGGCTATTTTTGTGCTAACTAGTTTGGATTAGAAATTTGACGTTTGATAGTCGGAGTACAGATAATTGCTGAATTTTCTAAAAAGAAAGAAGACTATTTTCGGAAACTGATTGACACTGAATGGAATTACGTAAAATGCTATTTCTAAAGGTTCGTAGGTCTACAATTTTAATATTAATTAGTGAATTAATCTTTAAAAAACAATAGTCTATATATTTTTAAAATTTTACAGTTTTTCTTCGAGTGTGATTTATTACATTTCATTGTGTTTCTTGCTTGAAAATATACTGTTTCAACATCACAATAGTGACTTTCCCCTTTCATGAAAAAGGTTTATATTACTTGTTATTATTTAATTAATACTATTAGTTATTATAAATTAGTTAATTCATTTCTCTTAGATTATCATGATGAAGAAAGTTTTGCTGATTCTTATCTTCTACATCTTCTTCATATTTCATGAAATGCATTTGATATTATCAAAATATTCTAGATTTTCTCTTTCATATCTTTATTTGATATATTATATATTTTATTAAAAAATATATTTTACATTCAAAATTAGCAAAATTTATAATCCATTTTTCTCTGTCGTTTTAAATTAGAATATCTCTTTATTGCTTACGCATTTTTCAATTTGCTATTTTGAATTTATTTTAAATATCTATCTCTCTCGACTGTTTTATCTTTTAAATATGTCTTTACCGTGATGCATTCAATTCCATTCAATTAATTTAACTTTTTTATCTTTATTTTTGTTTTTGTAATGATAAAGCGTGAATACCCGATTGTTTCATTTATTGCTTGCAGGAGATGCATTTCTTAAGCATAAACATTTGATATACGATATTTCTTGTTCAATTCGTTAAAAGATTATATATATTTCTAAAAATGTAAATACACGATTTCTGTCCTACATTTTACGTCTTTTAATAGTTCGTAAATTTAAAATATGTTAGCTATTAAATATACCTCGAGAAATTCACAGTTATAATTAACTGTTGAAGTTTTATATCTTGAAAAAAGCATCACGCAAATATTTATGATGCGAGTAATTAAACGGTCGCTGCTTTCATCGTAGTATCAAAATTATTTATTGGCAACATTATCTATTACGTATATCAACGAATCATGCCACGTTGCGCGTGCCTCACATCCTCCGTAGTCGTCATTATTATCGCTTTTCTATAAATAAAATCACGCTCTCTGATAAAATCCGCGCCCAGCCATTTGAAGCGCGAGATTTACAGAGTCGCGTCGTATAAATAGCCGGCAATCGCGCCTCGGTGATGTCGAGCCCCGCGCAATTCGCACGCATTTGAACGCTTCCTTTCTCTTTTGTTTTCAATGGAGATTAATCGTTTGTTCCTGCATCGTTTCGACTCGCAAACAAAGCAGGCATGCTATTCAAACTTCGAGTGGAACGACTTTCGATTTGTGTCGTCCGTTCACGCTCCCAATGCCGCTCGGCGCTCATTAATTCGTATTGCATTGCAGTAGCATTTTTTTTCATGGTATTTAGAGAGCAAGAAGTTACAGATAAATCCCACGGTGCGGTTTCTTGGCGCGAATGACGCGCATATAGTAGTGCACGGCGAGACATTTTATGCATCTTACAAAGCGACTATTTAGAAATCAGCTAAGTTTGCAACTTATCTCTTCGCGTGTACATAAATCGAAATGTGTGGTTACTGACCTTATTGCTTCTTGGACGATTACCAAAAAGAAAAAATCTACATGTATATTTGAAATATTCTTTTTATTTCGGAATTATTCATCATAGATCAAAAAAAAGATAATTATTTCATTTACAAAGCATTATAGCATTGTACATTAATATATATAATGTAATGAAAAAATTGACAAGCAAATGAAAATTTTTTGTTTTCTTTACACTATTTTTTCTATTACCTTAAATTTGATTTTACAACTATTTTTTATGTAACTGTCTTTATTTAAAAATTATTTTGAAATTAAGCTTAACTGCAAAAATTGCATAAGTTGTCAAATAAAAAAGTCATGTAGTAAAATGTAAAAATAAATTATATGTAATAATTAGATATATAATAATTAAATATATAATAAGATAGTTGTAAATAATTATATATTATCGCGGCAAAATTTATATCAACCGTACTTCAAAAATATCTATATTGGGTATATATGTTTCTTTTGAGTACCGAAGACTAATATTACAATTTTTTTCACGGCAAACAATATGTTACAAAAAAATCGGATTTCCTGTATATAACAAGGAATATAAATGATCTAATTTTCAAAGTATCCCCAGGGCTTCAGAAACTTTTTATTTTACATTTGCCACATTCTCATCATAGAAACTAATCTGGAGAGATGTAATAGATCAATGTTCGATATTCAAAGTTCGATGACCTGAGTATTGGTATTGGTATTACCCTTGGGAATACCAACCCAATCAATAAGCTGAAAATAAAGTCATGGCGGCACAGAACTGCTTTCAAAGCCGCCACCATATTTTAACAAGTTTACGAAAAAAACTTACTTGTGTCTCCTAATTAATATCTATTTTCTTTTTTATTTGATTATTTTATTACATTCAACTTTTTCATATGATTTTAAAGCTATTTTAAGAGATATTAAATAATTTTCTTTATAACTTATACTTGAGTTTTCTTTTTGCAAAATAATCGAAGAAAATTTTTATTAAAAATTATTTTGAAAGAATTAAATGATTGAGAATTAATATCTTAAAGTAAATAAAAAAGTTAATTGTTTTAAATTTTAAGTTACAAAGAAGATATATTTATAGCGATAAAAAATATACATACATACATACATATATCAGTTAATATTACATATATTTTATAATTAGTATTATCATTTTTTACAATAAGATTCTAATTTGCGATAATAAATTATAAATTATATTTTGTGTACTAATAAATTGTATTGCGTTTTGATTATATAGCGAAAATATCAGCTTTGCTTATTTAATTCTTATTATCTCGATGTTTGGGAAGGGAGTTATCACGTAACGTTAATTGTTTACTGTCATGCATAATTTGATATTTCCATTTTTATACTTTAAGATATTTGTGAAATTGTAATTTTATTGTGAATTTTTATACACATTCTTTTTCGAAGTTTTCGATAACAATATCATAAGGAAAGTATTTTTTTTTCCCAATTCGGGGAACTCTTAACAATAGTTCCCGCAACATAAACCCACGAAGTAGCAGCCCGTGCGTGTCGCAGTCGATTTTCCGGGCTTACCACGTGTCACCGACCGCCGCATTTTTCCCCAAGCTTTAAAGTAAACTCATTGTTTGCATATACGTGCGCGCGCGCGGACATACACATACGACATTATAAATGCGCGTGTAAGGCTATCCCGGTGTCTCTATTCAAGAAGGTATTATGAAACTCCCTCGGAAAACGTACTCCGCTTTGTTTCACCTTTTATTTTGTTCTGCTTTAACCGGATGGGAGGAACGAAACCCGGGCACACGCATAAGTACGCACATACACCATGTCGTGCCACGCACGACACTCACAATCGACGACAAAAATGTCGAATCGTCGTCTCGCGTCACTTTCGCTTTCTTTTTGTTGCACGCGGAGAGTTCGATGAGAGGCACTTTATGTTGGACAAAATTCCAGCTCCGGAGTAATTCTAGTGCACGTTATAAACACGGCTTTTCAATGTTACAGCATCGATCTCGAGCCTTAATCGTGTAGTACAAACGTCCATCCTCTTAAACGATCCTTGAAACCTTAAACTCTTTAGTACGTTATTACAAAGCGTCGGAAAAAGTATCACGTGTGAGTCTAAGAATCTCTTACGGAATAAATAAATCCTATTTATACATACATATATAAACGTTTCTTTGACTTAAATGTATCTTGAAGTCATTAATTATGAGAGATAAAAGATAGCAATTATGACTTGTCGTATGTACTTAATTAAATATTTCTTTTTATAAGCGATAAAGTTTTGTCGCATAATGATATACCTTTTTAAAACTTCCAATGCAGCTTGTGATACGTGATCTTGCCTGATTGATAAGAATCTTTTTAATTATCAAGTTTTAATGTTGCGATATGATCAAATACATAAACTTTATTGCATCAGTTTGCTGTATATATGACTTTACCTTATATTAATCAGCACAATATTATATTTTGAGTAGGCTTTTATAATTTTTTTCATTACATGAGTCAGCATGATGTCCGTAATATCGCATGTCTACCATTCCAGGTGTAATCTATTTGTCATAATGACGTGCACTTAATTCAACTACAAGAATTTACCGTTGTGCAACATCTCCGTTGCATTTCCAAACAACTTTAGGCCGAGATACCTTTTCATTAAAAGACACAAACTTGGTCATTGGGGCAAACGACCTCTGAATCAACATTTGTATCTTTCGTACTTCTTCCGCTATTCATTTTCTCTTAGGAACATAAGTAAGATTAATTTGCTTGTGTATATATATTTGTATAGCGTGAAATTATCTTGTCGCAGTTTCAAACAGGAAAGAATACTAAGCATTTGTTAGTGCGTCAGATACTGCATTAAATCTTCCTTGCAACATGATGAATGTTGTATTGGGTTGTTCGGAAAGTTCGTTAATAAATGAAATTAAAAATTTAAATCTTCTGCGTTTCAATTTTTCTTCAAAATCAACACGAACTTTCCGGACAACCCAATATTAAAGAAATGAGAATATATTTTATTGTAAGTACAATATTTATAAGCCTAATATATCTTAATATTCGTTATAATTATAATTTATTCTTAAGCCCCAGACACAATGCGAGGGAATAGCGATAGCGATGGAAATTACACGATTTCAACCTATCATCAGAAACTGTGTAATCCGGTGAACGATTTCTGGTGATAGGTTGAAATCGTTTTACTTCTATCGCTATTCCTTCGCATTGTGTCTGCTTTATCGTCTGCTTGTCTTCCATTCATCTGCTTTTATATGTGTAAGATCGAGTTTACTTTGACGCTAAGGTACTGGTTCAACTACGTTTCGGAACAAATGTAGAATTAATTCGAATTTCTTGAAAAGACTCTCGGAACCGGCTCAACGTGTTTCCTTCTGCAGATTTGGAACGTTCTGCACCATGTCCTCGGTGACACGTATCCACGCGCACGCATTATTTTCGAGCTCGTTGAATCCAACTAGCGATCGGCAATTTCAAACGAATAACTGCGTCTTGACGTGCTTCAGGTCGAGTATGCTTAACGCGCGCGCGGTGCGACAGCGTGAAAATATCGTAAACTACACGCGCCGGAATACTGGTTCGGAAATCACGCGTGTGTTCGCACGCATGGCACGTTTCTGCGCTGGATAAGCGTGTACGTTCTTGCGCTACGTCATCTCACATGCGCGCCGATATGTTCACTCATACGCGTGTACAAAAAACAAACGTGCGTACGTATGCGTGTGCGTTCACTACGCGCGCAATTTCTTTTAGGATCTTTTTGTTCCGGTACACTTTCGACTCGCCTGCGAATTCATGTGTGCAGCATACGTATACTTTACACAGAAGAAGATTTATGCTCGTGAAATAACACGCGCGAATTTATACATGCAAATTATGCGGACGCATAAATCCGCATTTATCGCCGCTGATCGGAAAGGTTTAATAAGCGTATTATTTGAAGGTGTCAGATCCATATGTGTATACGCTGTTTTATATTTATATAGAGGTGGTTGTTAGACGTTTTAATAGCTTGTTACATGTTAGATGAAGAACTTTGTAAGAATTATGAATAAAGATTTTTTTTTGTTAGGATACATAATTATTATATCTATGATGAGAGATAATTGATATTTTTTTTT
>Ga0157362_1000285_pt1 | contig 16527 bp, 17 predicted proteins | sample AttlaeALBM3_FD_111480 | JGI IMG/M metagenome (GOLD analysis project Ga0157362, IMG submission 111480) | Fungus gardens microbial communities from leaf cutter ant in Ribeirão Preto, State of São Paulo, Brazil - Atta laevigata ALBM3 | ecosystem: Host-associated > Fungi > Mycelium > Unclassified ... | reverse complement strand
TAGAAAAAGGAATAAATATAGTGATAATTTGATTCTTCGCCGCCGTAGTAAATAGGAGAGAAAATCAAATTTCTTTCTTCGTTTTTACAATTTACAAAAGAAAAAAAAATAGGAGTTAATTAACTGTGACACGTTCACTAAAAAAAAATCCTTTTGTAGCGAATCATTTATTAAGAAAAATCGATAAGCTTAATACAAAAGCGGAAAAAGAAATAATAATAACTTGATCCCGAGCATCTACCATTATACCCACAATGGTCGGCCATACTATTGCTATCCATAATGGAAGGGAGCATTTGCCTATTTATATAACAGATCGTATGGTAGGACATAAATTGGGAGAATTTGCGCCCACTATAAATTTCCGTGGACATGCAAAAAATGATAATAGATCCCGTCGTTAATCGTTAATAAAGTGAATATAGATTCATTGGTGAGAGGTGAACCTTATGATAAAGAGGAGAAAAAAGAACCTAGATGAAGTATACGCTTTAGGTCAACATATACGTATGTCTGCTCACAAAGCTCGTAGGGTAATTGATCAGATTCGTGGGCGTTCTTATGAGGAAACCCTTATGATACTAGAACTCATGCCTTATCGAGTATGTTATCCCATTTTTAAATTGGTTTATTCGGCAGCAGCGAATGCTAGTCACAATATGGGTTTCAACGAAGCAAATTTAGTCATTAGTAAAGCCCAAGTCAACGAGGGGACTGCTGCGAAAAGATTAAAACCTCGAGCTCGAGGGCGGAGTTATCTGATAAAAAGACCGACTTGTCATATAACTATTGTTTTGAAAGATATCTCCTTCTATGAAGAATATGAAGAATTTTTCATGTACTCAAAAAAACCTGGATTGATAAATATAAATAAAAAAAAGAACACAAATCTGACATGTCATGATACATATAGTAGTGGGGGCTTATGGGACAAAAAATAAATCCGCTCGGTTTCAGACTTGGTACAACACAAAGTCATCATTCTCTTTGGTTTGCACAGCCAAAAAATTATTCTGAAGGTCTACAAGAAGATCAAAAAATAAGAGACTGTATTAAAAATTATGTACAAAAAAATATGAGAATATCCTCCGGTGTTGAGGGAATTGCACGGATAGAGATTCAAAAAAGAATCGATCTAATTCAGGTCATAATCTATATAGGATTTCCAAAATTATTAATAGAAAATCGACCGCGAAGAATCGAAGAATTACAACTGAATGTACAAAAAGAACTTAATTGTGTGAATCGAAAACTAAACATTGCTATTACAAGAATTTCAAATCCGTATGGACACCCTAATATTCTTGCAGAATTTATAGCGGCACAATTAAAGAATAGAGTTTCTTTTCGCAAAGCAATGAAAAAAGCTATTGAATTAACGGAACAGGCGGATACAAAAGGAATTCAAGTACAAATTGCAGGGCGTATCGACGGAAAAGAAATTGCACGCGTCGAATGGATCAGAGAAGGTAGGGTTCCTCTACAAACCATTGGAGCTAAAATTGATTATTGTTCCTATACAGTTCGAACTATATACGGGGTATTAGGAATCAAGATTTGGATATTTGTAGCCGCAGAATAATAAGACTTTATGTGTCTTTACATTCTACCCAGCGATGGAAATAGACCAAAAAAGACCAAACTCTTTCATTTTTTTGATGTTCAATCAAAACAAAAATGAGCAATTCTAAATTCTATAGGGTTGAATAAAAAATCGATTAATCGTTTTATATAATTGCTATGCTTAGTGTGTGACTCGTTGGTTTTTTTAGTTTTAGTACTAGGATTCAAAAAAAAGGACCGAGCCGTAGTATGAACGTATGAACTAATAACTTATAACACTAATAACCAACTCATTGCTTCGCATTATCTGGATCCAAAGAAGCAGTCAAGATATAATATTGGTTATATCTTTGTAGCAACTGAAATCCTTTTTTGCATAAACTTTGCATAAACATAAAAAAACCAATCTGATTTTGAGTTCTGAAGTTAGAAGTTGTGAAGCGAAATAGAAAAGTATGCGGATAAGGGATAAATGGAAGGATGAAAGAAAGAGAGAAAGAAAATATCACTGATATAGAATTCCAATATGTAAGGTCTATGAGTCATCTCATAAAAAAAAAGCAATGGAATAAAGCATTAATAATGATTCATCCATAATTAGATGAATCCGCTCATAGAACAAAAAAAATCAAGAGCCTCGAGCCAATAAAGACTGAGAAAATTGACTTAAGAACAAATTTCATTAAGGACTCCGTTGGAGAATTAAGACCTAACCATTAATCAAGAAGCAATGGGAACGATGGAACCCGTGAATGCAGAAGATTCTATTGAAAATGAATCTTAATAATTCATTGGGCGGGATGGCGGAACGGACCAGGAACCTATTCTTTTATTCGGAGAGGTCGTGGACTAACCCTAGAACTGAAATAGATATTGAAAGAGTAAATATTCGCCCGCGAAAGTTTTACTTTATTGGATTGATAAATTTGGGTCGATCGTATATGATAAAAGGCAAAACAAAAGAAAGATTCGTTATAACGTTATAAAAAATTATAACGTTATAAAAAAAAAAACAACATTGCCATTATCTATAAATAGAATACATGTTTAATTATAGATCTATAATATAGATCTAACTAAACACGATATATAAATTTCGAATAGATTAATTAGATGAAATTTCAAAGAATCCTATGATTCAGTATATTCTTTATTAAATAGATGTATATCGGGATAAAATCTTTTTTAGTCGTTTCATTCGCGAGGAGCTGGATGAGAAGAAACTCTCACGTCCAGTTCTGTAGTAGAGATGGAATTGAGAAAGACCCATCAACTATAACCCCAAAAGAACAAGATTCCGTAAACAACATAGAGGAAGAATGAAAGGAATTTCTTATCGAGGTAATCATATTTGTTTCGGTAGATATGCTCTTCAAGCACTTGAACCCGCTTGGATCACATCTAGACAAATCGAAGCAGGGCGCCGCGCAATGACACGAAATGTACGCCGTGGGGGAAAAATATGGGTACGTGTATTTCCAGATAAACCAGTTACAGTAAGACCTACGGAAACTCGTATGGGTTCGGGGAAAGGATCCCCCGAATATTGGGTAGCTGTCGTTAAACCAGGTAGAATACTTTATGAAATGGGTGGAGTAGCCGAAAATATAGCTCGAAAGGCTATTTCAATAGCGGCGTCCAAAATGCCTATAAGAACTCAATTCATTATTTCTGGATAGGAATGTTGAACCAAAGGAAAGAAGTCTTGGGTATAAAAAAAACAATTGCAGGTTTTCTTTTTTTTTTTACTTCGTCCTTTGCTTTACTTTACATTAAAAAAACAGATTAAAAAAATGATATGATTCAACCTCAAACCCATTTGAATGTAGCAGACAACAGCGGGGCCCGAGAATTAATGTGTATTCGAATCCTAGGAGCTAGTAATCGCCGATATGCTCATATTGGTGACGTTATTGTTGCTGTGATCAAGGAAGCAGTACCAAATACGCCTCTACAAAAATCCGAAGTGATCAAAGCTGTAATTGTACGTACTTGTAAAGAATTCAAGCGTGACAACGGTATGATAATACGATATGATGACAATGCTGCAGTTGTCATTGATCAAGAAGGAAATCCAAAAGGAACTCGAGTTTTTGGCGCGATCGCACGGGAATTGAGACAGTTAAATTTTACTAAAATAGTTTCATTAGCACCTGAGGTATTATAATACGAGATCGCGATAGAGTGATAGTCTTTAATTAAAATCGATAAATTAGTAGATTATGTCTCACGCATATACTTTTAATAATTTTCATAAATAAAACGAACATGTTGATTATATAAAAATTCGGAAGTAACAAAAATTTGCGTTTATCATGGGTAAGGACACTATTGCTGACATAATAACTTCTATACGAAATGCTGACATGGATAGAAAAGGAACGGTCCGAATAGCGTCTACTAACATCACCGAAAACATTGTTAAAATACTTTTACGAGAGGGTTTTCTCGAAAACGTAAGGAAACTTGTGGAAAACAACAAATCTTTTTTGGTTTTAACCCTACGACATAGAAGGAATAGGAAAAGACCATATAGAACCAGTTTCAATTTAAAACGAATCAGTCGACCTGGTCTCCGAATCTATTCGAACTATCAACGAATTCCGAGAATTTTAGACGGGATGGGGATTGTAATTCTCTCTACTTCTCGGGGTATAATGACAGACCGTGCGGCTCGACTAGAAAGAATTGGCGGAGAAATTTTGTGTTATATATGGTAATCTTTCTGGTACCCGAATTATATCCGGAACTTCCTAATTTGTGAAAAAAAAAAAACGAAAAAAGACAAGTTGTCTAATATCACTCCTCCTACATTAGTTGATACTTCAAGGGGGTTTTGCCTGGAATGAAAAAAGAAAAATGAATGGATTCATGAAAGTTTAATTACTGAAGCATTTCCCAATGGTATGCTCCGGGTTCGTTTATATACTGAAGTCAGATTCGAAGTTATGTTTCAGGAAGGGCTCGACACAGTTTTATACGTGTACTACCTGGAGATAGAGCCAAAAGAGTCAAAATTGAAGTAAGTCGTTATGGTTCAAATGGAGGGCGTATAATTTATAGACTCCACAACAAGGATTCCAATGATTAGGCGGTTTTTCAACATTCCTTTCATGAGGATACAAGTCACTGTTCCAAAATTTCAAGAAACTTATTTTCTTCCAATAAGTAGATTCGCAATTCAGTTAAGGAATAACAACTATGAAAATAAGGGCCTCCGTTCGTAAAATTTGTGAAAAATGTCGACTGATCCGTAGGAGAGGGCGCATTATAGTAATTTGTTCCAACCCGAGACATAAACAAAGACAAGGATAATCTTTCGAAAAGGGACTCTCTAAAGGAACCGATGAACAAATCAAAATAAAAGATCTGTTTTGACATGAAATGGATATATCCATATATCTGACTTATATGTATGAAATGATAAAATATGGCAAAATCTATACCAAAAAGTGTTTCACGTAGGACTGGACGGATTGGTTCACGTAAAAGTGCACGTCGAATACCAAAAGGCGTTATTCATGTTCAAGCAAGTTTCAACAACACCATTGTGACTATTACAGATGTACGGGGGCGGGTGATTTCTTGGTCTTCCGCTGGGACTTGTGGATTCAGAGGTACAAGAAGAGGGACACCCTTTGCTGCTCAAACCGCAGCAGGAAATGCTATTCGAGCAGTAGCCGATCAAGGTATGCAACGAGCAGAAGTCATGATAAAAGGTCCGGGTCTCGGAAGAGATGCAGCATTACGAGCTATTCGTAGAAGTGGTATACTTTTAAGTTTCGTACGGGATGTAACCCCTATGCCACATAATGGCTGCAGACCCCCTAAAAAAAGACGGGTGTAGAAATAAACATTGAAGAGATTTCAAGAGAAATAAATGACTCAAAGATCTGATCAAATAATATTACTATGGTTCGAGAGAAAGTAAAAGTATCTACTCGGACACTACAGTGGAAGTGTGTTGAATCAAGAGCAGACAGTAAACGTCTTTATTATGGACGCTTTGTTCTGTCTCCACTTATGAAAGGTCAAGCCGACACAATAGGCATTGCAATGCGAAGAGCTTTGCTTGGAGAAACAGAAGGAACATGTATTACACGCGCAAAATCTGATAAAATTCCACATGAATATTCTACCATAGTAGGTATTCAAGAATCAGTACATGAAATTTTAATGAATTTGAAAGAAATTGTATTGAGAAGCAATATATATGGCACTCATAACGCGCTTATTTGTGTCAAAGGTCCTGGATATGTAACTGCTCAAGATATCCTCTTACCACCTTCTGTGGAAATCGTTGATAATACGCAGCATATAGCTAGTCTAACGGAACCTATTGATTTGTGTATTGGATTACAAATCGAGAGGAATCGAGGATATAATAATATAAAAACGCCAAATAACTTTCAAGACGGGAGTTATCCTATAGATGCTGTATTCATGCCTGTTCGAAATGCGAATCATAGTATTCATTCGTATGGGAATGGAAATGAAAAACAAGAGATCCTTTTTCTAGAAATATGGACAAATGGAAGTTTAACTCCTAAAGAAGCACTTCATGAAGCCTCCCGAAATTTGATTGATTTATTTATTCCCTTTCTACAGGCAGCAGAAGAAAACTTACATTTAGAGCACAATCAATACAAGGTTACTTTACCTTTTTTTACTTTTCATGATCGATTGGCTAAACTAAAGAAAAAGAAAAAAGAAATAGCATTGAAATCCATTTTTATTGACCAATCAGAATTGTCTCCCAGGATCTATAATTGTCTTAAAAAGTCCAATATACATACATTATTCGACCTTTTGAATAACAGTCAAGAAGACCTTATGAAAATGGAACATTTTCGCATAGAAGATGTAAAACAGATATTGGACATTCTAGAAAAGAAATAAAAAAGCATTTCACAATTGATTTACTGAAAAGAAAAATCAAATAAGTTTTAAATCAATTGAATTTATTTCATTTTGTTTCTAAAGAATAAAAAAAAATAGAAAAACTGAAACGGTTTGCACCTTTAGCACAATTTAGATATTCGGACCGGAATTTAATTGAATAGAAGTATCTAGGGAGAATTCACTTTGACTTTGAAGCGACTACTCCCTAGATACACACGTCATCATATTTTACAATTTGACAATTGAATCAATTTAAAAAAGACCTAAAGTTAGGGATTTATCAATAGGTAATGTTGCTCCAATACCCAAGCACAGGGCCACTGCGGTACCAATCAAAAAGACGGTTGTTGCTACTGGACGGCGAAATGGATTTTGGAATTTATTAACATTTTCCAAAAAGGGTACTGTTAATAATCCCGCGGGTACTGAAACCATTAAAAGAACACCCAACAGTTTGTTGGGTACTGTACGAAGTATTTGAAATACGGGAAAGAAATACCATTCGGGTAATATTTCCAAAGGAGTTGCAAATGGATCCGCGGGTTCACCAATCATTGATGGTTCTAGAACCGCTAAGCCTACGTTACACGCAATAGTACCGAGAATTACTACTGGAAAAATATATAAAAGATCGTTGGGCCATGCAGGTTCTCCGTAATAATTATGACCCATACCTTTAGCCAACTTAGCTCTTAATACAGGATCATTCAAGTCAGGTTTTTTTGTTATTGGGATAGGTGAATTATTATAGATCCATCCCCCCCAAGAACCGGACATGATAATTTTTCATCATCCGGCTCAAGCAAGAATCAACCCAACCAAGGGGATACATAGAAAAAAAACTATACATATAGATTTTATAAAATTAAAATCTATATTTAGCCATATCCACACATATATGAATGATTCTATATGTAAGATTACCGGCTTCCATTTTACGAAGTTGCAACGATCCATTGCAAGGAATTCCGTTCTTACAGGAAAATGCTCAATACCCAAGTAGGCTTACAAAATTGATCATGATCAAGAGCTTTCTGGGTCGTCTCAGCCCTTTGGATTCGCCCTTATTCCCAAAATAGATCGAGATGGGATTTTTTTTTCGCGTACAAAGGATTTACTTGTTACTAATACAGTCTAGCCGCTGCTCTTCTTTAGATCCCTTGTTTCACTCCGATAGTATCATAAATTGGATCGATGCAGAAGAAATGAATGCATTTCCTTACTATTAAGTAACTAAAATAGTTAAAAGATAATCTGGATTATGACACATCACTTATTCTACTGGATCTTACGGAGCCTGTTCATGCACAGCATGCTTGGGTCTGATCATAGAAAGGATTCTCTTCAAGCGAACCAGCCTAGCCCTATCCTCTTCATGGGGGGGCGGTTGGAACAAAGACACATTTGGTTGTGAATTCCAATGTAGCAGATAAAAGCATATTTCTGCACGGCTCAATCAATAGTTCAAGTCACACACTCCCATAATCCATTTTCTCTTCGGAGAATTCCCTTCAACTATTCGTCCATGTCAAATAAATAATACAATATTGTGGAGTTGAGGGAAAATTTCCAAATACATGTCTTATTCTTTGTCAATAATCCATATTTGTAGCAATGAAATATTATTGTTCCTCCCCCAAGTAAAGTAATAAGATAAATGATTGATTACAAATCTCTATGATCTATATTCTTTATAAAGGACCAGAAATGCCTTGCTTACGTATCATTAGAAAATGCATTAACATAAATACGGCAGTAAGAAGAGGTAATACAAAAGTGTGCAAACTATAAAAACGAGTCAAGGTGGACTGTCCCACACTAGCACTTCCGCGCAATAACTCTACTAAAGGCGATCCTATTACCGGAATCGCTTCCGGTACGCCCGTTACAATTTTGACTGCCCAATACCCAATTTGGTCCCAAGGTAAAGAATAACCTGTTACACCAAAAGATGCGGTCAATACAGCCAGAACCACGCCTGTAACCCAAGTCAATTCGCGAGGTTTTTTAAAACCACCTGTGAGATAAACACGAAATACGTGCAGGATTATCATTAGGACCATCATACTTGCCGACCATCGATGAACCGATCGGATTAACCAACCAAAGTTAACTTCCGTCATTATGTATTGAACAGAAGCAAAAGCCTCAGTAACGGTCGGACGGTAGTAAAAAGTCATAGCAAAGCCTGTAGCTACTTGTACTAAAAAACAAGTAAGCGTAATTCCTCCTAGACAATAAAATATGTTGACATGAGGAGGAACGTATTTACTAGTTATATCATCTGCAATCGCCTGAATCTCGAGACGTTCTTCGAACCAATCGTAAACTTTATTGAGATAGGTAAACCGAGGAGCCTCCCCCTCCGAGAACCGTATATGAGAATTTCATCTCGTACAGCTCAAACAAAAACACCCAAATACCGGGTGAAAAGGGTATGGAATAGAAAATTGGAAACTTCTTAATCTTCTGATTCAATCTTATCTAAAGATACGAAAGAGTAAAAATAAGAAAGCTCTTCTTTGTGGTTATAATTAGAATGCCAAAAAATCAAGTCGGCTCACTTGTCTTTATGTTGCTCGTTACAGGCCTCTTGAATCTTCTATTTACCTATTTCTTTTTCTTTGATTTGTTATTTTTATTTGTATGTAATGCGGTTTTACTTTTGTTTTCTTTATTATTGATAGGAATTTTCTTGTTAAGACCCTATGAATCAATTGAAACCTCAGATTCATACTAGAACCACGATGATTCAATAAAACCTTCAAACTAAGTCCAAAGATTCCCCGAGTAAGAACCATTGGATCATCATTTATTCAACGAGGAGAATAGATAAACTTACTAAAAATACAAAGAAACGTTTGTCCTTTGAGCAAAATCAAAGCAGAAATGGGAATTTGAAAGATTTTTCTTCTTTCAATTTCTAACTTTTTCTAATTTTGGAATCCGGCCGCGAGGTCTGAATATTAAGTATGAATCATAGTTCGAATACTTCGTGATCTATTTCATATATTCCGTGCTCCAGATACTAGAATAAATATCTGACGGGGTAAAACCATCTCTATCAAGACGACAGACCCATTCTCTGTACTATCAATAGGATCAATTATAACAAGTCACACACTCATATTCCGGAAATACAGAAACAAAAAAATTGCGCGGTCGAACTACCAAGTCGAACTACCAAAAAAAAAATGAGCTAAAATCAAAATACGGGACCTAAATGCTTCATTTAAAAGCTAGGATTTTGTGGTTCTTGTAACTCTAATTCAGTGAAATTCCATCCAGTAAAACGGAAGAATTATAAATCTCCAAAATAATAGATAGGAATATCGCAAATAGGGCCATTGCGACACCCATCAAAGGAGTAGTTCCCCATCCAGGAGCTACTTTACCATATTCCGAATTCAATGGTTTCAATAAATCCCCTACAGCAGTTCGTCTTGGACCAGATCTAGAACTACCCTCAACAGTTTGTGCAGCCATAAATCCTATTTTGTATTCATTGAGATCTGTTGACTTTGTATACCATTCCGTTGTAAATAAACGATCTTATCATAGATCCATTGTGGTCTTGAAATTATATAAGAATGGAAACAGCAACCCTAGTCGCCATCTCTATATCTGGTTTACTTGTAAGTTTTACTGGGTACGCCTTATATACTGCTTTTGGGCAACCCTCTCAACAACTAAGGGATCCATTCGAAGAACACGGGGACTAGTTGACGTAATGGGCCTCCCAATATTGCATGGGAGGCCCGTTACGTCAATTGAGATAATGAAAAATCATTTCATTTTTTAGTTGGAACTTTAGGCGGTTCTCGAAAAAAGATAGCGAAAAAAATGATCCCTAAAGTCGAGACTAAGAGGAATGTATAAACCAATGCTTCCATAAATTCGATCGCGGTTTACAATTATAGCTTCCATACCTGTTTATTTGGGATTATCTCCCGAATTAAAGTAAAGAAAAAAGAAGAATCAAAGAAAAGGCGGCGACTTCAATCCAGATTTCGCCAGTACCTTATGTAAAATCACAAACAGAAAATAGAAACCAGAAGCGAAAAATAACAGAACAATGTTGCATCAGACTATTTGTCTTTTTGTCGTTGGATCTCCAAGTTTTTGGAATGCTCCAAATTCCACTTGAGCATCCAAATCTGGGTCAATACCAGCAAAAACATCTCTGAACAGGGTTCTAGCACCATGCCAAATGTGTCCGAAGAAGAAGAGTAGAGCAAACGAAGCATGTCCAAAAGTAAACCAACCCCTTGGACTGCTACGAAAAACACCATCGGATTTCAAAGTAGCACGATCTAATTCAAAAATTTCACCCAATTGAGCACGTCTAGCATATTTTTTCACAGTAGCCGGATCACTATAACTCACTCCATTCAGTTCGCCACCATAGAACTCAACAGTTACACCTACTTGTTCGACACTATATTTCGATTCTGCCCTTCTAAAAGGAACATCGGCTCTAACAATTCCATCTCCGTCTACCAAAACAACTGGAAATGTTTCAAAAAAAGTAGGCATACGACGTACAAAAAGTTCACGCCCTTCTTTATCTCTAAAGATAGGGTGTCCTAACCACCCGACAGCTATTCCATCCCCGTTATCCATTGAACCCGCTCTGAATAATCCCCCTTTCGCCGGATTATTTCCGATGTAATCATAAAAAGCTAATTTTTCAGGAATTTTAGACCAAGCTTCTGATAAACTTTGATTTTCGGCTAGTCCAGCACTAACTCTTCGATATATTTCTTGCTGAAAGTATCCCTGATCCCATTGATAACGGGTGGGACCAAATAATTCGATGGGGGTAGTTGCTGAACCATACCACATAGTTCCAGCAACAACAAAAGCTGCAAAAAAGACAGCAGCGATGCTGCTGGAAAGAACGGTTTCAATATTGCCCATACGTAATCCTTTGTATAGACGTTGAGGCGGACGGACACTAAGATGGAATAAGCCTGCTAAGATGCCCAATGTCCCTGCTGCAATATGATGAGAGGCTATTCCTCCTGGAACAAAAGGATCAAAACCTTCCACACCCCACGCTGGATTTACAGCCTGTACCTTTCCAGTTAGTCCATAAGGGTCGGACACCCATATTCCAGGACCATACAATCCTGTTACATGAAATGCGCCAAACCCAAAACAAGCTACTCCGGAGAGAAATAAATGAATTCCAAAGATCTTAGGCAAATCCAAAGAAGGTTTTCCTGTACGTTCATCACCAAATATTTCTAGATCCCAATACACCCAATGCCAAATAGCTGCCAAGAAGCACAAGCCAGAAAACACAATATGTGCCCCAGCTACACCTTCGTAACTCCAAATACCCGGATTCGTTATCGTCCCTCCTGTAATACTCCAACCGCCCCATGAATTGGTTATTCCTAAACGAGTCATGAAGGGTATAACGAACATACCTTGTCTCCACATTGGATCAAGAACGGGGTCGGAGGGATCAAAAACTGCTAATTCATATAGAGCCATTGAACCGGCCCAACCAGCAACCAGAGCTGTATGCATTATATGGACAGAAAGCAAACGACCGGGATCATTCAATACGACGGTATGAACACGATACCAAGGCAAACCCATGGGAATACCCCTTTATCAACAAAAAATAGACACTATGTAACTTTATTGCATTATTGCATTGAAAAAAAAACTATGCTATGGACCGCCCTTTTTTTTTCAGCCGATTATCTCGGAAAAAGGATTAATATTTGTTCTATTCTTTTAGTATTTAGTAATAATGGAACAGTTCGGTTCGTAGGAAAAAAGAGAAGCAGATCTATTCTATACTCGATAAGTACCAATACGCAATGGGGGTTGATTCCCTTTTCTCTGAGCGAATGCATCTATATTTGGTCATCATTCAAAGGGCCTATTCGTAAGAATTTTCCTTTCTTCATTCTGTTTTCCTTTACTTTATTTTCTGAACTTATTCAATCTATATATAAAATATGATAAAGGTCGATATTATTAAGATAATAAGCACATTATTACGCTTCCACATCAAAGTGAAATAGAGTACTTAATTCTTTTTTCTTTCAGTTTATGCCTATTGGTGTTCCAAAAGTACCCTTTCGAAGTCCCGGAGAGGAAGATGCATCTTGGGTTGACGTATAGTGCGACTTGTCAGATATATTGGGTCATATGGGATTTCCCCATTCTCTCCCTCGATGGAGATATCCTCTGTTTCGCCCCCAAAAAAAAATTGAATTATCAAAAATTTGTAGCGTGAAGCGCAATGAAGTGCAAATAGATCCGTTTTGGGAGGAGGTATCTAGATTAATATAATATTAGCAATTAAAATAATTTATGGTCGGCTTGGCTGGACCAATAAAATGAAGTATCCAGGCTCCGTTTAAAAAACCCAATTGGTAATATCTTTATGATTATTACTTATATCATAAACGATTCGATTTCGTTAAATAGGAATGATCTCAAACTGTTAATCAATCGAATCCAAAAGGGAATGAATATGAATACGTTGAATATTTAGCAGAAGGCATGAAAGAAATGAATTGAAAAAAAAAAAGGGGGGTAATAGCAAAAAAAAGACGTGGTATTGGGGTCATTTGTCCTATATGTACAAATCAAAATCGGGCGGATCCTTACTCGGAGTAGAGCATAAACCTAAAAAAATTGAAGAAGCCCATTCAGGAACAAGAAAATGACATCGTGATTTTTGAATCGGATTTCGATGAAAAAATACATCAATGAAAGGTTAGTTCGATAAGTTTAGTGAATTGTTTTTTCTATTATAGGAAAACACGCCAAAGTCATCGTTCTTGAAAAATAGAAGAAAAGCCCCTTCGCTAGAAGTTAGAAAGAACCCGCTATGAAAAAAGAAAGAGGGCTGGAGTTTACACATTGATTTTTTTCGCATGTTGAACCGTATGCATCAAAAGGTGCCTGTACGGCTCCTAAAGGATACAATTTTATCCTAATCAACCGACTTTATCGAGAAAGATTACTTTTTTTAGGCCAAGAAGTTGATAGCGAGATCTCGAATCAACTTATTGGTCTTATGGTATATCTCAGTATAGAGAATGATACCGAGGATCTTTATTTGTTTATAAACTCTCCTGGCGGCTGGGTAATACCCGGAATAGCTATTTATGATACTATGCAATTTGTGCGACCAGATGTACACACAATATGCATGGGATTGGCCGCCTCAATGGGGTCTTTTATCCTGGTCGGAGGAGAAATTACCAAACGTCTAGCATTCCCTCACGCTTAGCGCCAATGAGTTTTTTATTTGAGAGAAAAAAGAAGACTATGCCTTCACCATATGAATTATTAATATTCAGTAATAATAGCATGGCACTTCGAATTCGATATCCAAATTCTTTATTGTTTTTTTTTTTCAAAAAATTCTCGATTATGTATCGAAAGAGTAGTATGAGACAAACGAGGGGTATTTACGACTTTATCTTACCTATCGTAGGCCTATTTCAGCGTCACAAACTTTTTTTCACACCAGAGGATTATTAACAGGATTTAGGTTATCAAAGAGTACGAAAATAAAAAAAAGAAAGAAACTTTGGGATTGCTGAATAACAGCCGAAATAAATATAGAAAGCAACGGGGCCATCATAGTATTTTTTAACTCCTCCAAAAAAAAGAAGGGTGGTAATTGGATCATTTACCGATCTGGGTATAAGAGACCCCGTATTTTCTCTTTCTTCGATGAAAGGTAAAAAAGTGAAGTCCATTGGAGAGCCGTATGCAATGCGCAAAAATGCCCGTACGGTTGTTCAATTCTATCTTTTTCTTATTCTTTCTCTCTTCCCCTCCACGGATCGTCGAGCTATAGGAATCTTTTATTATGTTATATTATCTATATCATTTTATTATGTTATCTTATCTATATAATCAGGGTAATGATCCATCAACCTATTGCCGCTTTTTATGAGGCACAAACGGGCGAATTTATCCTGGAAGCGGAAGAACTACTGAAACTGCGCGAAACCCTTACAAGGGTTTATGTACAAAGAACAGGCAAGCCCTTATGGGTTGTATCCGAAGACATGGAAAGGGATGTTTTTATGTCAGCAACAGAAGCCCAAGCTCATGGAATTGTTGATCTTGTAGCGGTTGTATAAAAAATAGCAGTGATTTCACGCAAATACACGATTTCAGATTTTATCTTCTTATTCTTACTTCTTAAGGGTTTAATATTCTATTAATCTATTAAATAGAAGAAATTCATAATCGTCTGGTTAGGATCGATCTAAACCAACCCCTAATGTATAATTCAGCATGCCAACTATTAAACAACTTATTAGAAACCCAAGACAGCCAATCAGAAACGTCACGAAATCCCCCGCTCTTGGGGGATGCCCTCAGCGCCGAGGAACATGTACGAGGGTGTATGTGCGACTCGTTTAAATCATGGATTGAGACAAAACAAAAGAAAGAAAACAGATTTTCCAATATCAATGATCAGTACCATTGAATCGGATAGAATGGAAGAACTCCATTCACTATCTAAAACTAAAAAGGATAGATCTATCATATCTTTCTATTGTGTATGAAATTTATGGTTTCCATTGGTGCAAATTCAATCACTTCAATTTGCAATTTAAGATGAGAAAGAATTCCCCATTGGTAACAAATAGTTATCCATTAAGCGGGGGGAAATCCTATTTAAAAAGCGGAAAGATTATGTTTCTACTCTTGCAAGAACGGACTAACAGGGTCAGCTACCCAACCAAACTTCATAATTAAATACCGTTACTGTATAAGGTATATCTCGTTATGAAAGACCTATTACTGGAAAATTCATGGGTAGAGCCAAAGAGTGGTAACTGTACAAGTTACCAATACAATAGGATTGATTAAATGAAGGAAAGGGCTCCGGTGTATAGAAAGGACCTCACCGTTTAAGAAGTAACCATAGAGACGATGGAACCCACAATTTCTTTATCTATTTCTATTTACTACTTTATTTTATTTACAATGCGCCTAGAAAAAAGGAAAAAAGTGTGGTCGGGAAGGTTATAGTAGCAAAAGCCATTGGAATTTTCATCTTATAAATTGGAAGAATCCGTTTTGTTATTAATAGACTAGGAAAGGGGAAATGAATAACTGAAAGAAAGGAAATCAATTAGTTATTCATCAAAGTTTCATTTATTCAATGACCAGAATTAGACGAGGATATATAGCTCGGAGACGTAGAACAAAACTTCGGTTATTTGCCTCAAGCTTTCGCGGGGCTCATTCAAGACTTACTCGAACAATTACTCAACAGAAAATAAGAGCTTTGGCTTCAGCTCATCATGATAGAGATAGGAAAAAAAGAGATTTTCGTCGTTTGTGGATCACTCGAATAAATGCAGTAATTCGGCGAAATAGAGTATCCTATATTTATAGTAGATTAATACACAATCTGTATAAGGGGCAGTTGCTTCTTAATCGTAAAATACTTGCACAAATAGCTATATCAAATAGTAATTGTCTTTATATGATTTCCAATGAGATCATAAAATAAGGAGGTTGGAAGGAATCTTCCAGAATCTTTTAAATGGAGTTCTCTGGAGAATGAACTCCGGGAAGGTAGAATAGAAATTACTATGATAAAATCGGGATAATATGATAAAATCGTCAAAATGAGCGAACACGCTCAATAAAGAAAGATTTATTCTTATTCCCCAATTCTTTTTTTTCTTACAACACAACGGATTCCAGGATTTGTTGACCAAAACATCCAGGTGTTTGAGTTCTGATTGGAATTTTGATTCAATTGAGGAGTAAGCCTATTTTTTTCTGGTTCTAAGACCGGTAGTTCTAGCGGTCGACTCACTTCTTTCAAATTGTTTCTCATTATTAAGAAAAGGTAACGAAGATAAAATACGAGCTTGTTTTATAGCAATAGTAATTAATCGTTGTTCTTTTAAGGTCAATCTATTCACTCGTCTAGATAATATTTTTCCTTGTTCACTAATAAATCGACTAATTAAACTCATGTTTCTATAATCAATTCGATCCCCCGATTGGATCGGGGGCAAACGCCTACGAAAAGATCGCTTGGATTTA
>Ga0157362_1000284_pt1 | contig 16542 bp, 13 predicted proteins | sample AttlaeALBM3_FD_111480 | JGI IMG/M metagenome (GOLD analysis project Ga0157362, IMG submission 111480) | Fungus gardens microbial communities from leaf cutter ant in Ribeirão Preto, State of São Paulo, Brazil - Atta laevigata ALBM3 | ecosystem: Host-associated > Fungi > Mycelium > Unclassified ... | reverse complement strand
TCGTCGTGCACGCAAGATGGAGCGCAAGCGCCTGGAGCGTGAAGGCTTCTGATCAGCCTGCCGAACCGGCAAACAGAACAACCGCCGTTTTCACGGCGGTTTTTTTGTGCCTGCTTCCCGGGGACTAGCATTGCCCCGCGTCACCTTTCGCCGGACTGTTTCCCGATCCGGCCCGACGCTGGCCAGCATCGCTGCGAAAAACCCTGGCGAGAGAGAACGTCCCTCGCCTGTCACCTATGGGTGATACCTGCCGGGGGTGCGAGCACTGGGCAGGCATCAGGCTCTCAGTGTTTGAAGGCGGGGTCCTGATCCATGAGGCTTTTTGACAGGTAGACAGCCTCCAATGCCCGCTCATGAGCAATTTCCCGGGCGTTAACTGTCCCGGCATGACCGCCTTCCGTGTCTTCATAATAGAAGAACGGCTTGCCCAGTTCCTGCAGGCGGGCGGCGAAGAGACGCGCGTGAACAGGGCCCACGCGATCATCCTTGGTTGAGGTGAAGATGAACGGTACCGGGTAGGACACGTCTTTCTTCAAATGCTGCAACGGCGATATTCCCTCAAGAAATTTGCGCTCCTGCGGCACGCTCATATGGCCATACTCCGCCGCCCAGGACGCGCCAGCCGCCATCGTCTCGAAATTCTCCATATCCAGCAACGGCACCCCGATGATGACGGCCTTCCACAGTTCCGGATGCTGGGTAAATTCCACCCCCATCAACAGGCCACCATTTGAGCGCCCGCGTATGGCGAGGTGCTCGCGATCAGCAATCTCGCGTTTGGCCAGATCGCGCCCAATCGCCGCAAAATCGTCATAGGCATGCTGACGGCCCGATTTCATCCCCGCCTCGTGCCAAGCTGGGCCGAACTCGCCGCCGCCGCGAATATTGCCGACCACATAGACGCCGCCACGCTCCAGCCAGGTCTTGCCGATATCGGCATAATAGGTCGGCAAGTAGGAGAGATCGAACCCACCATAGGCGGTGAACAGCACGGGGTTATGTCCGTCCAGCTTCCAGTCCCGGCGATGGGTCACGAAATAGGGGATATCGACACCATCACTCGATTTTGCCCAAAACTGCTCGGTTCGCAGCCCCTTGGTATCGAACAGTGCCGGGGTTGTCTTGACCTTCTGGGACTTGCCCGTGTCGGTATCGAAACTCCAGAGTTCAGGCGGAATGATATAGCCCTCAACCTTGAGATACGCGTAGCTGACAGAAGGTGACGACGATTGCAGGGTCGCTGAACTCATGCGTGGCAGGACGTAGTACTTCTCCTGCCAGCCGCTCTCTTTTGCAGAGGGCGTGTAAAGCCGCACGGAAGGATGCACATCGCGATAAACCACCGCGATAATCCCTTTGGACGTAACGCCGATATCGGTTGTCGTTTCGCTGGCCTCGGGCTTGAAAACCAGAGCTGGCGCTTTGTTGGATGCTGCAGGGTCGACAGCGACAATGCTGCCACGAGAGAAGTGCCCGCCAACATTCCAGTCCTGATCGAGGCGTATGATCAGCTTGCCAGCATAGAAGCCGAGATAACCGATCTTCTCAGGCAGGGCGATCTGTCGCAGCGTCCCGGTGGCAGGGTCATAAACACGATATTCACTGCGGAAAAAGTCAAGATTACGCTGAATGATGGCGATACGCTTGCCGGTCTCGTCATGCAGCACCTCGGGCTCGACAATCATGTCGCTTTCCTGCCCGCGATAGATCTCCCTCGCTGCCGAGAGAGGTTCACCCCTTTTCACGAGACGCACGCTGAATGGATAGCCTGAGTGCGTCATGGAGCCCGCCCCCCAGTCGCGCGATACCAGAAGCGTGTCGCGGTCGAGCCACGCCACTCGCTGCTTGGAGTGAGGAAGATCGAAGCCATCGGGCACGAAACGACGCGTCTTTGTGTCGAACTCGCGGTAAGAGGCAGCGTCTTCACCCGACAGCGACAGCGTGACGAGGCAGCGCGTTGCATCGGGCTCGAGGCAATCCGCGCCCTGGAATACCCAGTCGTGCTTTTCATCGCGTGACAGGGCGTCGATATCGAGCATCGTCGTCCAGTCAGGCTCCGCCTTGGCGAAAGAGGCTGGCGAGGTCACCCGCCAAATTCCCTTGGGATGGCTGGCATCCTGCCAGTAATTCCACAACTTGCCTCCCGATTGCTCGGGTAGGGTCAGACGTCCCGGCGCCTGCTCGACCGCAAGCACATCATCATAGAATTTCTGATAGCGTTTATCGGCCTGCAGGAGCCCTGCGCTACGGCTGTTCTGAGCCTTGACCCAATCGAGCGCCTGCTGCCCCTGGACCTGCTCCAGCACGGCGCGGGTTGGAACACCCGGACCTGAGGGCTCAGCCGTTACCCCCGTCTGGGCACGGGCCTGACCGACCACGGGAGGCAGGAGGGTCGTGCAGACGAGCGAGGTCATCGCCATCAAGATGCGCTTCATGAGCCATTTCCTTCATGCAAATCACGGGCAGCCTAAAGCATACCGTTACATAATGGAAAGGACCTGACACAGCTTCAGGACTGCGAATGTCGGGGCAGCCATTTCTGCCCCACATGCGATGATTCGGTCAGAAAGCCCGGACATTGTGGCCTAGGGGGGACTGATCCGAAAAACGACTTGATGGGTAAAGTCTCAAGGTAGCCGGTACATTGCTGTCCCGGCCGGTAGGTTCAGATTGATCAGACGGTAGCAGATGATTGGCTGACCGCGCAGCAGGCGACAGAAGCGGCCTGTTTCAGCCGCGCCGAGCCACGCCGCGGGTAGGTCCGGCTTTTCGCTCTCGCGAAGCAGCAATTGCGCCTTGGGCCCCGGATAGGCGCGCTCGTGCATGTCATGCCCGCCAAGAAAACCCCAACGGCTGTCATAGCTGTATATCGGCTGATCGGGCGTCTCGTAGCGCATGATGGCGGCCAGGGCATAATCGCCCACAACGAGGCTATGCCCCGGTGAGACCTCTCCCTGCACCCTGTGTGCCAGCCCGGACCAGTCCGCAGTTTGGCGGGCAATGACATCGTGATGCGCCGAGAGATGGAGCGGCGCGACCATACCCTGAAGGCTGATAAGCGCGGTGATCGCAAGACCGAGGGCGCAGGCATAACCGATGCGCCGACGCGTTGCAGCAGCCGCAAGAGCTGCTGCAGGATAGATCACTACCGGCCAGTTGGCCTGCACCCGCCCCCCAAAAGCATGCTGAACGAAAACGGCAACCGGCACGATGCACAGACAGGCCAGAAGGCGCGCCACTGGTTCGCGCCCTGCGCGTTTGAGGCACCAGATAATCCCGATGCAGAAAAGCAGGAAAACCAGCGGCGTGGCCAGACCGATCTGACCTCCAGCCAGTTCCGCAAGAAAGTTGACCGCCTTGAGTGGATGCCAGTCGCTGGCCCGGCCGCCTTGCTTCAGAAAGCTGGCCCAGTGATGCGCCGCATTCCACGCCAATACGGGGAGAATGGTCGCAAGCCCGATGACGGCTCCACCAACAAGCCAGAGCCAGTGACGGCGTTGTGCAGGCGTTGCCAGTACCCAGAGCCCACAGGCAAAAGCCGGCAAGACAGCCGTGTATTTACTGTCAAAGGCCAGGCCGAAAAACAGTCCTGTTGCCAGCCACCAGCGCGGCTGCCCCGTGACGATCAGGCGCCCCAGGGCCCATAGAGTAAGCGTCAGGAAAAAAACCAGCGGTGTATCTGGCGTCGCTGTGGCGGCCCCGAGGCCAAGCATAAGTGTCGCGTTAAGCAGCAGGGAGGCACGATACCCGGCCTGAACACTTCCGAGAAGATCGCGTCCGGCGCGGACCAGTACGATCGAACCAAGCAGCGCCGAGATAGGGCCGAGCACCCTGATCCCGAAAGCACTATCTCCGAACAAGGCTGTGCCAAGCCTGATCCATAGGGCGATCATGGGCGGATGATCGAGGTAACCCGCCTGAAGATGGCGCGACCACGTCCAGTAATAGGCCTCGTCTGGTGAGACTCCTAATGTGGCAGCCAGACCGATGCGCAGGAGGGTCAGGACAAGCAGGACACCCCAGAACAGGGCGACGAGCTCCCTTGTTTCCCCTCTGGCGGGGGGAGCCGACTCAGCGCCAGACGAGGGTAGAGGCAATCGCATAATTCCAGACCACACCAATCACTGCGCCAGCCGCGCTGGCACGACTCCAATGCCCATGCGTGTCATAAAGCAGTTCGGCAACGCCGATATTACCGAAAGCCCCGATTGTGGCGCCAATGACGAAGATACACAGTCCCGGCAGCCAACGGCGACCGCGCAGGGGGCGATCGAGATAGGTGATACGATTGTTCAACTGGAAGTTTGCAAGAATGGCGCAGGCCGTACCGAGTATCTGACTCACCTGAAAACCAGCCCCGGAGAAACGCGCGAGTTCCGAGATGAACAGGTTGACCGCAATCCCGATCAGCCCAACAGCTGCAAAAATGATGAAGCGTGTCGGCAGCCATCCACCAAAGGCACGCTCGATCAGCATGCCCAGAAACTGCACCATGACCAGCGGACTGAGCTTGCTCTCACCCGATACACGCGGACGAAACACGAAGGGCACTTCAATGAGCCGCGCCTGACGCGGCACGGAGAGGACGATCTCGAGCAGGATCTTGAAGCCCGTCCCGGTAAGTTTCGGAACAGCCTGTTCGAATATCGGCCGTCTGACCGCGAAGAAGCCGCTCATCGGATCGGAGAGCGGCATAGGCAGCAGTGATTGCGACAACCTTATCCCGGCCTGCGACAGCATATGCCGCCACCGATTGGCCAGGCCGCTGCTATCGCCACCCTCTATATGGCGGCTGGCGACAGCGATATCGGCATGGTTTTCAAGCAATGGCCTAACCAGATCGCGCAGGATGCCTTCATCATGCTGCAGGTCGCCGTCCATCACCGCGATAACGGGCGATGTGGAGGACAACGCGCCCTCAATCACCGCAGAGGAAAGCCCCCTGCGCCCGACGCGGCGGATCAGGCGGATCCGGGGATCCGCCTGCGCGGCCTTTTCGACCGCTTTCGATGTCCCGTCGGGCGAGTCATCATCGACAAAGACGATCTCCCAGCGCACGCCTTCAAGCGCACGGCGCACCCCCTCGATCAGGGGTGCCACATTGGCGGCTTCGTTATAGCAAGGAATGACGAGGGTCAGATCCGCCGGAAGCGGGGGCATCATACCGGAACGCCGGCCCTGTGCAGACTGGTGCGTATGGTTTGCAACGTTTGCACGCGCACCACGTGATCCAGGTCCGTCAGGCGTTTTGTCAGGTAGTTCTGATGCGCAGCATCACGGGCCACGAGGCGCACGAGAAAATCGCCGCCGCCCCGGATCATGTGACACTCACGCACTTCGGCCCAGCCTGCGACTTCGCGCTCGAAAGCTTCCAGCACACTGCCCTTCTGGCTCTCGAGCCCGATCAGCGCGAAGAATGTCAACGACCAGCCAAGCCGGGAGGCATCCACATCTGCATGATAGCCTTCAATGACCCCGATTTCCTCGAGACGTCGAACACGTCGCAGGCAGGGCGGTGCCGAGATGCCCGTGCGTCGCGCCAGCTCGACATTGGTCATACGGCCGTCACGCTGCAACTCGGCCACGATCTGACGGTCGATCGAATCCAGATCGACGATCGTCGCGCTGGACGATCCCGGGGAGAGACCTGCCGACAGTGACTCGACTCGCGCCGTAGCGTCGTGAGGAGCAGCGTTGTGGGGGAAGTGGTCGTCAGGATCGTTGTCAGTCATCGTCACCGTGAGGGTCGGGCAAAACTAGTCGGTTGGCAGGCGCGCATCATCACCTATATCTGCATCCTGACCCGAGAGCCATGTCTCTTCGCAATTGTCTTGTCACTTAGGCATGGTGCATCAACACCCTGCCCGATGATCAATGACCAATGATTAAACGAACACCAGTTCAAGGACATTTCCAGTGAGCCAGAGTTTCAGGACTGATCTGCTTGTTATTGGCGCAGGCCCGGCAGGCTATACCGCAGCCATTTACGCAGCGCGTGCCAATCTCAAGCCGATTCTTGTGGCAGGGCTGCAGCCGGGCGGCCAGTTGACCATCACCACCGATGTTGAAAACTACCCCGGCTTTGCCGAGCCGGTTCAGGGCCCATGGCTTGTGGAGCAGATGCGCCTGCAGGCCGAGCATGTCGGCACCGAGATGCATTACGACCTGATCACGGAATGTGCCTTCAATGAAAAAACCGACGATGGCTATTTCCGTCTGAAAGCAGATTCCGGCGCGGAATATCTGGCACGCACTGTTGTCATTGCCACAGGGGCCCAGGCGAAATGGCTTGGACTGCCCTCCGAAGCCAGACTGCAGAGCGGTGGCGTCTCGGCTTGCGCCACCTGCGACGGATTCTTCTATCGCGGCAAGAAAGTGGCCGTGATCGGTGGCGGAAACACGGCTGTGGAAGAGGCGCTCTACCTTACGCACCACGCCGACCATGTGACGCTGGTTCATCGACGCGACAGCTTGCGCGCAGAACGCATCCTCCAGGACCGTCTGTTTGCCAATCCCAAGATCACGGTGCTCTGGAACAACGCGGTCGAGGAAATCCTCGGTGCTGGCAAGCCGGAGACCGTTTGCGGTGTACGCCTGCGCAACACGGTTGATGGCAGCAAACAGACTCTGGATGTCGATGGCGTGTTCGTGGCGATCGGCCACAGCCCCAATACCGGGCCGTTCCGTGAAACGCTGGAGTGTGATTCGGAGGGCTACATCGTCACGGTGCCGGGCAGCACAAAAACCTCAGTCGAAGGCGTGTTTGCCGCTGGCGATGTGCAGGACAAGAAATTCAGGCAGGCGATTACGGCTGCCGGCACTGGATGCATGGCAGCCCTCGAGGCCGAGCATCTTCTGGCTGGACTGTCCTGACATTTCGATCGTTATTCTTCCGTAAGAGTTGCTGCATAAAATGACTTGGCAGAGCCTTGGAATGCTGCCAAGTCATAGTGATCAACATTTGATGACCGCCAGGCACGCGACCGGGAAATCCGCCCGCTCGCGCTCTTTTTCTGACGTGGTCGGGGATGAGCTCTAGGAAAGCCGCATGGACTGGGACAAATTGCGAATATTCCATGCGGTTGCCGAGGCGGGTTCGTTTACCCATGCCGGTGACCGGCTCAATTTGAGCCAGTCGGCAGTTTCCCGGCAGATTTCGGCTCTTGAAGAGACGCTGAACGTCCCGCTTTTTCATCGCCATGCCCGCGGCCTGATCCTGACCGAGCAAGGCGAGACACTTAACCACACCGTCCGGGAAGTGTTCTCGAAACTCTCCCTGACACAGGCCTATCTGAGCGAGAGCAAGGTCAAGGCCAAGGGCGAGCTCAAGATCACCACAACGTCGGGGTTTGGCCTCGGCTGGCTGGCCCCCAAACTCCAACGTTTTCTGGCGCTTCACCCCGATATCGAGGTGAGCCTGATCATGGAGGATACGGATCTCGACCTCGGGATGCGTGAGGCTGACGTCGCCATACGTATGCATCCCCCCAGGCAGGCCGATCTGATCCAGCGTCATCTGGCCAATTTCGCGATGCCTATCTATTCCAGTCAGGCCTATCTGGACCAGCACGGTGTCCCGAACAGTATTGCAGAGCTCGGCCAGCATCATCTGGTCGGGTTCGCTGGTATGTCACCTCCCCTCCCCGATGCCTTCTGGCTGCTCGAACTGGTTCGCCGGCAGTGTCATGGGTCAGTTCGCAACAAGCTGGAAATCAACAGCTTCCCGGCCATCGCCACAGCCATCGCCAAAGGTGCCGGAATCGGATCGGTCCCCACCTATCTGGCTCAGGCGCATCCGGAACTGATCCGTATTCTCGACCATGAGCCGATACCGACTGTTGAAGCCTTCTTCGTCTATCCTGAAGAACTGAAGATGTCGAAGCGGATAACAGTACTTCGCGACTTTCTGCTGAGTGAGATCCAGGCAGGAAAGCACTGAGAGCGACTGCTCGATAGCTTGAACACGCAGCCCAGTCCTAGCTTGTGCTTCTGCAAGGATAGCTGTCGGATCAATTGTCTAAAGAGCGTTGGGCAGGTTCCTGCCCGATCCGGCCGAAAATTATGCTGACCTGCCTGCGCTGCGCGTCAATGCGACAGCCTATTCTCGCCTTTTACTCAACGCGCGTGCTCAGCCGCGTCGGGTCGCGTGGGCGTTCACGCGCTCGCGCAATTCCTTGCCTGCCTTGAAGAACGGGATGGTCTTTTCCTCTACAGATACAGCAGAGCCGGTGCGCGGATTGCGTCCCTGACGGGCATCGCGCTTCTTGACCACGAAAGCGCCAAAGCCACGGATCTCGACCCGATCCCCCCGCGCGAGAGCACCGGAAATTTCGGAGAGGATGGTCTGGACAATCAACTCGATATGACGGGCACCGAGATGAGGATGCGCCGCCGAGAGTTCGGCAATGAGTTCGGATTTTGTCATCAGGGGCTCTGCAAACTCTCGGTAACAGGAGGGCGGATCGTCCGATACGCCCGACAACGCTCAGTTCTTACCGTGGCAAAATCGAGACTGCACCGTCAAGACTCTGATAGGCCATGACCTTGTCGATTGCCTCGGGCCAGGCAAACATCGAACCGCCGAAGCGATGATAGAGACGCTCCCACATCGTACGATCCGGTTTCTTTATGGCGAGCTTCCTGACTGGCAGATCCTTGCCGTCCTTGATCTGGCCGTGCAACCACGCAGCGGCCTGATCCTCATCACCAATCTGATCGACCAGATGGAGCGTAACGGCCTGGCGCCCGGTATAGGGCCGCCCGTCAGCCAGCTGACGTATTTCCTCTATGGGGCGATGACGCCCCTTGGCGACCATCAGGACAAACTGATCAAACAGATCGTCGACGATCCCCTGGAGCATCTGCCGTCCCTCAGGCTTGAGCGCGGTGAAAGGCTGCGATTGGTCCTTCATGGGGCCTGAGGTGATGCTCTCGGCCTTTACGCCAAGGCGGTCGAGCAACACGGAGGCATCGGGGCGCATCATGATGACCCCGATCGAACCGGTGATGGAAGAGGGATAGGCAAAGAGCCGCTGGGCGGGGACGGCAATCATGTAACCCGCCGAGGCCGCAAGACCCTGCATCGAAACGGCGACCGGCTTGCGGCTGGCAAAGCGAGCAATGGCGTCGTGGAGCGCCTCACCGCCAGTCACGCCGCCCCCCGGACTGTCAATGACAAGCAACATTCCCTTGATATGCGGATCACGCCCGGCACGCTCGATGGCTTCCACAGTCGGCCTGACCCTGTTGCCTATAACACCCGTAATCTCGAGACGCGCAATCGCGTCGCGTGATGCATGGGGCCTGCCCGGCATAAAGAGCATCAGCATCGTTAAGATCAAGGCCGCGACAGCAATACCGCGCCAGAGCAGGAGGCGTCTTCGCTGGCGCAGCAAAGCGGCTCCGGTATCGTCATCCGTGCGATTGAACGCCGTCATCGGTCTTGTTTCCCATCACGCAAATAAAAAAGGCAACCCATCGCAGGATGGGTTGCCTTTCAAAGCGCGTCTACTGGGTAAATCCAGAGATCAGGCCTTTTTTGCACGTCCACGACGGGCCGGACGCTCTTCTCCCTCGCTGCTCTCCTCTACGGGAGCGCGCGATGCTGCATCAGCACCGGCATTGATCTTGCGACCAAGCCCGATCTCACGAGCAAGATGCGAACGACGCTCAGCGTAGTTCGGGGCAACCAGCGGGTAATCGCTCGGAAGACCCCAGCGCTCGCGATACTGCTCCGGCGTCATGCCATAAGCGCTCTGCAGGTGGCGCTTGAGCATCTTGAGCTTTTTACCGTCTTCAAGGCAGACAATATAGTCGGGGAAAACAGAGCGCTTGATCGGCACGGCAGGCTGCGGACGCTCCGGCTCGGGGTCAGCCTGACCAGCACCCTGCAGAGCGTTGTATACTTGCTTGATCATACCGGGCAGGTCATCGCCAGCCATCGAATTGTTGGCAACGTGAGAGGAAACGATCTGAGCGGTCAACTCTAGCAGGGCGACGTTGGTTTCTGACTCTGACATTTATTTTCTCTTTGTTGAAGTTTAACTCTTTTAACCGGATCTTTTATCGCATCAGTTTTACAAGGTAAATAGGTTTAACGATTTATCTTTTGTTTTTTATACTTCCAATCCAATCTCGTTAAAATCAAACTGACAACACAGTGTTTCCAACTTCGGCACAAGAAGAAAGTTCTCACAAAAATCTTTTCGGCGTTCATTTTTTGCTGCACACGTCAATACACGTGAAAACAGCCTAGTAGAACTTTGTAAAGTTTTTGATAAATTAGGAAAAATCACCCATATTTTTTTATGTCGCGTTTTTTCGATCAGCCACCTCAGGCAATTGTCGAATAATTAACGCTGTGTTTTCTTCTTCCTTCCTGTTGCGTTGCCCCATTCCGGGAGGCATCGATACCCGTTCAGCCCACATGAAACGGTATTCAAGGCAAAGACTCCTTGCGAGAACCATGAACGTCGTCAGGCTAGCCCACAATGGCAATACCGCGACAACGCGCGAACGTCATGATCGATTCTTCTCCATTACAGTTGGTTACTCATAGATATCGCCTCTGTCGCGCCGATTGACTGAAGAATCCTGTCTCTGAACTCAGATACAGGCGCTCCTTCTGCGGGCGCCGAAGCGCAGACCGCGTTCGGTAAAGTCGGACAAAAACGAAAAATAACGCCTGTTAACTATTTGGCGATTTCCATCGTCACATCCTGCTCTGCCTGAGTGGCCGCACGGAGACCGCGCCTCAGCCCCCGACTTTTTCATTGCGGGAGAGAAATCGTAATAATCGGCGCGTCTGTTACCGATTCTTTAGATGCGACATGTTCCAGACCGCTTTCCTTCCCGGGGGGGCGCTGCCATCATGGAGCGATGGCTACGCTGTGGCCTTTTGATTGCTCACAAACCGGTCCCGTCTCCTTGCGCCTGTTCACACACTCTTTTCTCAAAACCGGTCGTTCAGGCGACAAAAAGCGCCTGGCAGAAAAGATATCGCTACGCCTGCCTTACACGCTCAAGCGTGACCGATGGGCCTGGCTGTTCGCCCCTTCCGCTCAATCGGTAGAGTTTGCGCTACGCAATACAATCGCAGCGCTCCTGGCGCTCGGCATCGCCATGTGGATGGAACTCGATAGCCCGATCTGGGCCACCATGACCGTCTGGGCCGTGGCACAGGGCACCCGTGGCGAGAGTCTTTCGAAGGCGCGATGGCGTATTGTAGGGACAGTAATCGGTGCGATGGCGGCAATCGGCCTGTTCACAGTCTTTCCGCAACAGCCGCTCCTGTTTTTCCTGACACTCGCACTCTGGATGGGGCTCTGCGCAGGGCTGGCCACCTTCGTAAGCAATTTTCGTGCCTATGCGCTCGTCCTGTCAGGTTATACCTGCGCCATCATTGCGATGGGCGCGGTTTACGACCCCGAGAACGTTTTCATGATCGCGGTGTCACGCTCGACCTATATCGCGCTCGGCGTGATTTGCGAGGCGGGTATGGGCCTCGTCTTTGCCACCAGTCAGGAGCGACAGGCCCGGCAGGCGGTGCGGACCAAACTTCAGACTGCGCTCTCCCTCGTCTCGCTCTCCATCGCTGACATCCTCTCCGATGCCGCCACAACCCAACGCAAGGCGCGGGAGCTGTTTGCCACCATCCTGCGCCTGAACAGCGAGATCGAATTCGCTGAAATCGAGATGGGGCCTCATGGGCATGAGGGCGACCACGCCCGTGCTGCCCTGGCTGCCGTCTCCATCCTGCTTTCCCGAGGCTTTGGCATGGCGGCCCGCCTGGCGGCCCTTGCTCACAGCCACGGCAGTTTCCATGAAACCTCGCACCATGCGCAACTCTTCCTCCGCGGACTCGAAGCACGCCTGCGCGATGCGGAACCCGTGCAGGGTATTCTGGCCGATCTTCATCTGCTGATCGAGGAATGTCGCATCCATGCCGCACCGTTCATAAGGCCGGATCACAGCGACCTGCCAGATCTGGGCCCGGTGGACGAGCGGGTGTTGCATGTGGCGCTTGGTGAATTGCTCAACGATCTTGAAATCGCGATCATCGAATATGATGCCAGCACTCATCTGATTCCGCGCGACCGGTTTCACTTCAGGTTGCAAACCCATCACGATCCGCGCAATGCCATCAATAACGGCCTGCGTGTGATGGCGGCCATTCTTTTCACGGCCCTTGTGTGGGAAGTCACCGCGTGGCCGAACGGCACCGGCTTCATCTCGATGACATCTCTTATCTGCGGTCTGTTTGCCACGCAGGAAAACCCGGTTCTGGGCACGACAGCCTTTCTCAAGGGAACGATCTGGTCAGTTATCATCGGGGGTATCCTCACGTTCATCTTCGTGCCGAAATTCGACACCTATGAGATGTTCATCATGGCATTCGGGCCTGCCATGTTCATCGGTGGGCTGGCGCGCGCCAACGTCGCCACGGCAGGTGCCGCCGCCGCTTATGGCCTGCTCATGCCCAGCATGGTGAATGTCCAGAATCACCACCGCCTCGATGAGATCGCCTTTTATAATGGTGCTATGGGCACCCTCATGGCTGCCTGCGCCGCCGTGCTGGTCTTTCATACCTTTCTGCCTTTCAGCCCGCAGGCCGAGCGGCTGCGGCTGCGGCGGCAGATGTTGGGGGAGTTGCGCAATCTCTGCCATCTGCGCAAGGCGCCGGAAACACGACAATGGATCGGGCGCAATATCGATCGATTTGCCCGATTGATCCGCCATGCAGGCCCTTCGCCCCTTCCCGTGGTCGAGAGCTATCTGCAAGGCACGCTTGCCATCATGACCATCGGTCTCAACGCCATCCGGCTGCGCACACTGCTTGACCGCGAGCATCTGCCCGTTACAGCCCGGCGCCCCATCGAATTGCTGCTCGATCGTATGGAATATACGCGCGACCGCCACGACCGCCCTGCGCGTGTTGCCGCCGCCGCAGTGCGTCGCCTACGTGCGCTCGACCGAACCGAAACCGACCTCGTGACACGCCTCGAACTTATTCGCGGGATTTCCTATCTCGTGGTGATTCGCGACGAACTCGTTGCCAACGCGGCCTTTCTGGATGAGACACAGGCTTTCACCAGCCGAGAGCTCCTCGAAGAGGTCAAATGAGCCCTGTGCAACCTGCTTCAGCTATTCCAGATCCCAGCCCTGCCGCGCCCCGCCTCGCCCTGCGCGGGACCGTTCTGCGCTTTGTCGGCAACCCGTTCGATATGCTGCCGGATGAGGCTCTGAGCGTCGATACGGATGGTCTGGTGATCATCGAGAATGGCCGCATCAGTGCCGTTGGGTCCTATGGTCAGCTGGCGCCAGGGCTCAAAGACAACAGCGCGGTCATCGACCATCGCGGCAGCCTGATCGGGCCAGGCTTCATCGATACGCACGTGCATTATCCGCAACTCGGGGTCATTGCGTCCTATGGCGAGCAATTGCTCACCTGGCTCGAACGCTACGTCTTTCCTGAGGAACGCCGCTTCGCCGAGCAGGCCTATGCCCAGCGCATCGCCTCGGATTTTCTCGACAATCTTCTGGACCAGGGCACGACAACGGCAGCGGTTTACTGCACGGTTCATCCTGAGTCGGTCGAGGCCTTCTTCAGCGAGTCAACGCGGCGCAATACGCGTATGATCGCCGGCAAGGTTCTCATGGATCGCAATGCGCCAGAGTACCTGCGTGATACGGCTCAGAGCGGTTATGACGAGTCCCAACGCCTGATCGACAAATGGCATGGTCGTGGCCGTCAGCTCTATGCTGTAACGCCGCGCTTTGCCCCAACCAGCACCGAGACCCAGCTTGAGCTGGCCGGAGCCCTCCTTGATACGGCGCCCGATCTGTTCATGCAGACGCATCTTCTGGAAACACTGCGCGAGGAAGAATGGGTCCGGTCCCTTTTCCCTCATCGCACAGGCTATCTGGATGTGTATGACAAGGCAGGGCTTGTTCGACCGCGCAGCATTTTCGGCCATGCCGTCCATGTAAACGAGCAGGACCTGACGCGCTGTGCCCATGCGGGCTGCACGCTGGCGCATTGTCCGACCTCAAACGCGTTTCTGGGCAGTGGCGCCTTTCGCCTGTTCGATGCCATGCGCCCCGACCGGCGTGTGCATGTTGGGCTGGGAACCGATATTGGCGGCGGTAACAGCCTCTCCATGCTGCGCGTGATGAACGACGCCTATTGCGCTGCACAGTCACATGGAACGAGTCTGCATCCGGTGCAGGCCTATTGGCTGGCAACAGCCGGGGCAGCACAGGCGCTGGGTCTTCAGCATCAGATCGGCCAGGTGGAGCCCAGGCTCGCGGCTGATCTTTGCGTAATGGACCCCTATGCGACGCCCCTTATGGCGCAACGTACGAAACGGGCCGAAACGGTGTCAGATCTGCTTTTCGCGCTTTCCATGCTGGGTGACGACAGGGCAATCAGCGCCACTTATGTCATGGGGCTGCGGCATCAACGCTCAACGCCCTGAAACACCAAGCTCCCAACCCGGCACAATCAGAGCTCAGATGGCGCGTATCAGCCCGTATTGGGCAAGCCAGGATTCATACCAGACCGGCCAGTTTGCGGTGACCTGATCAGGCTCACCCATTCCAAAGCCATGCCCGCCACTGGGCAGGCGGTGATAATCGACAGCCGTCCCTATAGCCTCGCAGGTCTGGGCCATCAGCGCGGCGTTATAGGGGTTTGCGATACGGTCATTATCCGCCTGGGTCAGAAACACCGGCGGATAACCCGGCCGGACGTGACTTTGCACTGACCACAGACGCGCCAGATCGGGGGCTGCATCGACGCCCACAAGATCCCGATGCGTCGCGGTGTGATCATAGGGCTTCTCAAGCGTGATCACAGGGTAGATCAGGGCAGCGCCAGCCGGTTTCGGCACGGATATCTTTGCAAGGAGGGACGCAAACGGACCTTCTCCGTGCCATTGCGAGGCTGTCATGCCCATAAGATGGCCTCCAGCCGAGAAGCCGAGCAGACTGATACGCGCCTTGTCGATACCGTCACGATGCGCATGGCGCCCGATAAGGGCAAGCGCACGACGAGCATCCTGTAAGGGAGCAAGCGGACCCTCTGCCCATCCCTCACCCGGCAGACGATAGACCAGCACATTGGCGGTCACGCCACGGGCCGAGAGCCAGCGTGCAGCGGGATAGGCCTCACGCTTCATGCCGATGCGTTGATACCCGCCCCCTGCCGCGATGAGTACCGCACTACCATTGGGGCTGTCTGGGCGAAAAACCTCAAGGCGAGGCTCGGTGATGTTGTAAAGAGCGCCTTTGGCCGTCGCCTGTTCCGGTCCGCTCGGACCACCCCCGCCGGGTGGTGTCTCGGGCCAGAGGGCAATCTGCTCTGGGGATCGCGAGCGGGACGGCCCGTGACATCCTGTCAGAGCTGCGGCGGAAAGTGCGAGAGAGGATGTCAGCACACGGCGGCGGTTGAGCGCACTCTTCGCCTCGGCTGGCCCCTCGTTCGCAGCGGTCAGACCATGACCGGAACCTTGCTCCGCCATTGCGATAGCGGGTCTGAAACTTCCGGGCGCTTTACGCGACATGCGGCTTCCTTCCTGCTTGTCGCGAACGGCGCTCAGGCCTTTCGGACGAATTCCGATTTGAGATTCATCCCGCCGATCCCGGGAATCTTGCAAGACAGATTGTGCCCATCGCTGGCATCGACAAGACGGATACCCTTGATCTTGGTACCGCCCTTGATGACCGACGACGATCCCTTGACCTTGAGATCCTTGATGATGGTCACTGTATCGCCATCAGCAAGCACATTACCATTGGCATCGCGCACCGTCGCATCATCGCCAGCCTGGGCTACCCCATCAGAGGCGCCTGCCTCGACGCTCCACTCAAGCGCACATTCGGGGCAGACCCACAATCCGCCGTCCTGATAGATATGTTTGCAGCCGCATTGAGGGCAGATATCGCTTTTCACGATCTTGTCTTCCTGTTCATTGGGGCGCCTCATGAAAAGATATCAGGGCACCGCTTTTTCTTGACGCGCAGGGTGGCGTTTACCCCTGACAGCATGGTTTTTGCCAGAGTCATATCAATCATAAGCCGTGGCAAAGCATCTCGCCGCTTAGCGTAACAGAAGCTACGTGGCCCGCTGGCCCAGCGTCGAACGTCTTTGTTGATGGATTATTGTCGTGATCTGTCGACCCTTTTTTCGGGGTCTGGCGGAGAGGGTGGAATTCGAACCCACGGTGCCCGTGAAGGCACAACGGTTTTCGAGACCGTCCCAATCGACCACTCTGGCACCTCTCCGTAGCAGGATCACCTGGTCGTGGGCGGCTTATAAGGGGCAGGTCCGGTAGCTTGCAAGAGGGGTTAATGCGATTCTTTTCGTAAAGCCGTCATTTCGCCCTGTTCCCCACGCGATAATGATTGACGGAAGCGGCCTGCCTCCTGTAGTGAGCCCCCCTCGCGGGAGCATGCGTCTTGTGGTGCGTGGTTCGGCCAATAATAAAAAGCGACTGGGCAATGCCGACCGGGGAAAACCCTGGCAAAATTGCCAAGAGATCG
>Ga0157362_1000283_pt1 | contig 16558 bp, 12 predicted proteins | sample AttlaeALBM3_FD_111480 | JGI IMG/M metagenome (GOLD analysis project Ga0157362, IMG submission 111480) | Fungus gardens microbial communities from leaf cutter ant in Ribeirão Preto, State of São Paulo, Brazil - Atta laevigata ALBM3 | ecosystem: Host-associated > Fungi > Mycelium > Unclassified ... | reverse complement strand
CTCCTGCCAGAAGGCGTGGCGTCACGAGATATTTCATGGGGTTGGTGGAGAGGGTTGTCAGGGCGTCGATCTGATCGGTGACGCGCATTGTACCAATCTGGGCAGACATTGCAGCGCCAACGCGTCCGGCGACCATGAGCCCAGCCAGAACGGGCCCCAGCTCACGGGTGACGGAAAGGACCACGATGCCTGCGATGGCACTCTGAACATGGTACTGCCCGAAGCCCACATAGGATTGCAGGGCAATGACGCCGCCAGCGAAGAGGGCTGTCAGGGCTACGACTGGCAGTGAGAAAAAACCGATCTCGACAAGGCTGGTCAGGAACGCGCGCCAGTAGAAAGGGGGGCGCACCAGATGCGACAGGGCTTCCAGCGCAAAAAGCGCGAGTGCACCTGCCTCTTTGACGAGACCAAGAAAAGCGCGGCCGAGGGCTGCGATAGGATCAAGAACGGCATTCACCCTTCTGCCCCTACCCTGCCTGCCCCGTGCCGTCAAAGGGAAGGCTCAGGCCTGACGCTCTGCGGAGCACTCCAGATCACGGAACTGGCGCTCCAGCATGAAATCTGAAGATGTCACGAATTGTTCCATACGCGCCAGTCTGGGCTCCATGCGTGCCAGACGATCCTGAAGGTGGCTGAGTGGATGGCCGGGAGGTGCAGAAAATTCTTCAGTCGTTGTTGCGCGGCGGTTGCGATGGATGTTTCGCTGTTCACGGGCTGTGTGCGTAACTTCTGCCCACAAATCTACGGCGCGGCGTGTGTAGTAAATGTGTGGCGGAGTGTGGGCTTCTGACGCATTGCTACGTTGTTCAGCCATTCTGTGCTCCCAGTTCTGTACGAACGACGCATATCCTGCGGAAGCATCGTCCCAGACCCTTTGTGGAATGGCCGAGATCGGCTCCCCGGTTTTGCGGCGGTGTCGACGCACAATGCTTATCACTCCCCAAATGATCAGGCCCACAGAGATATAATGCATGAGGCCATGATGTTCAGTGTGTGATGTGTGTGTCGTCGGTGCCTCATCGGAGTCGTCGGTGTCCCATATTGGGCCGAGGCCGACTGCTGAGGTCATGGCTCCGATTGTGTCGGACGTGATTCGTGTACCGTCTGGATGGTGGCTGGTGGTGACATGTGCACCATTCGTGTTCGACGCGGTAATGTCTCCGCTGCCGAAAGAAGACTTGGTTAGTGTGCCGGTGACAGTGTCGATATGCAGGTCGCCACTGCTGAAACTGGCAAGTGCTGCGTCGCGCGCACTGATCTGGGCGTTGATATCGCCGCTACCGTAAGACCGCGCATTGAGGGAGGCGATTTTCCCTCCGTCCAGCGCGATATCGCCAGAGGCCATGTTGTTGATGTCGGCGCTTGAAACGTCGCTGTTGCGGATGGTCAGGTCACCGCTGGAAAAATTATGGATGGCCATGGTGCCGGTGGCATGGTCGATGCGAACATCTCCGCCGCCGAGCATCGAGAGGTTCAGCCCTGTAACGCTATCGACGATAACATCTCCCGACCCTGTTCGGGCGGAGAGCGCGCCATTCACATCTTGAATGGAATAGCTTGTTTTACCGCCCTGTTGGATCGTGATCGCCGTTCCGGTTGGAACGTGCAGTGTCGCCGTGTTGTGGTCTGTGCTGCAATCGGCGTCATTGGCCGAAAAAACACTGTCCCCGTTTTCTCCGCTCTGGAGATGAATACCGTCTGGAAACTGGTTTTCGCCGTTTTCGCCCGTAATGGTTAGGTGGGAAAGGCAGGTTTTCCTGATGACAAGAGTGCCCGCAGTTGCCTGCGCACTCAGGGCCAGCATGCTTCCAATACCGAAAAGCGCGAGTGACAGACTGCTGCGGGATGTCATGTCATCCTCCCTGTTTTTCAGGAGTGACAGGCTGAACCGGAGCGGGTTGTGCCGTACTCTTTGGAGTTGATTGGGTTACGGGCGCCGCCGGGCTGGTGAGTGCAGAAGTAACGGGAGGTGCTGCAGCGGACTGTGTCTCGGCTGGTGAGGGCGAAGCGGTGTTTTCAGGCGCATTTTGTGGTGCGCTCTGCACGGGGAGCATGCTGGACATTGTGGTGCCGGGCAATGGTCTGGAGAGCGACGGTGCGGTCGGCTGCGTGCTCGGAGGGAGCGTCGGTTCTGGGATGGATACCGGAGGGTTGGGTGGCGTCTGTGCCGGTGCCGGGGGAGGTGCTGGCGCAGGATCGGGAATGCTGGGCTGCGGTTGCTGCGGGATCGTTGGTGTAGGCGCCGTGATGGTCGGGGGGGATGGTGCGGTCGGGGCAGGAGCCGGGGTTTGCGCTGGTGGCTGTGCTGTTGGGCGCAGGATCTCGCCGTTTGGTGCGCCGACGCGAAGGGAGCCTGAGCCAGACCGGACGAGTGGTCCCGTGACCTTTTCGATGTTGACCACGCCCGACCCATTTGCCGTGACGGTTGCGACGGTTGCGTTTCCCATGATTGTGGCGGTGGCCTGATCAGCTGTCACGATCGTAAGGGCTTCGATGCTTCCGCCGTTGATCATCAGGGACGCATTGTTCGTCAGTTGTGCCGAGAGAGCGGAAAGCTGTGCGTTATCGGCTGTGAATGTGGATGTGCCTGACGACACGATCTGGGCCGCGCGCTCCAGATAGCTGACATGAACGCTGGATGTTCCGTGCAGGCTCAGATCGAGAGACTGCACCCGTTCCATGTCCATCGTGTCAGAATCGAGGCTGGCATCGAGGGATGCAAGACTGCCGGTGATGGTGAAATGCGTATCGTGGCTGTCATGGATGGACAGGCCTGTATTGGGCGAAATGCGGATGGCCAGCTTGCCGCCGGGTGCGCAGTTTCGCGTGGCGATCGTGATTTTGCTTTCGGCTTCGTCCTTGCCGTCACGCATCATCACCTGGGTGTTGCTGCTGCTGTCGAGAGACGCACCGTCCTTCAGGGAGGGGTCAACTGTAATTTTTACCTGACCCATGCAGGGTGTCGTCAGGTCCAGATCCTCTCCGGACATGGTGACATGCGCCGCATAGGCGGAATGCAGCGGTGCTGCACTGGCCAGACCGACCAGAAACAGGTGACGCAGGACGATGCGAAACTTCATCGTGAACTCCTAGCTCTCCACCCCGGTGCATCCTCATCGAGAATACGTTCGAGGTGGTCGATCCTTTCTTCCAGACGGGCGGCCTGCGCCTCAGCCTGTGATAATGCCAGATGCAGGGTCGGGTCAGCGGTCGTCCGCGTTCGTCGTCCCTGCAGTAATGCATGGACGATATAGATGATCGTTCCGAAGAAACAGAGGACGGAAACAAAGCCAAAAATATCCACGTCAGAACCCTCCGGTTTTGTCGGGATCAGGGAGCATGCTTTTTCTCGGCAACGCGGCGCTTGAGGGCTTCGAATTCGTCTTCAACGGCGGCATCGGTTTCCAGAGCGGCAAGTTCATCGTGGAGGGAGGGTCGACCGGAGCGGCGACCGAGATCATATGCTTCCGCCTTGCCTTCCAGTTCGTCCAGTGCGCGTTCAACCTGCTCGAAGCGGTTGAGCGTATCGTCGATACGGGTGTCGTACAGTTTTTCGCGGGTCTTGAGGCGTCCCTGTGCGGTGCGTGCCCGCATGGTCAGTGCTTTCTCACGCGATTTTGCATCTGCCAGTTTGGCCTGAAGCTTCGCGATGTCGTCGTTCTGGTTTTCCAGACCTTCGATGACCTGCGCGATCTGCTGTTCAAGGGCCTCGCGGGATTTTTCGACCGAGTGGCGCGCCGCGAGAGCGGCCTTGGCAAGGTCGTCGCGGTTGCGCGTGATGGCGAGCTCTGCCTTGCGCTGCCATTCGTCTTCCTCATGCATCATGGTGCGCACACGGCGTTCGAGCTGTTTGCGTTCGGCGATTGTACGGACCGCCTGACTGCGGACCTCTACCAGCGTGTCTTCCATTTCCTGGATGACAAGTCGGATCATCTTCTGCGGGTCCTCCGCATTGGCGAGGATCGCATTGAGGTTCGAGTTCACGATATCGGCGAGGCGAGAAAAAATACCCATGACGCTTTCCTTCCTGAAGGAGAGATTTAGGACAGTTTGGACCGGCTTGTCAGGACCTTCATTCTGAGGCTGTACTGTTTTGCACAAGACGATCTGGCGAAAGAGGCTGAGAAATGGCGAGATCCACCGATCCCGATGAGGTTCCAACGCCGCTCGGGCGTTCTCCTGCCTTTCTCTCGATGCTGGATCACGTATCCCGTCTGGCGCCGCTGCGCCGTCCGGTTCTGGTGATTGGGGAGCGCGGGACCGGCAAGGAACTTGTCGCCGCCCGTCTGGCTCTTTTGTCCGAGCGGTGGGATCGACCGCTCGTTAAACTTAACTGCGCGGCCCTGCCCGAAGCCCTGCTTGATAGCGAGTTGTTCGGCCATGAGGCTGGTGCCTTCACGGGGGCCCAGAAGCGCCGGCAATCCCGATTCGAACGCGCTGATGGCGGCACGCTGTTTTTGGACGAAATCGCCACAGCGTCTCTGGCTGTTCAGGAAAAGCTCCTGCGCGTTATCGAATATGGCAGCTTCGAACGTGTGGGTGGGAACGAGACCATTCGCGTGGATGTCCGCATTATCGGTGCAACCAATGCAGATCTTCCGGCGATGGCCCGGCAAGGCACCTTCCGTGCGGATTTGCTGGATCGTCTGGCGTTTGATGTCGTCAATATTCCGCCGTTGCGTGCGCGGCAGGAGGACATAGCCCTGCTCGCTGGACATTTCGCCACGAGGATGAGCTCGGAGTTGGGGCGTGATCTCTTTGCGGGTTTTACCAGTCGGGCGATGAGTGTGCTCGAAGGGCATGGCTGGCCGGGAAACGTGCGTGAGCTCCGCAATGTCGTGGAGCGCAGCGTATATCGTATGGAGCGGCCGGAAAGGGCGCTGGACGAGATTGTACTGGATCCTTTTGTCGTGCCGGACTGGCAATCCAAGCAGGGAGAAAGTCTTTCTGTGGAGCGCTCTCACGATATTGTTTCTGGGGCTTCGGGCGAGGCTCATGGCTTTCCGCTGGATTTTGCGGAAGTCATCAAGGGGCATGAGCGGCATTTGCTGGAGGCGGCCCTGCGGGATGCGCAGTTCAGCCAGCGCCGGGCAGCGGAGCTTCTGGGGCTCACATATTACCAGTTTCGCCACCATCTGCGGCTGCATGGTCTGGCGGACAAAGAGTCTCGAAAGGCGCTCGACCGAAAAGAGTAGGGCATTGCTCATGGAAAATGGTGATGCAGGAATCGTGCCAAAATTTTGAACGCGGTGTTCGGGCCTGCTGAGGGCGTTTTTGGAGTGTTCGACCCTGTGTGAGGTGGCGATATTTTCCGTTTAGTGGTGCAATGAGCCATTAAACAAAAATTTCCTGCCATTAAATAATATAAACGAAAAAAGATAGTAATTTACAGTAATACTATTGAATTTTGTGTTTTATCATCCTATGTATCCCTTCGTCGTCGTGGTTTGAATGCCATTTCAGAGGATGGGAACAGCGTGTCGCTCTCGCAGACCGAATTTCAGAGCCTGGAACAGCTCCCGGAAGAAGAGCTGCTTGGACAAGCATTGCGGACGCTCAAGGGGCGTGTGGCCATTGTTTCGTCGTTTGGGGCAGAGTCTGCTGTGCTGCTGGCGCTTGCGGCAAAGGCTGACCCGTCTGTTCCAGTCTTCTTTTTGGATACAAAGCGCCATTTTTCGGAGACGCTGGCCTATCGCGATGTGCTGTCAGCCCGGCTGGGTCTGACTAATGTGCGCACGATTGGCCCGAGAGAGAAATCACTGGAAGATCGTGATCCCCAGGATCAGCTTGCGGCCTTTGATCCGGATGCATGTTGCGCGCTGCGCAAGGTGGAGCCGCTGGATCTCGTATTGCCCGATTTTGATGTGTGGATTACGGGGCGCAAGCGAAATCAGGCACAGACACGGTCGCGCCTCCAACTTGTGGAGCGCGAAGACAACGGACAGGTAAAGCTCAATCCGCTGGCAAACTGGACGCCAGAACGGATCGGGGATGCCATGAGTGAATGGGGGCTGCCCCCTCATCCTCTCGTTGCACAGGGTTACACTTCAATAGGTTGCGCGCCCTGCACGCGTGCCATCAGGAGTGGTGAGGACGGGCGGGCTGGTCGATGGGCCGGACTCGCCAAAACGGAATGCGGCATCCACCGGCCGGCATGAAACGGGAACGGACAATGACACTGCCAGAACCGCGTATTATGGATGACCTCGATCAACTCGAGGCTCAAAGCATTTTCATCCTGCGCGAAGCGTACCGTAAGCTGAAGCCTCTCTCGCTGCTGTGGTCTCTTGGAAAAGACAGCAACGTGATGGTCTGGCTTGCACGAAAAGCCTTTATGGGGCGCGTGCCTTTCCCGGTGATGCACGTTGATACTGAGAAGAAATTCCCGGAAATGTATGCATTCCGTGATGAGTACACCAAGAAGTGGGATCTGGACCTTCTTCTGGGTTATTGCCCGCCGGTTGAGGAAATTGATCCGTCCCTCCCGCCTGCTGCCCGTTCCGCTGCGCGTAAGACCGCTGGACTGGCTGCCATGATCGAGAAACATAAGCTGCGTGGTGTGATTGCGGGTATTCGCCGCGATGAGCAGGCCACGCGTGCGAAAGAGCGCGTGTTCAGTCCACGCGGGGCTGGGCATCGCTGGGACGTGCGCAACCAGCCGCCGGAATTCTGGGACCAGTATGCAACGCCTTATGAAGACGGCATGCATATCCGTGTTCATCCGCTGCTTGCGTGGCGCGAGATTGATATCTGGCGTTATATCGAGCGCGAAGGCATTCCGCTGGTTGATTTGTACTTTGCCAAGGATGGCAAGCGTTATCGCTCGCTTGGCGATCAGGACATTACTAACCCTGTTGAAAGCAATGCCACTACGGTTTCCGAGGTTATTGCCGAACTGGAAAACAGTAAGACTTCCGAGCGGGCTGGTCGCGCGATGGATCATGAATCAGAAGACGTGTTCGAGCGTCTGCGTGTTGCGGGGTATCTGTGATCATGGGCGATATCATTTCAACCGAGCATAAGTCGGTGGAATCACGCGCAGCTGCCACGCCAATCGTGATTGTCGGGCATGTCGATCATGGGAAGTCCACGCTGATCGGGCGTCTTCTCTATGACACGGATAGCCTGCAGGACGGCAAGCTTGCGCAGATTGTCGAGAGCAGCCGCAAGCGTGGTTTGGCTGTGGAGTGGAGCTTTCTGCTCGATTCTCTGCAGATTGAGCGCGATCAGGGTGTGACCGTTGATTCGACGCGTATTCCCTTCACGCTCAATGGCCGCGAATTCGTTATTGTTGATGCGCCTGGCCACCGCCAGTTCCTGCGGAATATGATCACAGGTGCGGCTGACGCGGAAGCAGCCGTTCTTGTGGTTGATGCGCAGGAAGGCGCGCAGGAGCAGACGCGCCGTCATGCAATGTTGCTGCGTCTTATCGGTATTCGCCATGTGATCGTGCTGCTGAACAAATCCGATATTCTGGGGTTTGATGAGGCACGCATTGCGCAGGCTGAGGCAGATGTGCGCCAGCTTCTGGGTCGTCTGGAAATTCAGGTTGAGGCTGTTGTTCCGGCCTCTGCGCGTGATGGCGATAATATCGCTACCCGTTCGGAGCGTGCGCCTTGGTATAAGGGGCCCACACTGATTGAGGCTCTGGCAGACGTGCCACCGCCAGCTTCGCGTCTCACACTTCCGTTCCGTATGCCGGTTCAGGACGTCTATCGTTTCGATGATGTGCGTTATGTCGCTGGTCGCATCGAGCGCGGGACTGTGCGGGTTGGTGACAAGCTGGCTATCGGGTCTCAGGGGCAGGTTGCTACTGTTGCGGAAGTCTGCCGCTGGCATGCTCCTGTTCATCCGATAGCCGGTGCTGGCGAGTCCATTGCCCTGCGTCTTGAGCCGGATCTGGTTCCTGATCGTGGTGATCTTCTCTTTGCAGCCGATGACGCTGCTGCTGCACCGGAGAAGGCTGCACGTATCCGCACGCGCCTTTTCTGGCTGCGTGGTGAGCCGCTTAGGGTTGGGGAAAGCTTTAAGTTGCGCCTCACGACGGCCGAACATGATGTGACGGTTGCATCCATTGATGCTGTCGTTGATCTTGATGATCTGACATTGCGTCCGGGCGACAGCGTGCAGCCTGATGGTTTTGCTGAAGTGACGCTTGCTGCGTCTCATGCAGTGCTGTTCGACCCATTCTCTCCCGGTTTTGGGGATGGTCGCGGCGTTCTGGTTGATCATCATCAGCGGATTGTTGGTGGTGCTCCACTGATTGGTCCGGCTGAACTGGCGACTGGCGAGCGTGCCATTCATCCGACGGCAAGTCGTGTTTCCCCGCAGCAGCATGCGCAGGCCCGTGGGCACAAAAGCGCTGTATTCTGGCTGACCGGTTTGCCGGGCTCCGGGAAAAGCACTGTGGCGCGTGCTGCGGAGGAAGCTCTCGTTGCTCAGGGTATTAAGGCTACGGTTCTGGATGGAGACACTCTGCGCGCCGGGTTGTGCAGTGATCTTGGTTTCTCACCGGAGGACCGTACGGAAAATATCCGTCGTGCGGCTCATGTGGCACGGATTCTGGCGCAGAGTGGTCAGGTCGTGATTGTTGCGCTCGTATCGCCGCTGCAGGCTGATCGTGATCAGGCGCGCAGCATTGTGGGCGAGGGCTTCCATGAAGCATTTGTCGATACATCGCTGAGTGTGTGCGAGACGCGTGATCCGAAGGGTCTTTATGCTGCGGCCCGGGCCGGGACAATTCCCGAATTTACGGGAGTTTCTGCGCCATACGAAGTACCGCTTTCGCCAGATCTGCGTATCAACTCCGAACGCTCTACTGAAGAAGCTGTTGGAGAGTTGACCGGGTTTATCCTGAGAGCCGTGCAGGCCTGATGGTTACGGTGGTGGGACATCGTTATGATGTCCCACCATTAAAGGCATCGTTCATGCGCTGCCTCATGAGAAGAAAATGTTCATTGTTGTGATGCATAAAGCGGCGAGCTGATCCGCTTAGTGTTTGTCATTTGGTAATGCAGTTATTAGTTTTATAACCAATATCAGTAAATATTGTGTTTAATTTTGATCAATAAAAAAACATAAAAATATCATTTAAATAATAACTCAAGAATCAATTCCATGTGATATTTTGTTATTAACATATTTAAATGTTTGTTTTTTAACTAAAGGAAATATTTCTAATAATTTTTGATATTATTATGGTATTACATGAATATTACTTGTTATTTTCCTGGATTATTTCTAATGGAATTTGCTCGCGAATAATTTAGCTCTGCGCGCGTGGTTGTGAGAACGCACATATGAGATGTTGCGTTAGTGATGGGGTATAGCACAAAGACCCCAGCGGGCGCGGAAGAAAAAACATGTCAGATCAGTTAACCACCACCAAGAGAAGCACCGGGACAGCTTTGACCAATACGATTGCCGCCATTTCTGCAACGGGCGGCCTGCTGTTTGGTTATGACACAGGGATCATCTCCTCGGCCCTCCTGCAGCTCAAGGCGGAGTTTCATCTGGATACGCTGGGGGCGGAAATCGTGACGTCGGCCATTATTCTCGGCGCTCTTTTTGGGTGTCTGGGGGCTGGCACACTCTCTGACCGAATGGGGCGGCGGCGCACGGTAATGGTTGCTGCCGCGTTATTTCTGATCGGCACAGTGATGGTTGCGACAGCGCACAGCGTTGCCATGTTGATTACAGCACGTCTTCTTCTTGGTTTGGCTATTGGTGCTGCGTCTCAGATCGTGCCGATATACATTGCTGAAATTTCACCGCCCGAAAAACGCGGCCGTTTGGTTGTCGGTTTTCAGTTGGCCGTTGTTTTCGGTGTTACCGTTTCGTTCGTCACCGGGTATCTACTGCGCGATCACAGCTGGCGGATCATGTTTGGCATTGGAATGCTGCCGGCCTTGATTCTCTTTGTGGGTATGGTTTTCTTGCCGAACAGCCCACGCTGGCTCGCGATGCGGGGGCGTCATGATGAAGCGCGGGACGTGTTGCGCAAGGTTCGCCCTTCTGATGAGGTTGCAGAACAGGAACTGCGCGAAATCCTGGAGGGGCATGACGAGCAGGCTCCTTGGTCCGCGCTGGCCAAGCCGTGGGTTCGCCCTGCTGTCATTGCGTCTGTTGGTATTGCGCTTTTGTGCCAGCTGACCGGCATCAATGCCGTAATGTATTACGCTCCGACAATTTTTTCGGGTGCAGGATTCGGGCAGGACTCAGCGCTTCTGACGTCTGTTGCTGTTGGGTGTGCGATGATTTGTGCCACTTTGTTTGGCGGCTGGGCTGTAGATGCCTTGGGTCGTCGTACCCTGCTGCTGAGACTGCTCCCAGGTGCGGTCGTATCGCTTATTATTCTCGGTGGTCTCTTCGCCTTTCACCTGACGACCGGCATTGGCGCATGGCTCACTGTTCTGGCTGTGATGGGATATACGGTTTTCAACACGGGTAGCCTGTCTGTTGCGATTTGGCTTGTTGGTGCGGAGGTTTACCCTCTGTCGTGCCGTGGCAAGGGAATGAGCCTTGTTGCAGGAAGCCATTGGGGCGCTGATCTTGTTATTTCACTCACCACGCTTTCGCTGGTTGAGGGGCTCGGTGCTGGTGGCACGTTCTGGCTATTCGCTGCGGTTAATGCGCTCGCGCTGGTGTTCATCGCGCGGTATGTCCCCGAGACCAAAGGCAAGTCTTTGGAACAACTCGAAGCCAGTCTGAAGAACGGCACTTTTGCTCCTGTTGCCAAAGCTCAGAAGCAGGCCAATCTTCAGACATCTTGATGATTTCAGTGTAGATGCGGTTTGCGCCCGGCGGAAAATTCCGCCGGGCTTTTTTGTGTGTCAGACGCGGCCGATGGAACGGTAATCGAAGCCTGCCGCTTTCATGGTGTCCGAGTTCCAGATATTCCGCAGGTCTGCAATCGCTGTTCCGCGCATGGCCGTTTTGAGGCGGGCCGGATCCAGGGCGCGAAACATGTTCCATTCTGTCAGCACGACCAGAATATCGGCATTTTCCGCGGCAGACAGTGCGTCGTCGCAGTACCGAATCTTTTCCGGCAAGAGCGCGCGGGCGGGTGTCATCCCTTCTGGATCGAAAGCCTGAATGACAGCGCCGGCGTCGTGCAGGCGATGAAGGATGGGAATGGATGCCGCTTCGCGCATGTCATCAGTGTCTGGTTTGAAGGTCAGGCCTAATACACCGACCGTCTTCCCTGCAACACTGCCACCAGCCTGCTCGATGATACGCTCCGCCATGCGTATCTTGCGGGCTTCATTGACAGCCACTGTTGCCTCGACGAGTTGTGTTGGAGCGCCTGCGTCCTGCGCGATGGCCGTCAGGGCGCGTGTGTCTTTTGGAAAGCAGGAGCCGCCATATCCTGGCCCTGGATACAGGAATCTTGGCCCGATCCGTTCATCCAGACCCATGCCGCGCGCGACATCGTGGATGTTGCCACCGACTTTCTCGCAGAGATCGGCCATCTCGTTGATGAACGTCACTTTCATGGCGAGGAAAGCATTGGCTGCGTATTTGGTGAGCTCGGCCGTTTCCAGATCGGTGAAGACGATTGGGGCATCAATCATATAGAGAGGACGATAGAGTTCTCTCAGGGCGTCCTTTGCGCTTATGCCTTGATCGGGGCCGCTTTCATCTATGCCAATAATCACGCGGTCCGGGTGCATAAAGTCGCCAATGGCGTTGCCTTCGCGCAGAAATTCCGGATTTGAGGCTACATCAAACAACAGGTCGGGTCGGGCTTCACGCAGGATGCGCGCGACTTCGCGGCCTGTGCCTACAGGCACTGTGGATTTGGTGACAACGAGCAGGCCACGCTTTGCCGTACGCGCGATTTCGGCTGCTGCATCGTAGACATAGGTCAGATCTGCATGGCCATCGCCTCGACGGGTCGGTGTTCCCACAGCAATGAAAACCGCATCGGCGTTTTCGATTGCAGTTGAGAGGTCATCTCCGAAGGTAAGACGTCCTGCCTGTGTATTGGTGGCGACGATCGTGTCGAGGCCAGGCTCATAGATGGGAATACTGCCTTTGCGGAGCGCTTCGAGACGTTTTGGATCCCGTTCGACGATGGCAACATCCGTACCAAATTCGGCAAAACATGCGCCGGATACAAGTCCGACATATCCACCGCCGATCATTGCGATACGCATTAAGGTGTCTCCTCTCCGATTGGGTGTGCATAGCGACCTCCCGCGAGAGGGGCAAACAGCGGAGTTGTGGCCAGTATGTGTGTGCTCAGCGCGTAGGGCGCAGGCAGGCATTGCCCGATGCGAAGGAGCGCAGTGCTGGTGGCAGTGTTGTGACGGTATTGGACTCTGCAAGCAGTGCTTTGCCCTGTTTTGAGAGGGCTGCCAGACTGAGCTGTGGGCTATCGAACGGCCCTTTGACGCGGACCGGAATATCGAGGGCAAAAAAGCCTGTTGAGAACGGGCGGCTGGCAAATACGAGATCGAACCAGTGTCTGTTCAGGTCGAACGATGCTTTCGCTGCGACGATTCCAATAGAGGTTCTGATCCTCAGAGGCGCTACGGTTCCGATGCCCTGATGCAGTTCCATCACGCCCAGAAGGCAGGTGATTGGGACTGTACCTTTGGGGCGCCGGAAGATGAGCCGCAGATCCATTGATGCGGCTTCCACAATTTCCCGGGCAATTTCACCTTGCTCCATACTCACGGCTGCCGAGAGATCTGCCTTGCGCGTGGCTTCATTGAGCGTATGGGCGTTTCTGGCGCTCGCGATGACCTGAATTCCGAGTTTGCCTTTGACGGGAATGGGCGCAAATCCGGCAGCCTTGCGAAGGCGGTCTATGTCGCCATGGCGGGCGTCGAACTGAGCATCGATATCCGTGCCGTCACGGGCGGCTTTCAGGCTTCCCTGTGCACGAATGGTTGTTCCCAGATAGCCAAGCGACAGTTCGTGAACGACGATTTTCCCCGGAGCCTGTTCAGCATTCAGAGCAAGGCCCGACATGGACAGGTCATTATACGTGACCTGTGTAGCGGAGAGACGGATGTTCAGGAGTGGATCCGGCTTGAGGGGCACTTGCAGGGGGATGTCTGTGTGGGCCGCTCGGCCAGTGGGTTTCTTGCCTTTCGGCTGGGACAATCCTGCCAGCATGATGTTTACATCCAGAGCGCCCAGCGAAATGTTCGTGTGAATGTCGTCGGGTTTTGTGTGGTTGCCTTCTTCAAGGTCAAAGGTGGCGTTCTTGATGACGGTGCCCTTGATCTGCCCGGAAGTCTGCTCAAGGTGCCAGTTATCCTGAAGATGGGAAAAATTCCCGCTGATCTCCATCGGTACGGTGTCCTGAAAGTCTTTCAGGCCCGCCAGATCAAGCAGGGGACGGGATGTGGGAGTTTTGACTGTAATGTGGCCTTTGATGCCGTCTACGTTCAGAACATCGGTCAGAGTGCCGTCAAAACCGATCTCCAGATCCCCTGAGGTGATCTTCGCTTTTGCTTCATATGGGCGTGGGGAGAGGCGGAGCATGGCGATTGATGCCATTGTGGTATCAATCGCGACTGGGGTTCCGTTATAGGCTCCTGCAAGGGTCATGAGGAGCGGGCTGGTGTCGCTTTGGGACGACAGATGCATGTTGTCGAGGCGCGCATCGTATGAGCTGCCGCCTGCAGAGCGATATGTGACGTCGCTTTTTAGAATCCGTACATCGCGAATGCCCGGAAACCAGTGTGTATCGGGCGCATCATTTTCGGGTTTGTCAGTGTTTGTTGGCCCGGGCTGGGCATCTGCTGGCGCAAACCGTCAGTTGGGCTGCCGCTCGGGGGTGCGTTCGAAAATGCCTGAAAAGCCGGTGATGATAACATCTCTGCTCTGGACAGGGCCATGTAAAAGCGTGGTCAGGCGTATCTGTGCGTGCAGGGTGTCGAGCGTGATCATCTGAGGACGACTGCCGCCGGGAATGTTGGCAATGGACAGGCCCTCCAGATCGGCTGTCAGCCAAAGTCCGGCGCGGACATGTAGATGGTGGATCTCGACGCTGCGTCCTGTTGCATGCGCAATGCGTTGCGCGGCAAGGGAGGCGAAATCCTTGTGATCGACCCAGTACAGGCCTGCTCCAAGAGTACAGGCTGTGATAGCGGGAACGATGAGGGCAAGCGACGTAAGCCAGCGCAAAAGAGTGACGCCTTTCTGGGGAAGAAAGAAAGCACGCTACTCCAGATGGCGCGTGTGGGGGAGTCGCTGTATCTTGTGTATCGGTTATTGTGTTGCTGGAAACTATTTTGAGATTTTCCCGCATCTGACAATGCGGGAAAATTCGTCCGAAATACCCTTGAGCGTGAAGAGCATCGTCCAGTCAATCATATTCAATTTATGGATTGAATTATGATTTTTAAATAATTCAAAAATGGTGGATTGCAGGGCCTAAGCCCTGCTGTGGATTTAGTTAAAAGGCATGTAACGCAGGGACATGAACACCATGTTATCGCTGGTGTGTGGGGCGCCACCAATGCCTGAGAAAGAGTCGACGTAGGTGTACGAGTATTGTGCGCCTACGCGGACGGTGCCGTAATCACCTTTCAGGTAATCATACCAGAAACCTGTGGTGCCTTGCGCAACCGTGTGGACGTTGGCCCCGGCAGCACAAAGGCTGCTGAGTTCTGTGTTGCATCCAGACATATTGTAGAGTGGGTTGCCGTAACCGTAGGATTTTCCACCGGCGTTGAAGTAGGCCCGAGACCTGACTTCTTCTGCGCCGGCATAAGCGTAGAGGCGCAGGGCTTTTGTGGGGTTGCCATAAACTCCAAGAAGGACATTGGCCTCTGGGAGTGGGTGTGTAGAGCCGTTTTGGTTGAAGCTGTAGTCGGGAATGTTGGAGGTGCCATAGCGGCCGATTCCAACGCCGACTAGGCCTGAGGCTTGGAAATAAAGTTTTTTGTTGATGATTGGCAGGATCAGACCGCCGCCGCCACCACCCGCAACGGATGTGTGGCTCTGGCCGCTTCCGGTTACGCTGGTGCGGTCGTGCAGAAAGCGCATGACGCCGGTAAGTTCGTAGTGGCCCCAACCTGGATCAGCAGAAAATTTTGTGATGATGTCAGGAGCAACATCGGTCGCGTAATAAGTGTCTGGGTTATTTACGTTTGCGCCGCTCTCTTTATAGGTCACGACGGTGCTGCCAGGCTCATAAGGAGAGCCCGACGGAACGGCAGACGGATTTTCGATCGACAGACCGACATGATAGCGACTGTTGTCGAAGCCTTTGACGATACGGACCTGACTGTTTCTGGTCCAGTTGAAGCCGGGGACGTACTGGGCTTCGATGGTCAGCGGGATCTGTTCATCACGAGCTGACATGCCCTTGTTGAACATCGTAATGAGAGACCAGTTCTGGCCGCCAAGAATCTGGAGATCATCAGCCTGATCTTTCAGCTCTCCATAAAACAGACGAGCGCGCAGGACGTAAGAATTGGACTGGCGGGAGTTTGATGCAGATCCTGCGCCTTGGAAATCTGTTTCCACATAAGCGTCAGCTTCAAGCTTGCTGCTGATTTTTCCTTCCACCAGTGCAGCCAAACGGCTTTGGCGCTCCGTCTGGTGGAATTCATTCATGTGGGCTGCAGCATTGTTGCCCCACGGAATGGCATTAAAGCCTGTTGAGATATCAGACGCTGTGTTGCGTGATCTCCATATTGTGGCCGCTTCAGCAAACCCGCCAAGCGTAATTCGGATGCCACCCACCTGAATTTGACCGCGACGCAAAGGGCCATACAAGCTGGAGTGTGCCGGGGGGGTGCCGGTTATTTCGCCATAAGGTGTGCTTGCTGTGCGGGGAGGAGCCAGCAGGGGAGTGCTGACATTCCAAGAGGTCTGACCGCCACGGGCGTTAGGATTAATGTATCCTGCGCGCTGGCTGTAAGGGTTGTTTTCGGCTTCTTCACGCTGGTGCGCGAGAACGGCGCGCGCGCGCTTTACCTCCTCGTTGTGTTCTTTCTTCATTACGGCGAGCTGGCTTTGCATGGCGCGGATCTGGCTCTCCATGATTTCCATCTGATCAGCTGCCCGTGCGTGACCGCTTAGACAGCCCAAAGAAACCATTGTGGAGGTCGCCATGAGGGCTGCGTTACGTTGCGAAAAGAACTTCATTGCCGTGGGGCGTCCTTGCGTCAAAGGGCGGATAATTCACGGCGTGGGTATCTGATTTGGTTTTTTGAATAATGGGAAGGTTTAATGACGGGAATGTTGCAAAATAATGACAAAAATCTAAAGTATTGTTTTTAAATAATTTTATGCGTTAATTTATAAATATAAATTTACATTATATTTCTAGCGGAATATTGGTGTGTCTTTCGGGGTACAGTCTTATTGTCGCTGTCATGAAAGTATCATGCAGTTTTCGCTATATCCTTTTGAGGCCACTCGCTACTAGGTGAGCCGTATTTCAATGCCCCATGAGGGATCATCATGATCAAAACCAAGCTTGCGCTTTTCAGTTTCGTCGCGATGACGGCCCTGTGCGCCGTCTCACCATCTTTCGCAAATGCCGCCGATATTACGGGTGCCGGATCAAGTTTTGCAGCTCCGATTT
>Ga0157362_1000282_pt1 | contig 16575 bp, 11 predicted proteins | sample AttlaeALBM3_FD_111480 | JGI IMG/M metagenome (GOLD analysis project Ga0157362, IMG submission 111480) | Fungus gardens microbial communities from leaf cutter ant in Ribeirão Preto, State of São Paulo, Brazil - Atta laevigata ALBM3 | ecosystem: Host-associated > Fungi > Mycelium > Unclassified ... | reverse complement strand
GTCGCGCGTCATTTCGTCAGCACCGTTTTTCTCAGGTCACCTTACATCATCACGGGCCACGTGACTGCGGCTTTCGCGCGGTCGCACTTGTCGATCACCTCTCGATACCTCGTCGGTCGCGTGCTCCTCAACGGCGCATCGAGCCCGCTCGATTGTCGAGCAGCAACAACAGCACTCGTGACAATCGGTGTTACGTCGATCATTCCATCGATCGAATCGAAAAGGGCGCCGCGTCCTGCCGAACGATTTCTGCTGATCAATTGACAATTCAATCCGTCAATTTTCTCTGACCGCAAGCTCGTTTCTCTCTCTCTCTCTCTCTCTCTCTCTCTCTCTCCCTCTCAATTTCACCGCACGTCGCGGCGTCGTGGTTGTAGTGACCACGTGATGACCGCGGAACCTGAAACGAAGCAATCCTGGAGGGTGACTCCTTTTGGCGTGACTCCAGTGCAATCGGTGATGAAAACCGCTGCAAAACGGAGTCCGTCACTAATTGCTTGTATCACCTGAATGTCACATAAAATATTGGAATTACTTCGCGAAGATGATTCGTCAACGATGATTCGTCGACAGTGTCATTTCACGCTGCTCCACATTTTTGCAAATTTGTGCTCAAACAAAAATCTATCCTTTTAATCTTTTAATAATTATTAAGTATTGTCCGTACTTTCTTAAGCTCTGCGATTCAAGAGTCCACGACTGATTAAAAAAAGTCAATTTGTTCACCACGTTCCAGATAATTCAATAACCTTCTCTGCGATTATTTTTCACTAGATTATTATCTCAAGAGAATATTTTTCAAGAGAACATCCCCTAAATGATATCCTTTGTACGTATCATCTAATTCTGATGATTACGGCGTGCAATTGTTACGAGTTTTTTCCATTCACCATCGGTTTCTTCGCAGGGGGTAGTTCGCTATATCGGGCACGGACGGATTCGGTGGAACCCGGAGGAAGACGCGACACGTTCACGCCGAATCGTATCGCGGACAGAATGTCGCGGACGACTGAGGCCAACCGGAGTCTGGCGGCCTGGCCGGTAGTCTGAGAGATCGCGGAACGCACCGCGCATGCGTACGAGCGATATTCGCCTCCACTGCCCCCCTTTGTGCCGCACCGACCGTGGTACCCCGCCGCCATCGTCTCCTTCGCCCCTTCGTCCTTCGCCTTTACCTCTGCAAGAAACCTCCGCGCACGGTGTTTCACGGACCCCGCGATGATGCACCGTGAAACAATAGGCATCGGTATGGCGAGGGGAGAGAGAAAGCGAGACAAGTTCGTGGACGCGATCGGCCGCATCTCCGCCGGATGTATTTCGGGGGTACGAAAGAGATGTAGTCCTTAACCCCGGATATAATCATCTGATTTTTTACGTATATGATTATCCGTGGTGTTTTTACATCACAATTAAAATTTACTATTAACAACATATTGTATATTATTGATTGATGTTTCGATTATTAATATTTGAGAACATTAAATATGGATTTAACAGTTTTCTGAAAAAAGTAGAAATATTAAACGAAATAAGCACGTTAAGATTATTATGATACTATTTCTAAAAAAAATAAGGATTTAATTAGTATAAATTTTTTTATCGCGGATTTTCAATAATATTGCATATAAAAAATTTAAGGTTTGTAAAGAATAATTCTTAAAAAAAAAATGTTAAACAATATCTTTACTTAACAATATTCTGCACCAATTTACACTTTTTTGCTACTAAGATAAAAATATATAAATGGCTATTTCTGGGTTAACAGTCATTACTTCTAACTACTACCTATGGGATCTCTAGCGATAAATCCTTCCGGAAGTAACTTTATTTATTAAACAAACAGATAAATTGAGACTTATTCTATTTATCGTAAGACAAATTTAATATGAAATACGACAGCTAAGAAGGAAACGATGTGCTCAGCCTTGTCACGCTTTGCCGAGCGAGGTTGGAGAACTGTGAACACAGGTGTGGTCACGCATCAGAATGTAAATGGCATGTACAAATGGCGTAAGAGCTAACTGATTTTTCGATCTAAGTGTATTTTTTAAATGTAGGGATCATTGCGCTTTGGTGGCGATACTTTATGTTGCGCTGTGCAGAAAGTTGGGGGAAAAATCGAAGGTGTAGATTGATGTGGCGAGACTTCGTGGTCCTTGGTGTCACGCGTTTGTCGAAACCGGTTTTCAATTTATTTCGAATAGACACGGCATTATCCACATTAGACTCTGATAGAAGTTGCTTCTTGTCTGCGATAAAAAGCATTAAATTGATTCAATATCGAATGAAGTCCGTAATACGCATGTCGTTCTATTTGAATGTATCTTAATCACGAGCGATTATGAAGTGGATTTAGATAAGAATGATATTTATCTTCTAGTAAAATTTTATTTAAGAAACAGAAACACTGATTGATTTTAAATCACCTCTTCATTAAATCACCATAATGTTGAGATACACACAATGATGACTATATATCGAATTAAAAAAATGTTTTATATTTAGAATAAAAATCAATGAATTATTCATATAATAAATTATGATAAATTATGAGGCAACAATATTTGCATGCAAATATAAAAATTGAAACAGAGACTACAATTCCAAATGACAGAAGTACAGATGTATCTTACAGGGAGATATATATGGTCAGGTTCAGAGTTAATGGATGATCGATGTTAAAAACGAGACCGGACCGCTATCTGTGCTCTTGCACAAAAGTTTTTTTTTGCGAGTGATTATCCAACAGTCGCCAAGGCTTTTAGCTGAAGGAGATATCAGGCGAGCGACGCTAAGAAGAGCATTGCAGTTTTAATCCCTCGCGGGAAATCTCCTTGCTCCGATCTTCTTCGTCCACTTCCACGACATGTATAATGCGCGGAACGTACATTTCTGTCGCGTCTCTCGATTTTACGATCGTCCAGGTCGAACGACAGTCGACCGGCTGGCCTTTTCGCCGGGCGTCCCATTCACTTTCGCATCGCCATTCAGAGATGAGATTCGGAGTAGGACGATACGGCGAAATCCGAGCCGTAAGGAGAGGAAGAGAAGTTCGTGCCGATAAAAAAGAGAGTAGGGGAACTCCTGCCGTGATATGTCGAGGAGTGAGGCATCGAGGAGGAAGTTGCGAGAGAGAATGCGAAGAGGAGGAAGACACCAGTCGTTGATGTCGATCTTGCAACCGGTACAACGAGGACTGGTTTTTCGTCGCGTACGGAGGTCGGCAGGTGCTTTTTGTCGTCCCTTTAAGCCGTCTGTGGTGCTTACGGTGATAAATAAACACGGCAGGCCCTTTCCTCGCGGCTGTCACGCTGTGCCCCATTCTCGATCCGATTGATCGATCTGTAACGCGCGATCTGTCGCCAAGAAATGTCACTGCGGAGCATACCAAACGGGCCTTTACCGGCGTGCCAGGAAGCTGGAAAAGGGAAACGGATCGTGCTCTTGCATCTGAAATTGTCTTTGAAGATCGCGTCAGGATCTCTGTCAGGAAATAGAGTCACCTAACTGATTGTGGCGCACGTGCGTTTTCACAAACCACACGTTTTGCCGGCTTTGCCGCGCACGAGAGATCGGTGAAAGCAAGGCGGTATTTGAAATTAAGTTCTTTTCAGTTTCCTTTTTTTCTGAGAAACGATCAATGCATGATGTACGATACATGATCTTACGCACGATCGTTACACGCTCCGGAAATCGGAATTTGCACTTTACATACTGAAAAAAAATTAATTGAATTATCTTGAAATACGTACTTAATAACCACTGTTTGAAATACGAATAATCCATAATTTTGGTTAAAATAACTAAATAAATTTAGTTGCATATGTCCTGATTACAGTAACCAGACATATTTTCCGCTTTGCACACTCACACGTTGTGTGATACTATATTTTTATATTTTCTCACTGTGAAACCTGTTTTATATTTTCTCACTGTGAAAATTTAATCTAATTTAAGTCGCCATTGCTTTTACTCAATATATCGTTATTGTATACTAAAATAATGGTTAGATTTAACACTGTATAGTGTCAATTTGATACTATATGATATCAAATTGACATTATATAGTGTTAAATTTAACCATTGTTTTAGTATACAATAACAATAATATTGAGTAAGAATAGAGGCCTTAAATTAAATTTTTGATAGTGTAGATTTAACAATGTAGTGTTTTATGCTATGTTTTTATAGTACCACAATAGCTAATACTCAATAAAATTAGTTATAGATATTCAGAGATGCCAAAGAATTTGTGGGTTGTCATCGTATCGTGATTCATTGCTAATGTCAACGTTTCATGAACCTTGCCATTCACTTCACCAGAGGATCGCACTGATAATTCAAAAAATAGTTATAGATATTATAATGTCAATGTTGTCAAATTTATAGTTGCCGTAACTACATATTAGTTTTCTTTCAGTATTTTAATCATAATCATAAAATAGTTCGATGCAATGGTCAATAAAAAAGCAAATTGAAGGTAAAGATTCATTCTTTCAATTGCTGTAAACCTCATTTTTGTGTGAGTTTTATTTTACGCCATAGATCTTTGTAAAGTTTGTACAAAGTTTTTAGATTTAGAAGGATATTCATTTGTATCCATATAGCTCCGTAAAAAATCAGTCAAATTGAAATACCAATTACCGAATTTGAAAGTAGAGATTTTAACCTTTAAAATGTTTTTTTTTTTTTAAAAACAAATACACTGAGAAAAATTTTTGATTGAAAATGAGCGAATCGGAAAATTGTCCATTGGTTTGTCCATTTTCAACTAGAATTCCAATCAATTCAATCACACTGTTTTTCGAATGTACCTATTACATAAGCACTAATCAAATTCTAACCTAAATATTGTATCGAAATATTTTTTTTTTTACAATAATCAGGAATTCTGTTTACTGCCACCAAAATTTACTTAATCAAATATGTCTTGTTAAAATTAATTGTTATTATTTTTTTCCCGTGCATACATTATCTTACGAAACATTGGATGCATGTAGAGATCAAAATTGTTCTTACGTCGCACAATCATTAAAATATTTCGCACCAGACTCATTTCCTAAATGTCGGGAGTTGTGTAACACGCGTTGGAGGTCGTGGCACGGAGGCGGAAAAATTGATTTTACAACGCGGAATCTATCGGTCACGGCACGGCGGCGCGGCATTTAACGTTGGCGACTGTGGATTTCTCTAATTATTTCGCTTTCACGCCCCGTCGCCGTTCATGTCCGCATTAATTTGTATATTCACTTGTCGGGACTAGCAAAGGGTGAACAAACGGGCCCTCGTTAACGTCGACTCGTTAAAACGATGATTAAATCACATCTGTCCGACGGAATTTGCGTGGAACGCGTGTAATTGCGAGCCGTGTAGATTAACAAGGTGAGAGGTCCGCTCTTGGTTAAATGAATAGCGAACTGGAAGGATAAATTCTCTTTTTAAGAATCTTTTATACGCGTGCCATTTCGAAGACGCGTTGCGTGATTTTCGCCGTCAGTGATAAAATGAATAACCGCCACGCGTAATCGTAAAGTGCAACGCGCGATAATATTCACGGTTTACTATTTTTTATTACAAAATCGTCTATCGTGAAGCACATTTCGTGTTCCACACGACCGGACGATATGCATTTGCAAGTACTTTATTCTGGCGATAGGACTCGAGTGATCGTCCAGATAAAGAACGTTCACAGGCAGCTTGCGTGGTCATGTGAGGTTTCATCAAGATTTTCGTGAACACGAAACGAGATTAGTCACGCGGATTAGAGCGCGCCTTTCGTGCCAGAAGAGAGACGGACACGAGGTACCGATTTGTTCTACTTACAGAACGTAGCGTGGACCCGAATGCACGTGTAGTTTTTCGTACGACGTCGACTTAAAGATCCGTGTCGCCGACATTATTTCGTTCCGTCTCGTTCCTTTTTATTGATTTCTCGTGCATAAACATTTTTTTTATGTTTTTATACAGCTGACATTCGTGACTCGAAATAATCACGGATTGCTTAAAATATAAGCGTAACTAATGATTAATTATGAATATTGAAAAGTTAATGAAATCAAACTCAAAGAGTTGAAAACTTTTTATTATTAACAATTATGTGAAAAGAACACAAAAAAAAACCAGTAGCAACTAAAGATAAATACAATTTATACAATTTTATACATAGAATTAATATAATACTTTATTTATAACTATATATACATAATACATTAATTCTATATAAAAAACTTGTACAATTGTCATCTTTATTTGCCATTATTATATTTTTCTCGGAGTGAAAACACGTTAAAATGCATGCATTTTTTTCTTTTGAAAAACTCATCCGAAAAAGAGTGATTAATTATTTATCTTTAGAAATATTACGTATTTATAAATCACAGGTGCTTTATCATATTCATAATGATTATCAAAGCTGCCATATTAATTATATATATGTCGTGTAATATTTGCTTTCCTTGATTTTATGAAGTCAACACGTTGGAACATTAATCTTTTATCAGATTATTTGAATATTCCGTGCATTGACATGAATGAGATAATTTAATGTCGTGGATCAATGTGAAATATAACTACAAAATGAAACTCCCGGTAAACAAGTTTAGAGTAAAAAAAAGATCAGGTCGAACACATTGATATTGTGAATTTACAACGAAAGATAATTTCGCCATTTCTCTATCGGCATGGTTTACGTTTTTTCCGATTTCACGTCTTTCGTCCAAGTTCATCCGGGTTATCGGTGAAGATTGTACTTTTTTTGGGTCACTTTTTGTCATTTCGAGAAACTTCACTTTCTGTTTGCGATAACCAATTGGATTTGCATCTTTTGTGTGTCACATATAGAGAAATTCTAGGAAACTTCCAGAAAATCTGTTTTATTCTTTACATGGCATATAACACACTTAGATGATTCCGACGTTCGTAAAAGCTCGATCGAAAGCAGATTACCGCGCGTCCCAAATAGATTTATCATAAGTACTCACGATTTTCTTCGTTACAGAAATAAATTACGTTCAACACGCTAAAAGCAGTCGAGAGGGAAGAGATGGGAGGACCGGGATTCTCGGCTTCAAAGGAAAAAAAAAAGTGCGGAACACCCGCCGTGGTTGCAATCTCCGAGATGCATTTTCGTCTGATGGTCGCCGCTTCTCGCACACGTAGAAAATCCCATTTTGCACGGCGCACCTGCTGAGTGGCCACGCGAGATGGGCGACGAAGAACGCGTGTCGGAGGAGTCCGATTGTGATAACCGGAATAGCTTCTTCTGTAATCTCAAGGCCGCCGACACTTCGTCGTGCGACCTTTGACACCTCGATCGCGCTCGACCAGCGAGACACCTCCCGCGATATTCTCGCGGATACTCCTCTTCTTTCACCACGTTCACCTTGAAATACCAGAGGTATCTCTGCGAGGGGAAAGTATCCGGTCTTGTCGTTCCGCAAGATTCTTGATGTGTTTCCGCTGTAGTGTTTATCGCAAAGACTAATGCCGTTGGTTCTCTATGAAGTACCATCCGAAAATCTTGTAAACGTTCCCTTGTTTCATGATATACGTTTTGAGAATTCATCGTCACTATAGCCATTTTCCGTAGCGCAAGCGAAAGCGCTTCGAAGATAACTAACAGAGCAAATAGCGCGTACCCTATTATAGCATACACCTTGTATCTTAAATGCAAACATCACTTATGAGAACCTTTTAACCTCCTCCAACCTTTTTAATCCCCTTAGTTAACAGGAACAACCCACAGCCAGTAGCTTCTGAAGAAAGCGAGTCTTTGTAATACTCTTTATTGCATCATAAAAATGGAAAATGGAGGTTTAAAAAACGGTAATTGTTATCATGCATAAATTGCACGGTTTAGTATATTCAATGTCATACATAAATCTTCCGCATTGCTAGATAAAAACGCATAAAAGAGAATGCCATTGTTATAATGTATGCTTATTCTAATAAATCTCTTAGATTACCCGTAGCGATTATGCGTCGGGCACTTGCATTTCATTTTCACAGGTAATTACGTATAACAATGACAAATAGACATCCTATTGAATTAGCAAACAATACTAGCTATTTTATTCTACTAATTTGTTATACAATACATAGAACGACACTTATGAGATTGCGATCTCTTAATTTTTGTAGATTTATTTTAAGCTGGTTTTATTTAACCTGATCTTTATTCATTGAAAAGGGCAAAAAAGATGTTACTGCTAATAAATATATAACAATATTTTTTTACATAAAATTAAAATTAAACAACATTCAAACGTTTTATCTCGCAAATCAAAATATTTGAATTGTTGTCTAAATTTCAATTTTATATAAAAAAAAAAATTTAATAACGCTAATTTTTTGCACGATTCGTTTATCTTTTTTGACAAATATAAAGTCCTTTTTAACTAAAAATTATTATATGTTTAGGATAGTGTCCATTATTACATGATTAAAAAATTTTTAATTCACTGAGCCTCTGTAGATATTTGTTTTTTTTTTGTTGAAAAAATTTGTTTTTTTTTTTCAGATTAAGAGAACTTTATACTAATTTGACAATCAGGATAAATAAATTTAGTCCAGTTTCCTCGATAATTTTGTATGTTTTATTGATTCATTATCAAACGCAGTACGTTCTCGCACGTATACTCCATTTTTTAAAATCTTTTGAATTTAATATGCAGTTTATATAGAGACTAATATAATTTTTTTGCTGCTCTAAATCGGAGATATGTTAAAACGCAGGTACGGGATGATGAACATTACAAAGAAATATTAATACACAACGAACGCGCGCGCGCACGTATTAATATTTAAAATTACATTTAAAAAAAAGCGTACTCTTTTTATATCGCTGTTTGTACTTCAATAAAAAATTTGAGGACAATATATTAGACGCATGTCCTTCATATGTAACTGTTGTCTTTTATGTAACAAGTATTTCGAATGTGTGATTGGTTGCGTGTATATGTGTGTCTTTGTGTGTGTAGTTGCTGCGTTTATGATTGATTTATTAACATACGTATACTGTAATATTAAGAAATTTTTTAGACATTAATTAACAAGGTAGGTAAAGCGTTACTGTTTATCGATAACGATATTAAAGTTGCTCTCGATATAGTTGAAACGTGTTTACTTACACATATGCAAGTATTCTTTTTTTATGAATCTTTTTTATTACCATGTCAGATATATTAAAAAAGAAAATATATTTCATACAATCGAATTGTTTTGCGTGTCATTTGAATGATTCATTTAAGTACAGATTGTATTGATTTTGTTTTCTTTTCTTATAAGATAGAGGGTCTCGCTTGGAAAATATCTCGCTATGAAAATTGTTCGCTGCGACGACAACTTCGACGTCGTGAGAGATACGTCATAAGAAATGTAGTCGAATTGGACGAAGATCCGATTAAACGATCGCGATGGCGAACATGAATGATATATGAATGATTATTCATAATCGGATTTTATCGTTCGCTCGTACTTTCGTTTTTCCATCGAGAGACCCCTGAAATGAAGGGAAGCTCTTCTTTTTTCGAGGCAAATATCTTGTCGCAAATATCTGCTACCTACAACTTCTTACAGCATCCTCGATAGGACCAAAAACACCAACGACGCGATCAAATTCATCATCACTGCGGATGTCATCGTGGATGCGCTTGAGAGATTGAGTTGGTTTCGCAAGTCTTCTGGCACATCGAGATAGACCTTATCGGTTCCCAATTCTTTGATCAGTTTCGAAAGCTTCGCGACATCGACATAATCGTCCTTCAATGACCAGATTGTTAGGGTCGCATTACCGGTAATGGATGTTGTATTCTTCAATAACGCCTTCATACCATCGATATCATTCGTTGCAAGACCAGCTCGTACTGGATAAGTTACCGGCAGTTTGATATGATTCTCTGTTACAACTTCGATCATCTTCTTGAGATGCTTCATGTTATATCGACCCTCGGTGATGTTGTATTCCTTTCCGTATCTAAAATGTTGACGAATTGCTGAATTTCTATCACACATCATGCCGTGAAAATTAAAATTAGCTTTGTAATGAATGAATTAACATATAATGGATCTAACAAAAAAGAAATTCTCTTGTAATGAGAAAAAAAATTGTTTATTTAATTAAATTAATTATTTATTTGATTAAATTAATTTAGTTATCTTTATTTATTTCCTTGAGTAATGTATACAAATATGTACAATATGTTTAACTTAAATATGTACATTTATCATCGAAAGAAATAAAAATGAGCTAAATTAATTTATTTAAATGAAACAAATTTTTTCTCAGTGCGTAAATGTGCTAAATATCTGTGCACATCATTATGTTTATAAAAGCACTATATATTTTACTAAAATTTTGTAATGCAAATAGTATAAATTATTTTTTTAGCTGTTAAATCTAAAAATTGTTTCTTTATTTTATTCAGCCAATTAAGATTTACTCAGTTCTATTTATCTTTTTTTAAAATTAGAAAAAAGTAAAGAATAAATTGAACAGAGAATAAAGTTAACATTACATTGGTGAAACCGAGCTGAAGCAATCTTGTTATAACATACGTCTCTAATATTGACGTGCATTCAATATATTTCATATTAGAACGCTCTAAGTTGAATTATCTCCTCTCTCAGGGACTTTATATTTATAACTCCTTTTTTTATAAGAGATCTTGTGCGATGAGGGTCACATATATTTCTTTGCTTATACGGCTGATTAATTACAAGGTTGCATATTAGAAACTGCTGTTACTCTGTTCACGTTGATAGTGCATGTTAATAGTTGTTTACTTACTTGGTTGTCCAACCGATAGAGAGAATAGAGTTCGGTATTTTACTAGCTTCTGTCAGGAAATCTGTTGTGTTAATCAGAGGGTTAGTAGCGTTGACTGGTCCACGAAGAATGTCTGCATTGAGGATAACTGGACACTTAAGCTGAACAAATAAATATATTTTTATTTATCATGTTGTAATTACGTACATACTAAATAATTAAGCGATGCATTTATGTGTATACGCACGGATGGTTGAAACTTTCTAAGGATAGGCTTGCTGTTATTGAAAGCTTCATTAGACTTAAAATCCAGCTTGATGCCCTTGCTACCATTATTCATGTTGATATTGAGGAACTCTTCGAGCGACAGATCACTTTCCGTAGCTGGTGGATGCGCCATTATCGGGATTTTATCGGTGGTGGCATTGGTGGCGGTATGTTTCCCCATTATGACGTCGCCCTCCAGCATCATGATATCCGCTTTAAAAAGGAAAGTCGGTTGTTCGTGAGTACGTGTGTTTGTGTGCGCGTGAGAGTGTGAGGCAGCAGCCTGGTTGAGACGACCGATTGGGCGGGAGGGTTCCAGGTATGTGCATACACGTGTGGCGAATATCGATCACGCCTAAAGAGGCTGGAAGACTGTCCGATCCATACATCCGCCAGTGTTAACGCTCGAACGACCGAAAATTTTAGCTTTGCCAAGACCAAAAGCGCGGCGATAGACTCACGTTAGTTCAAGACTTATGGCACGAAGGTACGTTCGATGTCCCTTTGCAGGCATCCCTTTTTTGCAGATATTAAAGTGACCATCGCGCTTTGAGGGAGATTTGCAGAGGATTTCGAATGAGGGATGAACATTCTTCTGACATAATAAAAAAAGACAGTGGGAGATTTATTAGAAACGTGCGATGGATATACAATCAACGTGACGGATTTTAGGTTTTAATACGACTTTCATCATTGAAGCGACGCGCTTAGTGATCGCTAAATTGAACAACGAAGGTCGAACTTCCGTTTGCGACCACTGGCTACCTTGATGTCTCATTGAGATTCAGCCGAGACACGGATGTGCTTTTCGAAAACTCCACGTCGAACGTGACTGTGTACAAATGACTTGCCTATGAAAGATCCAGTCATATATAGAGGTAGAAAATTTAAATTCGAGAGTTTCTTTTGGATCTTTTTTTTCAAGTGCAAAGTCGAAAGAAATTTCCGGTTATAAGGTAGTTATACTGCAACTTATACTGCATCCATCCTGAATCACGATATGAAATGCGCGCATGTCAGAGAGAAAGACGGCTGTCGAAAAATATGAGATTAATCTCGATATGACTTATATTTTATACACGGAATCACGCTTCGTGAAAGCGCTTGAAAGAAATCTCGGGGGATGCAGACATCACGATGTTGAAGCTTTTTCCTTGGCTGTCGATATTTCTGGATGCATACTTTTCAAGGACATCCCGCTATTATTTAAAGCACGCCGATATAAAAATACGCGCCATCGGATGCGGGTTGTGCATACAAAGACGCACACAATCGGACGATATTCATATATGGGAATATCCATGAAAGTGACAAAAGCAAAAAGCGGCCAACATTGAAGGCTAAAGTTGTGCAAAATGCCACGTAGTTCATTAACTAATAATACGTTGACGTCGCGTGGAAGTCGATAGAAGTCGCAAACTCGCGGTAAATTAGCATTCTTTCAAAATGCGTTCAAAACGTTTTCCTCGAAATTACGTTTCGACTGCATTTCTCATTATCAATATTAAGTATTTACCACGTCATTTGCAAATAGTTTTGTTTTAGATATCTAAATTGCTTCATATTACTGCAATTTCAGTTATTGTTTTTCGGTTAAATATTGTTAAGCTATATCACTGTCTGTTGGTGACGTTGGCGATCATTTAAAAAATTTTATCTTACAACTTACTATTATCCTTCGCAATATTATTAATGTAGATAATGTTAATATTAATATTAACTCTCGAGTGGTTGTCGTGAAAGCAAATTTCGTTCGAAATAATGTCCACAAAAATTATCTCTCGAATGTCGACTTTTGTGTACATCGTTTTGCATTTAATATGAGATTGCAACGTTGCTTTATTCGAAATCTCCCAAGTTACAGATTCCGTCGGCAGAGCGGAAAATTGAATAAAAAGCGATGAAAAATAACGTATATCATCCGCAGTATAAGTCCGCTCAATTATTAACGATACATGTTCACTTTCGACATGCAACGAACCGTATTTAAATATCCAATTGAAATTTGATGAGAAGCTAGCTTGATTTAAAATTAGTACTTTAATGATAATAATGTCTATTAGTATTCTGTTCCAAATCAAATTTTTTTAAAATTCTTTTTTATCTAGATTTGAAGGAACATTTTACATTAAAGCCACGTCGAATATCTTTAAGAGAAACGTATGCAGTTTAATTTGAAGTTAGCTTGATTTAAAGCTAGTATTTTAATGACGTATAATTATGTCTATTAGTATTCTGTCCCAAGTTAATTTTTTTACTCTCTTTTATATATAGTTCAAAGAATCTTTTAATGAAGCCACGCGCGTAGAAACGCGAGTAGAAATCTTCCAGACGATACCGACGTTTCCGGTAAAGCTGTAGTATTTGAACACGCGATAGTAACCAGAGCAGCGTCGTTTGTCTCTCCATTTCTCGAGAAACAGTAAACGAAGGACGAAAGGAAGCCCAGGTCGCGCTTCGTGAGTTGCAATGCCGAGCGACCTACCTGACGCGAGTGCTTTGTCCAATTCCGTCAAGCTGTTGACACCGTGTGCCCAAGTGATTTTCGTGAGATTGCCTTGGATATTGGGAAAGAACTCGCTTGGATAGCATATACTCGAGCAGTTGTTACACATGGCAGTCTCTGAAACATAAGAAACCCATTGACTATTATTATCAGAGTCGTGTTTCACATTCGCGCGATAGACGGACTTGACCTTCCCTATCCTCGATATCCTCGAAACCGCCCTGACCTATGATCCAATATTCGACTTGTGGTTCACTCCATAATTGAGCGAGAACTCGAGAATTCCTTGCGCGGCGCGGCGACCGTAAACGACCGAGAACTCCATCTCTCTGCTCCTCCTATTATGCCGTTCGATCGATAATCACGTTCATTTGTCACGTTTCGTTTCGAGAAGCTCCCAATCCAATAGCATTGCAAAACCGTCGTAATCAATGAGAACGAATCCAAGAGATCATCTCGCTGAGAGCAACTAAGATATATTAGGTCTGTTTGCGTTGCTTGCACTTTTTGCTTTTTTTCTTCAACACCCGAATATACAGGGTGTCCGGTAAAGATCGTAACAGCGCTTAGATTCCTAAGATTATTTTGGGATATTCTAATACCAAAATGTCGAGATTATAATAGGTTGTCAATTATGGCATTTAAAGTTAGCGAATTATATACCGCTTAAAGTTCGCGCGTTAAGATATACAAAGCAAAATGCCAATCACACCTAAACGAACTTTAGGCGATACGATTCGCTAACTTTAAATGCTTATTAATTAAAAAATTATTATAATCTCACATTTTGATATTAGGATTTTTGACTCAAAATGATCTCAGGAATGTATTCTTAAACGTTACTACGATCTCTATCACGACATCCCGTATATTTATCTCATATTAAGTAAGTTCAAAAATTTTTGGGGATTTCAAGCAACACGAACAAGTCTATTATTTCTTCCGGCAACTCTTTCTTTCGTGTTTTTTTTTGTTCTCTGCTTTAATTTGCTTGATAGCATGGATACATACAGAAGCAAGTTATGTACATACAAAGCTGCGACCAGTATTAGTCAGAATGAATTAATAATGGAATTGCGTTGCAATTTATGTCGTTGCGCATTTGTGGAGAATTCCACGGTTCTTTTTCCCCTGTGGATTAGATCATTTCCGGTATATCTCAGGGGCCATGTGGCAAGCAAACTTTGCGCACGCCGAGTGACCTCTCTCGAGCAGATTGGTCTTCTCACCGAGTCTTTTTGACAGTATCATTTTTTATAAACAACCAACAACCGTTGCATCATGGGGGAAAATATGTTTAAAAACGAATTATGCTTTTATTTTTTAATTTTGCGAGAATTCTCACAGAAAAAGAAGAGAAGTTTTCGCAATAAAATCACAAATATTAAGCCATTACTTTTTGGCTTTTATAAATATAAATTAAAAGTTTCTTTCTGTTATCGTCAAGAAAGAGAATTATAACAAAAGTTTTGCAGACGCGTTATACTCGACAATGCCAGAGCGTCATTTAAAGTCTAGTGCCGATGTAGTAAGAAAGTTTCAGGCTAATCAGCTTACGATTGGAAGGCAGTGCTTGTTCCTTGTCTACTATCAGCTTGCAACTAGAGCATAAAAACTTTGCGACGATTCCTTTTTCAGATTTTTTCCTACATAGTCCGCAGATTGGTATGATTAAATTACTAGGTATGCTCGTTAAGTTGTTCGGAATTTATTTTCTATAGACTTCTCTAAAAAAAAAGTCTCATGAAAAATCGATAACCATACAGCCGCGCCGATGATTCTGGCTGATTCGTTTCTAGTCCAGCGATCATGGGGTGAATCTAGACTCATCCTAAACAATAAAGACATGTTGAACCAATCTTTTTAAACATTAATAACAGCATTTTGTTCGTACATTTCCGTTGCATTTTTTTATAGCTAATAATCGTCATTTAATTCATTAATACTACGAGTGTGTATCTTCTCTCTTTTTCTCTTTTTTTTCTAATCTATATATATATTTATAATTTATCTCAAGCCTGTCCAATTAAAAATTTTTATAGATAGATAGATTAGGTCTGTTCAATTTTAGCTGCGGAACTAAAATGCAAAGTCATCAATGCAAAAATGATAAATGTGAGTAAGATTTCGGAGACTCTAAAGTGTTGATAAGCGTCGTTTAGACACGTCTTATAGTTCTCGAAATCTTACTCACATTGATTTTTGTTGCGTTGATGGCTTTGCGTTTTGGCTCCGCAGCTAAAATTAAACAGGTCTGATCTATCTCTTTGTAAAAATTTTTTATAAACAAGAAGAATTTTGAAAACAATATACGTACAGAAACATCATTAAATTAAAAAATATTTTTATTATTTATAGGAGAGTTGTAGAGAGAATGCGCTACATAAAAATAACGAGCTTAATTTACTTATGGAAGAACTGTTGTAAGTGAATTGCATTTGAACAATGACACAACAATGTACCATAATAAAGTTAGCGGCCACTCCCAGGTTAATGTAATGACGTTTCTACGGAGAGTTAATGCCTTTATGTGTTTTAGACATACGATACTAAGAGAATGATTCAGCAAATAGTACTTGAATTGTTCACGCAATGACTCATTTTGAGTTACCTCGTTATCTACGCTTAGAGTAGCAATTTTTCGAATATTATCTTTTTTAGAAATTCGAATCACTCGAAAAAAACATTGGATTTACCCATACACTTTGTTCTTGCCAAAAATCTGAACTCTCCACTACATTCCAACAGCATATACATATCGCACCCATACATATCGCCGCTACAATGTCTTTGGAACGACCGTTTCCGGCCCGGCGATCTCACATAGAGACCATACTGTGTTCAAACCGGTCTGACTATGGGGGAAAATCTTAAGCGGGTCTTCGTTTTTGTTACGAACAGTCGAGATTCGCTCACATGACCGAACGTTATGGGATCCAGGCAATTGAACTGACCTCGACCGAGCTCACACTGACATAAATTTCTGATTGAAAGTGAAACGAATTAGAAATTCTAATCAATCAGATTTCTAGTTATC
>Ga0157362_1000281_pt1 | contig 16585 bp, 15 predicted proteins | sample AttlaeALBM3_FD_111480 | JGI IMG/M metagenome (GOLD analysis project Ga0157362, IMG submission 111480) | Fungus gardens microbial communities from leaf cutter ant in Ribeirão Preto, State of São Paulo, Brazil - Atta laevigata ALBM3 | ecosystem: Host-associated > Fungi > Mycelium > Unclassified ... | reverse complement strand
TGGACCACATCATCAATGCCGCATGCTCAGCCTGGAACAATCTCTCTGCACTGCCGCAAACCATCCGGTCCATCGGTCTCAGAAAGTGGGCTCACACAGGTCAGTAACTATAACCGTTGGTATAAGAAAGTCTTCCTCAAGGCTTGCCGGAGATCGGTTTCCAACGGTTAAGCAGCAAGGAGTTGCTGACCACCGAGACGGAACTCATAGCCATGGCAGCCCCAGCCACGATCGGATTCAGCATCCCGAAAGCCGCCAGCGGCAGACCCAGAATGTTGTAAATGAAGGCGAAGAACAGGTTCTGCCGAATTTTGGACAAGGTAGCATTGGACAAGGAAATCGCGTTCAGAACGCCCATCATCTCGCTTTTCATCAGCACGATATCTGCCGTATCCAGAGCCACGGCAGAGCCCGCACCAATGGCGAACCCGACATCGGCGGCGGCCAGGGCCGGCGCATCATTGATGCCATCACCCACCATGCCGACCAGACTGCCCTGCGCCTGGTATTTCGCAACACCATCCACCTTGTGCTCGGGCAGCACACCAGCCAGATAGTCATCCACGCCAACCTGCCGCGCCACGAGCGAGGCCGCGCGTTCATTGTCACCCGTCAACATCACAACCCGGACACCCCGGGCCTTCAGGGCCTTCACGGTGGCCACAGCATCGGCCCGCAGCTCATCCGCCAGCGCGATAATACCCAAAACCTGACTGCCCTGCGCCACGGCGATGACAGTATTGCCCTCGCTTTCCAGCGCGGCAACCGGTAGCGCAGACAAGTCCAGTCCGCTCGCCTGCATGAAGGCCGGCGAGCCCAGACGCGCTTCCTGCCCACCCCACTCGGCGATGACACCCTTGCCCGGAACCGCTTGGAAATCCTTCACCGCGGCAGGAGTATTTCCGCCGTGATTTTCGGCATAATCCACGATGGCGCGGGCCAGAGGATGCTCGGAATTATGCTCCAGGGCATGCGCAACGCCCAGAAGCGTCTCCACCGGAATACCCACCGCCGGATGAATGGCGGCAACCGTGGGACGCCCTTGGGTTAGGGTGCCGGTCTTGTCGACAATGATGGTCTTAAGCTTCTCGGCCCGCTCCAGCGCATCGGCATTGCGGAACAGAATGCCGGACTGCGCACCACGCCCCGTCCCGACCATGATAGCCGTCGGCGTCGCCAGACCCAACGAACACGGGCAGGCAATGACCAGAACGGATACGGCAGAGACGAGGCTCCATGTCGCGGAGCCGGTCACGGCCCAGCCGATCAGGAAGGTGAGAACGGCAATGCCGATGACGGCAGGCACGAAAATGCCCGAAACCTTATCGGCCAGACGCTGCACATTGGCCTTCGAGCCCTGTGCCTGCTCGACCATTTTCACGATCCGGGATAGCGCCGTATCCGCCCCCACGCCGGTTGCCCGGACACGCAGCGCGCCATTGGCGTTCATCGTCCCGCCAAAGACCTCGTTGCCAACTTCCTTGAGAACCGGAATGCTCTCACCCGTAAGCATGGACTCGTTGACTTCGGAGGCTCCCTCAATGATCTCGCCATCCACCGGCACACCCTCGCCCGGACGCACGACGAAAATGTCCCCGACATGCATGTCCGCAACTGCACGATCCACAATCGCACCATCACGCTCGACATGCGCAGTCTGCGGCTGAAGCTGGAGTAGGCTCTCGATCCCTGCGCTGGCCTTGTTCTTGGCACGACTCTCCATGAGCTTGCCAAGCGAAATCAGTGTAATAATTGACGCACTGGCTTCAAAATAGACATGCTGATGAAGCCCGAACAGCACCACAACCGCACTGAACAGCCAGGCAATGGATGTTCCCAGCACGACCAGCACATCCATATTGGCCGAGCCGCCGCGGACAGCGTTCCAGGCCCTGCCATACAGATGCGCGCCACAGACAAACTGCACGATCGTAGCGAACAGGAACTGTACCGAAACCGGTACGATCATGCGTCCGAAGAACATGCCGATCATCTCGGCAAAGAGCGGCAGGGACAGGATGAGCGTCAGGATGAAGCGGTTGCGCTCACGCCTCCAGATGATGATCCGCTTGGCCTTCGGATCTTCGCGCGTGCCTTCATCCAAACGTTGTGCGTCAAATCCAGCCTTCTCGATCTTTCCAATCAAAAAATCTGGTTCGACCACGCCAGGAATGTAATTGATATGCGCCCGTTCGGCCGCAAAATTCACGCTGGCTTGCACGGAAGGCTGACGGTTCAGTATCTTTTCGATCCGCGCTGCACAGGCCGCACATGTCATGCCGGACAGCGACAGGTCGAGACTCTGTTCATCCACGGAAAAACCAGCGCGTCGCACGGCGGCCACGACACTTTCAATGGAGGACGGCGCATTTTCGAAAACGACCTGCGCACGTTCAGAGGCGAAATTGACGGTAGCGCTGACGCCCTCCTGACGGTTGAGGACTCTTTCAATCCGCGCAGCACAGGCGGTGCAGGTCATGCCACCGATGGGGAAACTGATCGTTTCTGACATCTGGAAAGTGTCCTGTAGGCTAGAAGAATTCTACAAATGGTTCGTAAGAAATATACCCCACCACCCTATTTTTCAAGAACAGAAAAGACGATAGTTCTATCGCCAAGAACAATCTCATGATCGTGAAAGCGGCCGGGTTTCTTTGATGTTGAGGAGCAGCGGACCTAATGATCAACACGAAGCATTTTCCCGGACTATGGATTTTGAAGCCTTCCGCCCCGATCTGGACAAGACTCTGGCATATCCCGACGGAAGCAAGGGCAGACGGCGGCTTTTTATCCGGTACTGATGTTCAGAATCCTGGTGATCCAGACGCTAAACAATTTGTCCGATAAACGGATAAAGTATCTGGTCAACGATCGCCTCTCCTTCATGAGCTTTCTTGATCTGGGGCGTTCAGATCAGGTTCCGGATGCCAAAACGATCTGGCTGTTTCACGAACGTCTGAAACAGACGGGGGCCATTGAAAGACTGTTTGAGCGCCTTGATGCGACCCTACGTAACGCCAGCTATCTGCCGGCGTGTGGCCAGATCCGGGATGCCACACTGGTGCCCCCAAAGCAGCGCAATACCAACGCCGAGAAAGCGGATCTTCGAGAGGGAAATATGCCGCCGTCAGTGATAGCCCGCAATTGAGAGAGAGGCTGTTGTATAAGCCAGTACGTCATCAACCGTTTGGGCAGACACGGCCGATCTTTCAAAGGCAATGAAGACTTCGTGGAAAAGCAGGACTTGGTCTCAAAACTTCACAGAAAAAAGCCAAGTCTCAAACCGATGCCCCAGCGTATCCAGAAGTCGAATACTGGAAAGTCCGTGATCAGCTCACGTATCGAGTATGTCTTTTCTGATCAGAGGTCGCAGACTGGGCTGTTCGTCCGGACAGTTGGCCCGCGCGAGCCAGCATGAGGATCGGGCTGACCAATATCGTCCACAACATGCACCACTTCCTCTGCCTGGAGAGGATCAGCGCGAGCGCGTAGCCACGCCAAAAGCCCAAAATCAGAACCGAATTACATCAACCAACAGTTCTTCGATCACCCCACATGGCAGACTTGGCCGCACCACCTTTTCAAAAGGAGGCGTGTCGCGCCTCAGGAAACGACGTCAAATCCCGTATCTTCGACAACTTCCCTTAAAGCGGCGACCGAAAGCTGGGCCGGATCATAGGACACCGTGACCTTTCCTCTATCGAGCACGATGTCGACGCCCTTTACACCATTCACGGCCTCAAGGGCACGCTGGAGCTTGCCGGAACAGCCATTGCAGGACATTCCCTCGACCGTCATGTGCGCTGTTTCTGTCATGTCACGAAATCCTTCAGAGTGAGAGTCACACCCCTGTAACGACACCTCACCATACGGTTCTGGGGTATAGTATATAACCACTCACAACAAAACTATTCTGGCAATAATCTAATTTCACTATTTTATTACGTTTTATATGCCATTGTGGGGTATGATTGTACCTGTTGTCCGCGAAACAGATTCGACAAGTCATTTTTTCTGCGTCCCGAAAAATAATCTTTCCATATCCCCCCTGCGGGTATACTCTCATATGACATTCGAACGATGGATCGCTCTATTTTTTACCCTACTGCTGGGACTTCTGATGGTCAGGACACATGCCCGGATATGGATTGGCCTGCTGGCCTGCCTGCTGATGCAGGTCGGGCTTCTTCTCGGCACGTCTACCGTGCAGGCTCGGACTGCAGTCCCCCATCAGATGGCCATGGTGATGCACCACAAGACCCATCATCAGAAACCCAACAGTCCGGACTGCTGCAACACGTCAGCCTTCCATGCGATTTCCTATCCCCCGCAGTCTCCTGAAGGCTGCTGCCATACACATGCAGTCTCGACCGACCCCATGCTGACCGTGACGTCCATCCAGCCTTCGAGTCCCGTCACTCTCGTTACGCGCGCCTTTACGTCCGGACGGCACGACCGCTTCAACGGCACCGACTGGATCCCGGCCTCCCCCCCGCCGAAGCTCCGCGCGATCTGACACACGCCTGACAGGCGTGGACCCGTCCTGCTGCCTGCAAGGGACAGCCAGGACCTGCTCCTCTGTCATTTTTGCGGATTTTTCTCATGACCTTTCCGTCCCGCATCCGGGGCGGCCTGACACGACGGCGTTTCGTGACGGGGATTGGTGCAGGCGGCCTGCTGGTTTCCCTGCCCCGAAGCTCGCACGCATTCTCGTCCAAGGCCTCTTCTGGCATCATACCCCCCATGCCGTCCGACCGGTGGGATCTGAAGATCGGTCACACGCGCATCTCGCTCGATGGCAAAACCATGCACGCGCCAACCGCTGGTGGCACGGTGCCCGGCCCGATCCTACGCTGGAAACAGGGCGATACCGTCAGCATCAACGTCACCAACACGCTGAACGAGCCTACCTCGATCCACTGGCATGGCATCCGCACGCCCTCAAACATGGATGGCGTTCCGGGGCTGAGCTTTGGTGGCATCGCCCCCGGCGAGACTTTTACGTACCGCTTCAAACTCCATCAAAGCGGCACCTACTGGTATCACAGTCACTCCGGAATGCAGGAAGCGATAGGCCTGTATGGTGCGATGGTCATCGACCCGCGCCACCCGGACCCGAACGCCTGCGACCGCGATTACGTCATTTTCCTCGCCGAATGGACGGATGTCATGCCCCATGACATCGTCAGCAACCTCAAGATGCAGGACGATTATTACGTCTTCCGCCAACGCACGGCCGCATCCTTTCCGAAGGAAGCGCGCGAGGCCGGAAGTGCGGGTGCAGCGCTTTCAGACCGTCTGGCCTGGTCGAAAATGCGCATGGCCGCAACCGATATCGCAGACGTCTCGGGCGCGATCTACACCTACACGCTGAACGGCCACGCCCCGGACATGAACTGGAGCGGCCTGTTCAACCCCGGCGAAAAAGTGCGCCTGCGTTTCATCAACGGCTCGACCATGACGTTCTTCGATGTCCGGATTCCGGGGCTCGAAATGCTGGTCGTACAGGCGGACGGCAACGATATCGAACCCGTCCCCGTGGACGAATTCCGCATCGGCGTGGCGGAAACCTATGACGTAATCGTCCAGCCGAAGGACGACCGCGCCTATGCCATTTTCGCCCAGAGCGAGGACCGCACCGGCTACGCAAGCGGCACCCTCGCCCCCTACGAAGGCATGATTGCGCCTCTCCCGCCAATGGACCCACGCCCGGTCCGTACCATGGTGGATATGGGCATGGGGAACATGAAACCCGGCGAAAGCATGCAGGACATGGATATGTCCGCAGACATGTCGGGCATGAAAATGGAGGGCGACGTGGCCGGCATGGACATGAACCACATGGCCATGCCGAAAATGGAAGTGGACGACCCCGGCCCGCCTCCCATCAATGTCGAAAACCAGATGCGCGCCATGATGCCCGTCGACCGAACCGGCAGCCCCGGCGACGGTCTGGAAAACAACGCCCGCCGCGTCCTGAACTATAAACAACTCCGCGCCACACGCCCCGGAGCGGACCTGCGACCGCCGACGCGGGAAATCATCCTGCACCTGACCGGCAACATGGAACGCTATATCTGGGGCATGAACGGCCGGAAGTTCTCGGAATCCGGCCCCATCCGCCTCAAACTCGGCGAGCGCGTTCGCTTTACGCTCATCAACGATACCATGATGGAACACCCGATCCATCTGCACGGCCTGTGGAGCGAGCTGGAAAACAGTCAGGGCGATTACCGCCCCTACAAGCATACCGTCATTTCCCAGCCGGGCTCGAAACTGAGCTATCTCGTGACGGCCGACACCCCCGGTATGTGGGCGTATCACTGCCACCTGCTGTATCACATGGATCTGGGCATGTTCCGCACGGTGATCGTGGCATGAAACACGCCCTTTCCCCCGCAGTTTTGGCCCTCGCAGCCCTGTCATCCCTCGCGCTGGCATCCGGCACGGCCCGCGCCGACCAGACGGTCTATCACGCCGCCGATGCGCCTGAGGCGACCCCGGTCGTCTATATCGGTAATATCAAACCCGCCATGGATCAGGGCACCTGGCTGCACGGCATCTTCAACCAGTTTGAAGGTCGATATGCACCCGAGGGGACCGATTTCCGCTGGGACGGCGAAGCCTGGTTCGGCGGTGACTACAACAAGATCTGGCTCAAATCAGAAGGCACGCTGGAAAAAGGGCGCCTGAGCGATGGCGACCATGAACTGCTCTATACGCGCTCCATCTCGTCCTACTGGAACCTTCAAGGCGGCGTACGGATGGATCTCGATGACGGCCCGACCCGCACCTGGGGCGCGTTCGGCATTCAGGGTCTGGCGCTGTACGAGTTCGAGTTCGAAGCCACGGCCTATGTCAGCGATCGCGGACGTTTCGCCACCCGTGTGGAAGGTTCTTACGACTTCCTGCTGACCAACCGCCTAATCCTTCAGCCGCAGGCCGAGTTCAGTTTCTACACAAAGTCCGACGCGGGACGGCAGGCTGGCGCCGGTCTGTCGGATGTCGATGCCGGTCTGCGCCTGCGATACGAACTCTGGCGGAAATTCGCGCCCTACGTGGCCGTGACCTACTCCGGATATCTCACCCAGGCCCGCCGGATCGCCCGTGACCAGCACGACGACACCGGCTCTGTCCGATTCAGACTCGGCGTCCGAAGCTGGTTCTGATCATCCATTTTCCACTAAAACAACACCGAAAGCCCGACATAATGCGCAAGATTTTCCTCGCACTGACCGCCCTTCTCGCCACCAGCACAGCTTACGCCGATCCGTCCATGCCCGGCATGGACATGAGCCATATGGATGTGGGCGGCAAAAGCACCATGACCACGTCGTCCTCCAAAACACAGGACCCTATGGCCGGACTGAACATGAATCAACAGATGGCCCTGTGCGCGCATCTTGAGATACTTAACAAACAGAACACCCCGCTGGCGCCGAAAATGAAGCAGCAGCGCGCCGCGTGTCAAAAAATGAATATGGGTATGACGAGCCAGTCAGCACCAAGCGAAACGCTGGACCGCTGAAAGCACAGGCGTTTCAGCGCATCATCCGGCGAACGACCTGGAGAAGCTCGTCAATCGCGTCTTCCCCTCCGTCGTCCTGCACCGCACGACGCACACAGCCATTGGCGTGGGAGGACAGGATCTGAATGGACACACCATCCAGCGCCGACTTGATGGCGGAAATCTGGGTCAGGATATCCACGCAGTAGCGGTCGTTCTCGATCATGTTGAGAACACCGCCGACCTGACCTTCGATCCGGCGTACGCGGTTCGTCAGGGCTTTCTTACGGGGCTGCTCGACACGACGGCTGTCATCGTCCAGCGGCGCGCAGCTCTCACAGACAGCCGCTGCATGTTCTTTATGGGATAGTGCCATTCCAGGATCCGCCCTCTGCCAGAACATTTCGAACGTAACATCATGGGTTCATACCCGCCCAGTCTGGCACCCACAGGCCGGTGTATGCCCCCCTGCGACGGGAATTGCCAGTCCAACGATGCATCTGCGTGTTTCGGGATCGAAAAAAAAACGAGCCCCTTCGCAGAACAAAGAACATTCTGTTTCTACACTACCAAACAGGCCTTTCTTTTTATTCCGAGCGCTTCTTCCGCCTTCTGTCGCCCCAGCAGGGGTTTTCATAAAATTTATTTCTGAGGAGCTCCGGATGCAAATCATTCTCACTCCTCTTCCCGGACGGGCAGGATGCGCCTATCTAGGATGAAGGCCGAAGCCTTTGAGCCCGCGCCATCTTACCGGGGTACCGAACTGATGCTGTATCTGGATACACTACCCAAGGGCACTCATGCCGTGATCGAGAAGATCGAGCAGCGCGCGCCTCTGGACCCGATCGCCACACGACTGGAAGAGCTGGGCTTCGTCCCCGGCGAGGCCGTCCAGGTGGTCGCGACCGGGCCGATGGGCAGGGATCCGATCGCCGTGCGTCTGGGAACGTCGCGCTTTGCCCTGCGCCGGGGCGAAGCCGCCCGCGTGGGCCTGCGGACTGCCGCCTGATCTCCATGAGTTCGACAGCCTCGACACAAACGCCCGCCCCCAGCCTGCATATCGCCCTTGTCGGCAATCCGAACTGCGGCAAGACGTCCCTGTTCAACCAATTGACGGGAAGTCGGCAGAAGGTTGCGAACTATGCGGGCGTGACGGTCGAGCGCAAGGAAGGGTTTTTCACAACCCCCAGTGGCCGGGCGGTTCGCGTGCTGGACCTGCCAGGCGCCTACAGCCTTGATTCAACGAGCCCGGACGAGGACGTCACGCGCGATGTCTGTCTGGGACGTCACCGCTCCGAACCCCAGCCCGAAATGCTGGTCGCCGTCATTTCGGCGACCAATCTGCGACTGCATCTGCGCTTTCTGCTGGAACTCAAACAGCTCGGCCTCCCCGTCATCGTCGCGCTGAACATGATGGATGAAGCCCAGCGCAACGGCCTTCAGATTGACGTGGCCGGTTTGCAGGCCGATCTGGGCATGCCCATCGTCCCGGTCGTCAGCCTCAACCGCGCCGGCGTGGTGCCACTTCTGCAAGCCCTCGACCTGCCTCTTCCCGCCCCTCCCCCCCCGCTTCCGGCGGGGATCGATCCCCATATGGAAGTGCGGCGACTTCTGGCGGTTCATGTCGTGGACCCATCCGCCGGAAAGGATCGCCTGACAGACCGTCTGGACCGGCTGTTCCTGCATCCGATCTGGGGACCGGTCATTCTTCTGGTCGTGCTGTTCGTCATGTTCCAGACCGTCTTCGCCTGGGCACAGCCGCTCATGGACGGGCTGGACAGCGGGATTTCGACATTCGGGCAGATCGTTCTCAAGCCATTACCGGACGGTATCCTGCACAACCTTCTGGCCGATGGCGTGATTGCTGGTGCGGGCACGGTCATCGTGTTCCTACCGCAGATCCTCATCCTGTTCCTGTGGATTCTCGCTCTTGAGGAATCAGGCTATCTGCCCCGCGCCGCCTTCCTGCTGGACCGGCTGATGGCGCTGGCCGGGCTGAGCGGAAGATCCTTCATTCCCCTGCTGTCGAGCTTCGCCTGCGCCATTCCGGGCATCATGGCGGCGCGGACGATCCAGAACCCGCGGGACCGTCTGGTCACGATCCTGATCGCGCCACTCATGACGTGCTCGGCCCGTCTTCCGGTCTATACGCTGCTGATCGGCGCATTCGTGCCGCATCATACGGTGTTCGGGATTTTCGGGCTTCAGGGGCTAGTCCTGTTCGGGCTTTATGCCGTGGCCATCGTCAGCGGCGTCATCGCGGCCCGTGTCATGACGCGGGGTGTGAAATCCGAAGAGCATCCGTTGCTGCTCGAACTGCCCCCCTATCGCCGCCCAAACCTCAAGAGCCTCGCGCTCGGCCTGTGGCAGCGCGCGGTGATGTTTCTCTCCCGCGTGGGGACGATCATCGTCTCGCTGAACGTGCTGCTCTGGGCACTGTCGAGCTTCCCGCTGCCGCCCGCGGGCGCTCCGGGTGCGGCCATTGATTACAGTCTGGCCGGGCGCATTGGTCATCTGATGCAGTGGGTGTTCGCGCCCATCGGCTTCAACTGGCAGATCTGCGTCTCGCTGATCCCAGGCCTTGCGGCGCGTGAAGTAGCCGTCAGTTCACTGGCGACCGTCTATGCCATCGGGGCCACGGATGACGGCGCGGCCGACAAACTCCTGCCGCTGCTCTCGACACAGTGGAGCATGGCCACAGCATTCTCGCTGCTGGCATGGTATGTTTATGCGCCGCAATGCATTTCCACGCTGGCTGTCATGCGGCGGGAAACCGGCTCCATCAGAACCGTTCTATGGGCTGCGACGTATCTGTTCGGGCTGGCCTATCTGGCCGCGTTCCTGACCTATCACATCACCCGCGCCATTACGGGAGTTCCCTGATGATCGAAGTTGCTGTTGCCCTGCTGATTGTCTGCGCCGCCGCCATTTACTGGTATGCGCGCCTCTTCCCTCAGGGTTGGGGCCGCCTGCGCACGGCCGTAGGTCTGCCCACACCGCAGCCTACCATCGGTAAGGGTTGCGGCGGTTGCTCGGGCTGTGACCGTTCTGGTAAGGGCGGCTGCCACTAAAACAGCCGCACTACGAGGGCAGAATTCCTGAAGGTCCGGACTGTTGCGCTCGACTGCAAAGCTGGCATAGACAGCACGTAACGGCGCTTGTCCGTCGTGATCTTCAGATGCAGCTTCTTTCTACGGACCCGACTGACCCGCTCTTCACGGAGCACGAGCAGCTTTTTGCTAATATCTGGGAGAGCATAGCCCCTTCGCGTCCACCGGATACGGCTCGACCTCAACCTGAGCCATCTCCAAGCAGGCAGATTTCGAGAAGTGCAAGCGCATGTCGCTTGATGCCAATTTCGAGACGCTGGAATATGCTCGCTCGGCCTGACGGTTGCGATCAACATCATCGCGGATCCGTCCTGGATTCGGGAACGCTTCGAAGCCGTGCGTCAGTGGTGTCTCGAAATCCCGGATATCTTGAACATCTCCGTCACGAAACCCTATCCAGGCGCCTGAACACGCGCGATTATCGCATGTTCGACATCCAGAGCGCCGTCCTACCGGCCACCCTGCCCGAGGTCTACTAAGGCCGCAGCAGGTGCTGAACACCAAGCACATGGGCTGAGAAGCGCTGAAAGGCACGGTCAGGATGGTGGCGGGAGTGGGCTGAGGCGCCAGACATTCTCCGACGCCGGGCAGCGGCCTTTCAACCCGCCTTCAACGGCCCGACTTTCCAGAAGCGTCAACGCGTAGGCCAGACCATAACATTCGCGCAGGAACGTCTCCCTGACGGAAAAAGGCGGTCCCTTCAGGCAGGACTGGTCGTAGTCAAGTGTAACGAGGAGTTCGGGAACCGGGCCGGTCAGGGATAGGAGATGAGCAGCATAGGCCCGACGCAGGTCTTCTGGCAGGGCGATCAGCGCGGCACGATCGTAAATACCGCCCATCGGGCCAAGCAGATCGGGCGTCAGATCGAAAATATTGCCTGCAAAAATACGGATATTCCCGGCGGAAAAACAACGCAACGGCCCTACATCCACAATGTCGGGCGTAATGCCGAGGTCGATGAAGAACCGGCGCACGGCGATATCACTCAGCTCACATCCGGTCACGTGAAAGCCCTGCTCTGCGAGCCAGACCATGTCCTGACTCATGCCGCACAGAGGCACGAAAATCCGCGCTCCCGCTGGAAGATCCAGCGCCCCAATATGACGGGTCAGGAGCGGATTGGCCTGTGGTTCATGAAAGCCCGTCTCGCCGCGCTCCCATTTTTCCTGCCAGAAAACGGCATTCAATTTTACGTCCATAAATCCGGCTTGCTTCCTGCTTTTTCCGACTGAGACTGTGCCGGGTTCTGCTGGCGAGACAATGGCATGTGTCGGGAAAATGTGAGAAAAGCCGCTCATGGTCATGCTCACCCCCTCCCAGCGGCAGGCGCTTGATGAAATCATTTCCGCACATGCCGCAGGACGGCCGACGCATCTTCTGACGGGATATGCGGGCAGCGGAAAAACGACGCTGATGCAGGCTGTTGCCCGGCATTTCATGAGCGAGAAAAAGGTGGTGGTCATCACAGCCCCTACCCACAAGGCCACTGCCGTCCTACGCTCAAAAGTAGACCGGGACGTTGATTGCCGCACGATCCAGAGCCTGCTGAGCCTTCAGCCATCCTCACAGGGCACGACCACAACACTCGTGCGCTCCAAGAGGCCGCAGACAATCGCCGACGGGGTCGTGATCGTCGATGAATGCTCCATGCTGTCCGCGGAACTGATGAACTGGATCCGCGATCTTCTGCGTTACTGCTTCGTGTTGTTCGTAGGCGATCCGGCCCAGCTTCCACCCGTGGGCGAGGCTGCGTCCCCGTCCTTTTCAGTCCCCTCACGCTCCCATCTCGAAACCGTCGTTCGGCAGGCAGCGGGTAATCCTATCCTGGAAGCCGCCACCATCATCCGCCACAGTCAGGGAAGTGAAGTCGACTGGAGCTGGGTACGCGATGCGCGTCAGGACCAGATGGGCCTGTTCCTGCCCAAGGATGTGGAGAGCTGGGTACGCAAGGCCTTCCTGTCCGACGCTTTTGAGGCCGATAACGACTGGTGTCGCTATCTGTGCTGGACGAATGCACGTGTGCATCAGATCAACCGGATGGTCCGGCTCTGGCGCTATGGCGGCGAAACACCCACCCCTTTCATGCCCGGCGAGCGTGTCGTATCCCGCTCGCCCTTCTCCATCCAGCAGGAAGAAAGCGGACCGCGTCAGGCCATCGCCACGAACGAGGAAGTCCTCGTCATGGACATCAAACCCGGTCGGCTGTCCTACAAATTCGAGCTCTGCAAGGACATCCCGGCCTGGGTCGCGGATCTCGCGTCATGGGAAGTGACACTCCTGACCATGGCGGGCGAGGAAATTACCGGCCATATCGTGCAGAATCCGAAAGATCTGGAGGCCGTGGATCGGCGGCTGATGCAGGAAGCGAAACAGCAGCACCGACGCTGGAGCCACCGCTTCGCATTTCACAACGCGCTACTGCAGCTTCAGGCGATCTATGCCATGACGGTCCATACGGCTCAGGGCAGCACGTTCAGAAACGTGTTCGTGGATCTCGGCGATATCGGCCGCCGCGCCCGGCAGAACCCGCTGGAGACGCAACAGCTCTGCTACGTAGCGGTGACGCGGGCGACCGACATGGTGTTCCTCGTCAACACGGCGGGTCTTTCCGCACGATAGGCCGCGACGCCCACAGCGAGGCCAGAATGGACCCCGAAACATTGTGCCAGATGGAGAACACTGCTCCTGGTAGCGCCGCCAGCGGCGAGAAATAAAGCCGTCCCAGCGTCGCGGCGAGACCCGAGTTCTGCATCCCGACTTCCAGCGCCAGCGTACGACAGACCGTTTCGTCAAAGCCGAGCAGCCGCCCGCCCCAGTAGCCTCCCAAAAGCCCGATCCCGTTATGCAGGATAACCGCCAGAAGCATGATCGGGCCAGCCTCTTTCAGGGACGGCCCCACGCCCGCGACGATGGCCCCGATGATAAGCAGTATCGATATCATGGCCACAAACGGCAAGGCTGGCTCGACCCGGCGAACCACACGGTGGCACAGGGTATTCAAAATCACCCCCGCCAGAACGGGCAGCGCCACCATCGTCAGAATACTGCGAAACAACGCCCAACTATCCACGGCGACACCCGCAGACACATAGAACCGCACCAGAAGCGGTGTCACGACGATCCCGAAAAGGGTTGAAAACGCGCTGATGCTGACCGAAAGCGCGACATCCCCACGCGACAGATAAATCATGACATTCGAAGCCGTGCCGCTCGATACGCAGCCAACCAGGACCATGCCCGTTGCCAACGCAGGCGGCATCGACAGCAGATGTGCAATCCCCCAGGCCGCGAGCGGCATGACGAGATAATGCAAGCCCACGCCCGCCAGAACCGGCGCGGGACGGCGCAGAATCCGGCCGAAATCAGCAGGCGTCAGCGATACGCCCATCGTGAACATTACGAAGGCCAGAAGCGGCGTGATGACAGGAACCAGCGTCAGAAACGGTCCGGGCCGCAGCAGTGCGAGGGCGGACACTAGAACAGCCCAGAAGGGAAAGAGGCGCGTCATCATCGAAGCGGAACCGAGGGAAAAAAATATTTCTCAGGAGACATTCAACTCATCTTGGTGGAGATGACAGGAATGCCCTTATGCCGGGCAACAGCCGGCCCGTCATCCCTTCCAATGGAGAACGCAGAACAGAGGCAGCCCAAAAAATACCATTAACGCGCTAGGGACTGGCCTGCGTTTATTACGCTTAAGAAATCCGACGAGCGTCTTCCTGCATTTAGCGAAAGAATACGCACAACCCCCTCAACAACCCATGCGCCATCAATAAATACTTATCCAAATAACATCCTGAAATAAATTGAATTTATTCACATTATTTTTATTTATTATTTAATTAAATCGAAAATTTTTATTATTAATAATCGCCATATCCTATAATACATCCCCACCTCTTCCGGCATAGGCTTTCGTTTTTCTTTTAATTACCTCGGCCATACTTCCCTGATTGTTGGGACTGCAGCTTGGCGCCCTGTTCATGGTCATGGCGTATGACAGGCGCTCCGCATCATGCTGGGCCGTCAGACGCCCTTGTGCTGCTGGTGTCTGGCTGCGGCCTGTCTTTCATACTCTAGGCTTTGGCTAAATCGACGGGCGTGTTCCGCTCTGTCTTTCCGGTCCGGGTGACAGGATTTTACCGGAATTTTCTGCTAGACCTGCTATCCGACCTACGTCTGATCGGCAGGAAACGGCGGTCCATGACTAAGGTCGTCCGGGTCGGGCAAATCGTCCTGAGCATGGAGCAACTAATCGCCCATACCAAAGCCACCAACTCCGGATCCAAAGACCGATGACGTCATGCCACCTTTTCAATGGACGGAAACCAACAGTAGCCTCCGACTAATCCTCTCCAGCATCACGGGATGTCTCATCATTCGAGTTAACTGAGACGGCGGAACAACATTCTGGAAGAAGCCTGAAGCAGCCTCCCGAATCCGTAATATCAGGGCACAGAAATGAAAGTTATGATGTCCCCCCCCTGAAAGAGCACCTCGCCCGGGGCATTCCGCCGCTTCAGGGGCGATGATGGTCCTGAAATGATTTTTTAGGTTTCCGTAATACGATCAAAGTGCCAAAAGCCCTCGCGTTCGGGGCGCTCAGGTCGCCGTTCCAGTCAGGAAGTCCGTCGTGTTCAAAACGCTCTCCGGCCCGGTGATCGCGGGCCTCTGCGCCCTGTTCGCCTCGACCTTTATTGCGGTGACGACCGAGGTCGCACCGGTTGGTCTGCTGATCGACATGGCCAAGTCCTTCAACATTACGGAAGGTCATGCCGGGCTAGCCGTCAGCGCCTATGCGCTGCTCGTCGCATTCGGGGCCGTGCCCATCACAATCGCCACGAGCCGCATGGACCGCAAGATGCTCATGCTGCTCTGCTTGGCAGGATACGTCATCTCCAACCTGATTTCCGCCATGGCGCCAAACTTTGCCATTGTCTGTGCAGGACGCGCCCTGGGCGGCTTGTCACACGCGCTGATGATGTCCATTGCGGCCGCCTATGCGGCCCATCTGGTGCCCGAGCGCATGACCGGGCGCGCCATTTCCTTTGTCTTCGGCGGCACATCGCTAGGATCGGTTCTGGGCGTTCCGGGAGCGGCTGCGATCAGCCAATTCGCAAGCTGGCGCGTAGCCCTTTACGTCATTGCGGGCCTAGCGACTCTGCTGACGATCTTCATTGCGCTCTATCTTCCGCCCGTTCGCGGGGCAGACACAAAGGCGCTCAAGGTTCCAACCATCCGCTCCCCACAGGCCGCGCGCATTTTCGGCGTCGTGATCGGCGTGAATGCTGTGTTCTTCTTCGCCCATAACCTGCTCTACACCTATGTCTCCCCGCTTCTGTTATCACATGGCCTGCCGGAGCACCTGCTGAGCGTCGCACTTCTTATTACTGGCGGCGTCAACATTTTCGGTCTGTGGGGTGCGGGGCAAGTCGTGGACCATTGGCCGGCAGCCGGACTATTCGGCGGCGGCCTAGCCATGCTCACGGGCATGATCCTGGTTTACGGACACTTGATTTCCGCATGGCCGAGCGTGGGCGCCGTCGGGCTATGGTGCATGGGTTATGCCGCTATCATCCCCTTCGTCATGTCGGGCGCAATCCGTGCGCGAGCGACCAGCGCGGATGTGGCCGGTGCCGCTATCAACGGCAGCAGCAATTTCGGTATTCTTCTGGGCTCCGCCATCGGTGGCCATCTTCTGAGCACGCTGGGCTTTGCGGTGCTGTGCCCAGCCTCCGTCATAATCGCGCTGGGCGGTATCCTGCTCGCAGCGTTCAATCCCGCAGCGTTTCCTCGCCGCCTCCAGCAGGACTGAAAAACTCCAGCGGACACTCCTAGGTGTTTGATCTCGTGGTTTGATGGTGTGCTATTTTCACGAGAGTAGAAGGAAGCCTTATGGGACAGAGACGTCATGGGAGCGCCACGACTACGTACGCCGTGCGAGCAGCAATACAGCGATCGCAGGCTT
>Ga0157362_1000280_pt1 | contig 16590 bp, 13 predicted proteins | sample AttlaeALBM3_FD_111480 | JGI IMG/M metagenome (GOLD analysis project Ga0157362, IMG submission 111480) | Fungus gardens microbial communities from leaf cutter ant in Ribeirão Preto, State of São Paulo, Brazil - Atta laevigata ALBM3 | ecosystem: Host-associated > Fungi > Mycelium > Unclassified ... | reverse complement strand
TTGTCTGGATTGAGTTTGACTTTGAAGACCCAGCCTGACTGTACTACTTTGGCATCCTGAGGCAGCTCAACAAGTTCCCAAGTCCCATTTGCAATCAGAGTTGAGATTTCAGTGTTGCAGGCTTCTCTCCACCTATCAGTATCTGAAGTATTCATAGCTGACTTGTAGTTGCAAGGATCTGGACCAGACACACTGTTGGCAAACTCCACAGGCTGGAACTCTGCATCTGCATAATTAGCGTCGTTTTGCTCATTATGAGGGTTGAGGAGTAGTTTTCCAGGTAGCCAGTAAGCCCTTCTGGGTGCAGGATTGCGAGAGGAGCGTCTTGGAGGTGGAGGAGGCTGTAAAAGTGATATGGGAGCTCTGGGAGGTATTTTGGGCAATGCAGAGCCAATGGGAGTTGCATAAGGCAGATTATCATCAGACTCATTTGGGACATTACCAACTTGAGGAGGAACCTTAGGACTGGCCTTGGGAGTGACTGGAGCACTTTAGAGCTCTACAGTTGGTCTAAGAGACAAGTCATCATCACCTCTTTCATCTGAGAGTGGTGGTGGTCCAAGAGATAGTAAAGTTGAATTGGATTGAGTAGAGGGAGTTGGTGGTAGATGAAGTGCAAAGAAAGAGACTGTGGCCTTGTTCACTGTCAGATAGACATGGAAAGTACTTCTCATTAAATTCAGCTCATTCACAGATGCGAGTTTGGCAAGTAGTGGGATTATAGAACAGCCAGCCTTTATAACCAGTGGGGTATCTAATGAAGACACATTTCTCAGCATGTAGTTGGAGGGAGTTGCGCTTATCTTTCTGAATGTGAACATAGGCTGTGCATCCCCAAACTCTGAAGTAAGAGACATCTGGCTTACGCTTATAGAAGACTTCATATGGAGTGGTGTTGGGGAGAGAAGCTGTGGGAAGGTGATTCCAGACATGAACCATAGAGGCAAGGCAGTGGCTCTAGAATAAAAAGGGAAGTCCTAACTCTGCTAACATAGCTGTGATACGATCTCCTATAGTCCTGTTGGCTCATTCAGCAAGGCCATTTTGCTGAGATCAGTTCTGAGTTGAGTGACATCTTTGAATGCCATGCTGAATAGTAAACTGCAAGAATTCCTTGAACATGTATTCACCCCCTTTGTCGTTCTGAAGCTCTAAGATCTTTGCACTCAGCTGGTTTTCTGTTCATGCTTTGTAATCCTTGAATGCTTCAAAGGCCTGTGATTTAGACTTGAGCAAGTGGATGGATCTAAAACGAGTAGAGTCATCAATAAAAGTGATCCAGTACTTGTAGTCTTGGTGAGTAGCAACAGGGAGTGGTCCATAGAGATCTGAGTAGACAAGAGCCAGTAGGGAACAATTATGGTTGGCTGAGAGAGGAAATGGATTGGTAGACATCTTTCTAGCAATACATGGTTCACAGATTGGGTCAGGTTTGTTGTCAGAGTCCAGGACTAGTCCAGTAACCAGTTTGTGCTCAACCATTTTCTTGACATCAGCATAGTTGTGATGAGTAAAGTGACGGTGCTAGAGAGAGAGATCAGCTGAAAGTGTAGACACTGCATAAGCAGCCTCAGAAGCAACAGTAAAGCCATTGAGAGTAGCTGAGTTGAAGGAATCAATAGAAGCAGTGAAAAGAGTCTTTCTTCTTTGTCTGAATACCATAGAATGTGAGGAAATATTAATAGTGATTCCCTTGTGGCAAGTTAGATAAAGGCAAGACAGGAGATTGCTTCTGAGATCAGGAACATGGAGTACTCGAGAGAACTCAACTGCTCCAACTTGTTTTCCATTGACTACAGGTTCAAAAACAACATTCCCCACACCAGCTGAGTAGACAATAGTATTATTTGCAAGACGAATAGGGGTCCTGCAGTGAGTATAGGACTTGAACTAGTGGTGGTGAGGAGTCATATGAGATGTAGCACTAGTATCAGCAACCCAGTGGAAGTCAGCATTGAGCTGGAGTAGAGCAGATAGTGAGGGAGAGTGGGACTGAGTATTCCTTGCAAAGTCAGTGAGTGAGAAATTTGAATTGCTCATTGCGAGAGAACGCATTAAGCAATTTGAACGGAACTGCGTAGAGATGCTCTTGGTAATGCATGAATTCGGCCTGCAAAGTTGTGGACTGAACAGATTAGGAACGAGCAAGGTACAGCAAGTTTGTTCTACGAGAAGAAAATGATGAATTGCAGGAGATCCTGTTGTGCAATCAGCGCGATTTTTGTACAGTGAATCAACTGTATAGTAAGGGGCTCGCTTGCGAAGTTTGAAATGGATTGTGCAAGAATCGGAAGAGAAAAAGGCAAGATTGTTGATGGGAGAGAATATAGATGAAGATAAGCGATATCTTGGTCAATTTTGATGCGATCAGGCTAAAATTTGGATGGTGGATAGCGTTCAAAGCAGTGCACAAGCGTAATAAATTTCGAAGCAGTCAGACAAGAATTGAGCGTGGAATTTGCGTTTTGATTTTGTGTTTTGAAGTTGCTAGAGGCCAGGGCCCATAACCTGTTAGAACCTGGGCAGTGGTGACAGCTGTAAGGTCCTAGCAACTCAGTAACACTGTGGACAACTGTAAGTGATGTTTATTCAAAGAGATAATAGCTAGTTATCATCTGTGGACAACTGTAAGTGACAGAGTGCCAATTTCAAGTCCATAGGGAATTACACATCTAGTCAGGTGACCTACTACATAATCAATCACCAACATATTACTGAGGGACTGTCTAGAGCACATCTGACAACATCAGTGTTCTCCCATGGACAACTTTATGTGGCCTTTTCAAGATGTACTTCACCTCTGAACATCTCAGTACTTCTTCCAGAGCAGAGCCAAGAGAGTAAAAGGACACTCAATGTAGTTTATAAAGAAGTATTCAATAGCATTAGATTATAGATTGTATATGTATCTAACAATGGACTTGAGATTGATTTTTCTTATAATTTGAGAGATGAAGAAATAAGTCAGAATAGCAGATTGTTGTTAGAAGGAAACACTGTAATCTTTCAGACAATAGAAAGAAAGCATAGTGGATTAACTACAACACAAGTTCAGTATGCAATATTACAGAAAGTAAACAAACTTTAACCTCACAGACTGTTGAAGGAAGGGAGCATAGCGACCTGACAGACAACACTATCTGCTACTTCACAGACTGTTGTAGGAAGGAAGCATAGTGGACTAACTTTAACACAAAGTTCAAAATGCAGAATTAGTAGAGAGATTAAGCTAGGCCAGAGGCCTGGATGAAAACCTTGTCTAGTATGTATGCTACATCACATGTGGGATAATGGCTGCTGCCTCAGAACTGACCAAGCAACTTTGTCACATGACCCCTCTTTTTACTCAAAAACTCTATAAAATTCAGATAAATTCAGAAGAAATTCAAATAAATTAGGATAAATTGAAATAAAATTGGAACAGATAGTGAGCAAAGCGAGCTGACTATGGCCTTACTGTTGTAGGAAGAGAGCAGAGCAACCTGACTTACAACAATGCAAAATACCAGTGAAAGAAGAGAGTACAGCGACCTGACACACAATAGTATATTACTAGTGAAGAAAAGGAGTACAGCGACCTAACACACAATAGTACATTACTAGTGAAGAAAGGAAGCACAGTGACCTAACATACAATATTGCTCACTGTGATGCAGACTGTTGTTGGAAGGGAACAAAGCGACCTGATGAACAACACTATCTGCAGCTGTGCAAACCATTGTTAGAAGGGAACAAAGCGACCTAATAGATGACACTACCTGCTGCTGCACAGACTGTTTTTGGAAGAGAGTAAAGCAACCTAATAAACAACACTATCTGCTGCTGCACAGACCATTGTAGAAAGAGAACATAGTGGATTGACTTCAACACAAACTTAATAACACAGAATTAGTAGAGGGTTCAAGAAGGGCCAGAGGCCCAAATGAAAACCTTATCTAGTATGTATGCTGCACTAAATGTGGGAGTAATGCCTGCTGATTAATTGTATCTAATATTTCACTCAAAAAAGTAGAATCAATTGGGTGGTTTTGAGTAGAGTTGTATGACTGATAAAGTGCATGTAAGGGGACTACCCTAGGATTGGGCTTAGTGATGTGAGTAGGTTCCCACCTAAGAGCCGTCATCTCTCCGATCGCCCTCCCACTGTCTGCCTTCCTTCTCTTCTGTGACATACTGTGTGAGCCTCTAAATCTAATATTGGACTTTGTGGGAATATATGTCAGGTACCCTGAGAACGGTGTCTAGACTGTCTGGTAGTATATATACTAGTCATCTGTCGTAGATATACCTCAGTTGAATCTCACACTAGCTTCAGGATCTATCCATTAGCTTAAGGGTCTATCGCCTTGTGTGTGATCATGTGCCCTAACAGTGCATTTCATAGTTTATCAAGAGAATTGCATGATAATCTTTCATAGAAGATTACTTCTATTGCAGAAAATGTTTTCTTTTAGTCCCAATTTATTAGGTCCCAAGAACATTTGTTTAATAAAGCAATTTCTTAAATTTTGTTGTCAAAGAATTTTCTTTTGTAGTTTTTGATGGTCAACTTGAAATCTTTTTAGTTATTGAGATTGCTATTGTTTTGATATTTCCTAAGACTGTTAGTACATTCAGTATTCTACTGCTTTTTAGAGTGTTTTGTGATATACATTTTCTTTAAATATGTATTCTAGACCATTTCAAAGATTTTAGCAAAGTAATTTACACATACCTCAAGAAATGTAGTCAGTAGTAATAGTTTTGACATTATTGATAATGTCAATATTTTTGCTTTGAATTTTCATTTTAATAATGAAAAAGGTATAGTCTGATGGTTTTTTAAAATTGAGTAGAATATCATAATAATTGAATTTTCTATTATGGAATGAAAAAAAAACAAGATCTAGAACAAAATTGGTATTGTTGGTGTTATCAGCATATTTTGTGAACATAGGATTAATAGACATAGAGAGATCTAGGCCTAAACTATCAGCAACCTAAAATAGGTCATTAGTGTAATAAGAGTGATAGGGAGATATAGGGTTCCAATTACTGTTTTTAATATTAAAGTTATTTGTTATGAGAATAGCTCTGTTGAGATTGGTTAAGCTGTCTTATAAGGCATAAAAGGTTTGTTAATATTCATCTGAATAAGCATTAATGATAAAGTCAAAGTTTTGTCCATTGTAGTAGGATAGAACATTGATATCACAGTAATTAATGATATCATTTTATAAGGCAAAGTGTATACAGTTAATTTTTTGTTGATATATGTTATAACTCATAGTATTGTCATATTCTGGAAATATGATAATTATGTAATTCATTCTCCTAATAATTCTCCTAAAAGTAATAATAGTAGGATAGCATAGTAGACTACTCTTCTCCTATTCCAGACTTCCTATAAGTACTGAGTAGTTATAGTGTAATTCCTCAGTCTGTAAATTAACATTAATTAGTCCTAATCTTATCTTATCCTCTTCAACTCCTCCGCTTGTTCACTTAGGACTTCTGTCTTGATGACTTCCATTACTCTGAAATATGTAACCAACCTCACAACCAGAGACCAGGGCACAACACATAAGTTAAAGCCAAGATCGTTCAACAAGTCATTCTCCGCTCCAATGTCCCTGCCAGTCTGCCAGAGCCTTTTTTCAGGGTTTATACTATTGTTAAGTAATATTCCTCTCTGAGATAGCATATTACTCTGTTCCAGAGTGTATTTCCTATCTATTACCCTACACCTCCACACTCTGTTCTTTTGTCCTTAACAAGTATATTGTTTAGGTTATTGCTATTATGAGCAAATAGTGTTTGTTTAGTCAGGATGTTGGAATGTACTATATAAAAAGTCATCTTCTGAATCAGTATGACTAAGAATACAGTAAATAAGGTATTATAAAAGTTTTTAAATAAAAACAATGTTAGTATTTGTTTTTTTAGTTTCTAGAATAATATCTATAAGAGTTTTATTTTTTTGAATGTTTTGTAAATATATTGTTAGTTCATGAATATTCATATTTTGTTTCTATTTATAGATTGATGAGTTTAATTAGCTTTGATTCCTTAAGCTTCTTGGGCTTTTTTAAAGTACTAGTTATAATTGAATTTATACTTCTAAAATAGATATTTGTTACTATTAACTATATGGTTATCTTTGCAATTGACACATTTAAATATGTGAGGGCATAGTAAATCTTTAGCTGTTTCAAGACAAGAGGAGTTAATTTTGAAGTTAGTCTTGTAGTACCATGACATGTCTCTGTGGTATTTAAGTTTGTATAGACTGTCACATTTTTAACACTTAGAGCTATAAGCTTTATAAGCATATAGTCATTTCCAGTTATTATGGTATTTGGGTACACTAGGGTTCATTTTTGTGTTCCTAATAGTGGCAATATATAGTCAAAAGAGTAATTGATTAAGAGCTTAGCTTTAGTATCACTCTATGAATCCCAGATATCAATCCATATAATAGTTATATCTGATTTTGAAAAGCCTTGATGACTTATGGCTTTGTTGCAAGAAAGATATCCTTGAACAAATTTATATTTTTTGGATAATTAAAAATGCAATCCAAATTAAGATCATTTCCATTGCTTTGCTTGAAGGAAATCTCTATGATCTTTAGATAAAACTTAGATTATAGTGATCTGGGTGTAAAAGAGTTATTAATGTTAGCTTCCTCAATAGTTTTGATATATTTGTTGATAATTATAAAGTCACTTGAGATCAGTACAGAGTTAGTACTGATACTACTATCTTTTGTAATAGAACAAAAGCACTTAGCTCATACTGTGGATTTTATGGTCTTTAGTTGAGTATTAATAAACCCAACATATATTTTAGCATCCTTTATGACAATTTGAACTTGGTCATTGTTAAGAGGAATTATTACTTGTTGAGAATTTTCTTATTTGGAAGTACAAAAAAAGCTTCTTTGATATGTAAAATATTTTTTGCAAATTTTACAATCTGTACCAGAAGAAACAAAAGAGAAGTTTAACTATGACAAGTAAATAAATAAAAAGAGGCAGTAACAGTCCTCAATTGTGTACTAAAGAGTTCATGAGAAGAAAAAAGAAGTGGAGTATTAAAAAGAAATTAAAAAGTAAAAGCATAGCTTATCTATAATATAAAAATAGATAAAATAATTATGAATTCAATCTAGATTCTCCTTATATAGTGTACCTAAGGTGTCCACCTTGACACACCATAGCAAACTTATTAGCAAAATAGTTAGTAAACTACTCTTAGGCCTTACCACACTCAATCAAGCCCTTATCTATACCCCCATACCAAACCTTATGGATATAATATAGTCTGAGTCAATAATTAGCCAGACTTTTTAAGCCTGCTACTCCATAGAGGTTGTTTGAGTGACTACTACATCTTATCTCAAGAAAGAATGGAAATACATAAAGAAAACCTTTACCAACTCAACCTTTTATTAAGGTCATCTCTTACATACTCAAAAGAATTGCATTTACAACCTCAAGAGCTTCTAAGATAAAAGCAAGGACCAAGAAAGCTCTCTCCATTACTCTACTCTGAACAATATATTAAGATGTTACAAATGTTAGAAACTCAATTAAATATCAATGAAAATAGAAACTCCTTTTTCTTCTAGTCTCTCTCACTTCTCTTCTCTATGAAATTACCATATAGACATAACAGATGTCACCTTCCTATCCTTTATGCTTACCAGACATAATTATGTAATCCTGCTCTACCTCTATACTTTGCTTCTAGCTAACATCCTCTAACCTCCAAACTAGCTTTTTTATACTCTAAATATAACCTAGAAACACATGCCAGTGTATATGAAGGTCATTAATATTGTTGTCATCCTATGGCACATCTGCTTCTTAACTGAGTCTAGTAGTAATGGGATCACTAGTCACTGATAGACTTTTGATCTGTTGTCTTGGTATCATATTAGTCTAAGTCCACTCTAAATTGAAATTATATTACATTTCAAAGGTATCCTTGAGCCTCTGAGCTCTAGAGTATTAACATTAATAGTCTGTCTCTGAGAAATTTGATGCTAGCTTGTTAGTCTTGCCTCCCAAGGTATATGCTATTCTAGCATATAGTAGCTTAGCAACTACCTAATAGAAGTATCCATTCTTGGGTCTAAATTATGTCTGGAACTTGTAGGAGGTCTTTAGAGTGGGTTTCAGTGATAAAATCCAGGGATATAATATATATCCCATACTACATTTTTGCTGAAAATTTGCTAGCAGTATAATAGTACAAACAAGCATAGGTTTTTCTTATTGTATTTTTCAAGCACTTGTTTAGATTTTGCCTTAATTTCCTTATTTAGGCAAGAGATAAGAGCAGAGAGTTGTGCTTTTTCTTGTCTGTAATACTAGTATTGATTGCTAATAGAGTGAGCTAGGTAACAGATTAGGCAAATTGCCCTTTAACCATATTCCTCAAAGAAAGACCATTGACTGTATTTAGTGAGTCCTAGCTAGATTTGTAGGTAACTGTAATGAGCTCCTAAGCTACCTGACTGAAAGGTAATAATTGAGTAATGTGGTTACCATTGCATTCTCTGAGGTTGTGTTACTTGAGAAATGTGATGATTTGTTGTAAAGAATAAAATATGTTATAGACATCACTTTCCAGAAATTTATTGGTACCAAATAAAAAGGTGGTGTTGTAATTTGCCATCCTATAGACTAAGGTCTACAAGAACATTAGTACTATATGAAATGGCTATTGGAGGGGATGGTTTGTCTAAAAACATTGTTGTAAGTGGAAAATGTTAGGGAACCACTCAGAGGCAATTACCCTTAAGCTAATGGAGAGTCCCAGAAGCTAGTTTGAGATTCAAGTGGGGATATATCTATACACATTTGCTAGTATATATACTACACTAGATAGTCAGGCACACACTACCATGGCAACCGACCTATAATCACAGAATGTCCTAGAACAACTAATAATAGGCATCATACTGCATGACACAGACAGGAGAAGTTGGAAACGATGGGAACGCGATACACAATCTGTCGCTGGGCCATTAATAGATCAGACCCTCAGAACTTACTAAGCGTCACCCTAGATGTTCCCTTACAGAAAAGGAGTTTGTGGATTCCATGGGATTATAAATCACCAAGTAAAGAGAAGTTGAAAAATAGATCATTAATAACTTTTTCATAGACTAGAATGAAGTCTTTTATCTCAACCTCTATGTAAGACTCTAGCTAAGACAACTTAAGTCCACTTTAAGTCTGAGCTGACAAGAAAAACTCAATAAAGTCCTTATTTAATTCTTGTACATTACTTATATAACTATTACATAGTCTGTATACTATTTTCCCATACTTCATCATATGGCATCACCTGTGACATTCCAGGCCTGTGACTATGACATGTGACATTTTTCATATGACACTTTCCTATACTTTTTTAAAAAAATTGATGATTTATTACATAAAGCACAAAAGCAGGCTGTAGTTATCAAGCCTCAATTTAGCAGAAGAAAATGACATCGGTTGATTAAGTCTCTTCCCTGCACAACCTGGACTCAAATAATGGACAAGCAAAGGAGTAGGAATTTCTAGGACTTTTGCTTAGAGACAACGAAACTCAAGACTATAGTAAGGCTAGAGGTATTAATATCTGAAGAACTGTACAGTTAACTCTGATGGCAACAGACTGGTGTGACCTCTAGTTGTTATGGGGTTGTGACAGTGACAGATACCTTGTATCTATTTAGATAATTAAAAAAATGAAGGAGAATGAAAGAAGAAAAAGAAAAAGAGAAAAGAAATATAAGAGATATAGGCTATACTTTTGCTTAGTTGAACCATGCCATAAGGGATCCTTATCTATTATCAAAGCTAAAAGCTGCAGGATTTTCCACCAAGAAGTGCACAAAGCTATTAATGACTATGTATTCACAGGTCTGGACAGCAGTCTTTTCACAAGAGCAGTGGATAAAAAGTTGAGGGAAGAATCTTTGATGATATTTTCCAATGGGAGCATGTCTAGTGGTCATGCAAATGAAATGTATACACAAAGAGTTCATAAAGCCTACAACAAGGAGCCATGAACTGTCTTTAGCATAAGTTGGTTTAATAACATATTGTTTTTTGTCTTCAAAGTTAAGGAAATAATGTTCTTTTTTAAGGCTGGTTGTAAAAGCTGTTTACCATTTATAAAGTATATTGTTGTACTCTTTTTTCTTGCTGAATAAGTGTAAATCTCTATTAGAGAAAGTTGAAGCATTACAACTTGCTTTTACTTCTTTTACTTAATTGTCGACAAGTTTATGTCTTGGCTATTTCACTTTGCTGAAACAGTACCAGAAATGAATGTTGTTCCTGATGTCCTTGCTGAGGTAGAATTTAATAGTGAATGCCACCAGTATAACTAAGCTTTAGAATAGATTGACTTTGGATTCTAGAATTTTCCTTGCTATGGAAATGAAATTAGTGATGATAATAATGTCATAGATGTCATTAAGATCCACAACATAAATGAGGCCAATGTAGATAGTCATAAGTTCTACTTTGATAGATGTGACATTGACAGATTGGATTTGTAGTTGTTTGATAACAAAATTGTCAGACCAAATATAAGCAACTACTGTTGCAACATGTGATTTTTTGACATTACCATCTATAATAATGATGGCACTATGTGATGTAGTTTGTGATGACCTAAAGACCTGGTTGAGATTTTAGAGATAATAGTAAAGGTCTTTGTCAGATAAAGAAGAAGGGAAATAGAAAGTAATTCTACTAGGGGAATGATTAACTACTCTTGAACCAGAAGAAAAAAAGGAATTAAGAGGATTGAAACATTTATTGATACCATTGAGGCATTTATTGACATTCTTAATAGAGCTCTTGAGGTTTGCCTGTTGTTTAATGGTGAGCTTAGGTATAGCAAATCTATAAGGGGGATGATTTTTAGTATACTGAGTGTCAAGAAAGGAATTAATAGTGTGTGAGAAAGGGATAGATGCATAACATAGGTAATGTCTGCCATTGAGTTTTCAAAGATGATAGATGATAGGAACAAGACCTGCAATAGCCTTCACACCTTCTGAGAGTGATGTTCAAAAGGCACCTATAATCTAGAGGGCTGCTCTTCACTGTATTTTCTTTAGATTGGTTATATTTTTAACAATAGGTGCTCTCTTGAAGAACCAGAGCTGAAATTCATATAGTGCAATTAGTAGGATGCATATCCTGTATAAGAGTCGTTTTTGAATAAGAAAAAGAAGTTCCCTAGCATTTTCATGGTATTGAGAGTAGAAAGGCATTTAGTAGCATAAAAGTATATATGATGATATAAGTTGAGTTTTTGGTCAAAATACAAGCCAAGGTATTGTCAGATGGGTTTAGAAAATAGAATAGGGCCCCCTACTGAAAAAAGATTAATGGAGAGGTTAGGAAAGTGATAAGACCTCATGAAATGGAAATATTCAGATTTGTTATGTTCCATGATGAAACCTGCATTAAGGAGAATTTTTGACATGATGTTGTAACTATATAATAAAAATAAAAAGGAAAGAGAATAACTCTTCTCTTGGGAAATTAGAAGACCATTATCTACAAAAGAAAGAATATCAGTCAGCATTTTTTATCTTTTAGGTTTTTTTTTCTTTTTTCGAACATTTTTATAACTAGAGCTAGGTATATAGCAGAAATAATGGGGAACAAAGCTAAGCCTTGGTCCACTCCAACATTAGTATTAAACAATGGGAAAGAGAAATTGTTCTATGAGTACATAGTTGAGCAATTGAAATAATAGCTGTTGAAAAAGCCTATAATATTAGTGTTAAGACCAATTTTTAGACAAGTGGGGAGAAAACTATGGTTAAGAAAAGGAAAGAATTAGGTAATGTCAAACGTTATGATACTAGTATGACACTACTTAAGCCACCCTGTATGAATTAGATGTGTGAGGTAGATCTCTGTATCTGTAGTAAAACATTGTCTAATGCCACTTAGTTGGTTGAAATTTAGAAAGCCATTAGTTGTCATTGTCAAGCCTTGATCCTCAGAACTGCTGGGCTTGACCTCAACCAATCAGGTTGTGTCTTTCTCTGTACTTGCCCACAAGGATAAAGGAGGATTATTACCAAAGGGAGAAGTAGTAAGAGAAGGTTTTATTGATAACAAAGCTAAAGAACAGTAGGGTCTAAACTGGGTAGTCTAGTAGGCTTAGTCATAGTAGTATAGTTTTTAATAAGCTAGTGATAAAGAGTTGGATTGGTATGTAAGTCTGTATAGTCACTAGATATCACAGGGTGTAACAGTCATATGGAATTGAAATTGGTTGCTGATAACTTTCTCAATGAGTTTACCAGTCATGTTCAGGAGGACAATTGGTCAGAAAGGCTTAGGTATGTTGTAAGAGTCCTTATTTGGCTTAGTAATGACAATAGTGGTGGCAGATTTGAAGTAGAATAGTCAATACTCTAGGTTTATATAGGTATTAGTAATACACACAATTTTCTTTAGATATGTATTGTTATAGATAAAAAGTTTGAGATACTTCCAAAAGATGTGGTCTGGACTAGAGATAGAGGTGTCAAGGACCATACAGAGCAGGAGCAGAGTAATCCAAAGTGGAGTGAAGTTACTCTAGAGTGGAAGAGAGTTGACAACAAAAGTGGAGAACAACCTTGGCCTCAGCTCGTGCGCTGTGGCTCGATCTGCTGTCATGTGTGTAGTTGCATATTTCAGGAGAACTGAATTGTTGCCAGGAGTTCAGGAGAGGAGTGGTATATTGATAAGAGTGAGAATAGAACACGTAAAAGATGTTAATCTATAAACTAAGGAACTAAGATGTAACTAATGGAGTACTTATACTAAGTCTGGAATAGGAGGAGTACAAGTAACTAGCTTAAATCATGATCCTATAAGAGTAAACAATAGGAGTTCAGAAGCAGAATTTAGTAATAATATAGAATATAAAAGAAATTATTTTATTTAAATAATTATTTTCTGTCATATGACAAGAGGTAAAGGAACACTTAGCTATTATATCTCTAAATTCCTAGTTAGAGAAGAAAAGTTACTTAATAATATTTGCTTAAGAGAGTTTATTGAGAAATCCAGTGTTGACAGGTCTGTTTTCAGCCAAATTATATAAGCTATAAAGGGTGTGCCACAAGTCAGATAAAATGTTGCACAAGCAATTTTCAAACAAAATAAATTTGATAGTAAATAGTGACTTTTTCCTGATCTAGTTCATTAAGTCTCACAGTCTCTTTTTTGATGATGCAATTTTATGTATCTTGTCATCAAAGAACTTTCTCTTGGTATCTCATATAGTAGACTTGTATTCCTTCTAGCTTTGTATGTCTCTCTGCTCTTGATATTTATTAAGACTGTTAGTGCATTCTTGATTCCACTACTTCTTGGGATGTTTCGTGATGTGTTTCAGTTTGGAGTGTTAGCACCATGTGTCATCAAATATAATAGCTAGCTGATAAACTGCATCTTGAAAGTCTTTTTTGTTTTTAATAGACGATAACTTGAGGTTTTCTATGTCGTATATTAATGATTTAATAAAGTTTTTCTCTTTCTTACTATCTTTTTTGATTAACATGATACTAATATTGACATTTACTTCCCTGATGCCTACTTCAATAATGAGAAGGACATAATCTGATAGTTTCTGTAGTTCAGGATACAAAATGTATTGACTGAGCCCTATATTATTGGGAAGTAGGTGTAACGATTGACCTCATTTCATACAGGTGTTCACCATGAGACAACCACATGGACTATTTCTTCATATTACTTCATATATCTAATGGCTCAGTCAGCACCTCACTGGTAGGGCATGTTCTTTACTTAGCAGACCTTATGTCTGCCATATGTATTCCTCATATACTCCTCATAATATATAGGTATATATACAGTAGATACTCTCCTGTATTCTCTATACTTTACCAATTGTATCATTCACTTTCTTGTCTACTTTCTATTCATCCTCAAGTCTTTACTTGAGTATTGCAACCTAAGTTACTTCTTAAGGTTATAATATTTGGTAAAGCATCACCAACTTACCTTGTAACTGGGAGGACAGCAAAATAACAGACTGGCCATCGGTATATTGCAAAGATTGCTGCCAAATGTATAATCAGAACACAGGAGGTAGAAGACCTTGAAGAACAACTCAGTTTAGTTCACATCAGTAAAGAACAATTAGAGTACCAAAAAGAGTCCAAAAAACAGAACATACAAGAAACAGAATCAGAGACCAATGCAACAGGCAACGAAGAAGAAGAACTTGATGAGTTAAGTGACATACCATCAGTAGAACAACCAAAGCAAAACATGTCCAGAACACAAGCAGGTACACCAGCACCAATAGCTAGGACGGCACTAGCATCAGCACCAACAGAGGTGGTAAACCACAAATCAATGGTCCCAGAACCTGGATGGTTCAATGGGGACAGAAAGACGTTTGAAAACTAGTGGAGAGCTATGAAGCTCTACCTCAGAGCAAACAAAGTTACAGATGCCGATGAGAAAATTATTGCAGTACTAGGCAGATTCCGAGGAGGAACTGCAGGAGCATTTGCTCAATAGAAACTCGACAAGATAAATAGAGGAGACAACACTCCAAGTTGGGATGCCTTTGAGGCAGAATTACAACTAGTATACAATAACAAGATAAAAGAAGCTGATGCAAAATGACACATCAAAACATTCATACAAGAGAAAAAACACATTGCAAATTTCCTTATTGAATTTATAGCTTTAGCAAGCAAAGCACAGACAAACAATCAGCATGCAATATTTTTGCTAAAGAAGAATGTAAACAGGGAAATTATCAGAGCTATAATGGCATATCCACCAACTCAGGCCCCCAAAGAGTCTAGAACAATAGAAGGTGGCAATCACAGCAGTCAGACAAGGATATAAATGGACCAACATCTACTACAATTACAGAACAGGTTCAGAAATAACCTACAGAGGAATGGACAAACTAATGGAAATAGGACGACAACAGAATAATGGACAAGGATGCAAACCCAAGTGTTACAACTGTAACAGATTTGGATACATGGCAAAAGATTGCAGACAACCAAAGAAAGAAAAGAAGCTACAAGGATGTTTCAAATGTGGCAAAAAAGGTTACATTACCATAGGGTACAGAGCACCTTAACAAATGAAGACCAAGAGTTCACAACAAGGGGATTCAGATGATGAAGAGTTTTGTCGAAGGTTTGGAGTAGGCACAATATGACAAACTACTGTAAATAGTTCTACCAAGAATCAATATATTATTCCACAATAGAAAGAACAGTCGAGAAAACTTATAGTGTACCCAATAATTAAAACCAAAGACAGAAGAAAACTTAAGGTCAAGGTATTAATCGACTCTGGATATATGAATACCACCATCACCAGGAAAACAGTTGAAGAAAAAGAGATATTTACCAAATCACTCCCAAGACTATTTAACATGTACAATTCAGATAGATCAAGAAATGAAGAAAAGACAATTAGGGAATTTATACCTCTGGAAATTAATTCGAATGGACACATCAAACAAATTGATGCAGTAGTATTAGAAATCAAGGAAATGGATCTATTTATAGAACATGACTGGCTAGTAGAACACAACCCAGAAGTAGACTAGAAAGAAGGAGTCATATGGTTTAGAAGATGCCTAGAATACTGCAAAATGGAACATGAAGTTATACAGTTTACCCCATGGTCAAGGAGACTATTACCAAAGGAAGAAGAAGAATCAAAGGAAGGAGACAAAGAACCTAATCCAACAAATCCTAAAGATCTTCCAAAATATGTCCAACTATTCACGTACTTATTCAACAAGAAGAAATTTGAGAAACTACCAAACAGACAAGAATGGGACCATGAAATCAATTTAACAGAAGAAGCACCAAAGGAACTCAATGCAAAGGCCTACCCAATGACACTCAAAGAAAAAGAAATACTCAGTCAATGGTTAGATGAACAACTCAAAGCAGGACTTATTGTAAAGTCAAATTCAAGATATATGGTACTATATTTCTTCATACCAAAGAAAGATGAAACACTACAATTAGTATAAGATTATAGATGGCTAAATCAACACACAATCAAAGACAAAATGCTATTACCCCTGATCAATGAAGTAATCGATAAACTTAAAGACATAAAATACTTCAATAAATTGGACCTAATCTAAGGATACAACAATGTACAGATAAAAGAAGGCAATAAATAGAAAGCAGCCTTTTTGACAAACAAAAGACTATTTGAACCAAAAGTGATGTACTTTGGACTGCACAACTTGCCAGGAACATTTCAACAGATGATGACAAGTATCTTCTGAGAACTACTACATAAAGGAACTCTCACAAATTACATAGATGACTTTGTGATCCTGGAAAAGACAAAAAAAGAACTAGAAGAATGCACAATCAGGCCAAGGGCCTCAAGACTAGTGTGGTCGCCTTTGACATTGCACAGTCCTTTCCTTCCCTCAATTACAGTATGCTTACTGCGATCCTTCGACACTCTGGCTTTGCAGACTGCTTAGTAGATTTCTTTTCTGACTATCTTGTAGGTAGATCAACCCAGTATGCCTGGAATTCTTTTCTCTCTCATGCCT
>Ga0157362_1000279_pt1 | contig 16603 bp, 9 predicted proteins | sample AttlaeALBM3_FD_111480 | JGI IMG/M metagenome (GOLD analysis project Ga0157362, IMG submission 111480) | Fungus gardens microbial communities from leaf cutter ant in Ribeirão Preto, State of São Paulo, Brazil - Atta laevigata ALBM3 | ecosystem: Host-associated > Fungi > Mycelium > Unclassified ... | reverse complement strand
CTTAATTTTCTTGTGGCTGTTGTATTTTTTGACTTTAAATAATTAATAAAAATAATTAACACACGTTCGGAAGACTGACGATTGAAAGAAAGTCTGTGCGAGATTTCTTATCATTTGTGTCAATCTGCTTAAATTATTGATTACATAAAAATTAAATAATATTTTAATTCAAAATGATGAAATTATATAGGCATATATTATTTATTTTAAACAAATAAAGAAAATTGTTATGTCTTTAACTAATGTGTCTCTAATCTTCAATTTGGTTTATAATCATGTTTTAGTTAATCGGAGTTTTACTACGGAATGCTTACAAGATTATTTTCATAATTAACAGAAAGTTCAATGTTTTAATATAAATAAAAAAATATACAAAAAAATCATTTATAATCTTTATGATGAAACTCATGCAAAAGATCATAAATATTTTAATGATTTTAATTGCCGAGTTGATTTTGGTGTTAAGTTAATAAATCTAATATTAATCCTTTATTGTTTTTCTTATTTCTTAAACATGGATAGCGACTCCAGTATGATTGGTATGGAGTACTCCTTACACTGAATGATTCAATGTATGGAATTCCATACACTGAATTTCGTATCTGTATAATTTGGTCGGGAAGAAATTTAAAAATTAAAAATTATAATTTAGAAATTACAAATACATACGAAAAATGCCACTGCATTGTTCAAAGAGTGTAACGCAATTTTTACATCCCGAGATCAAAATATATAGTAAAATTTATTCGCGTTCTTTTAACGATTTCTACATCAATTTGTTCGAATGAAAGATCATTTTCTTATTTAAGACATTTAAAAAGTTATCTTCGATCGACAATAAAACAAAAACGTAAATTATATTGCGACATACATTTATTGAAAAATGGTCAATAAATTAAATAAGGAGGAGGATCATTAATAATTAATTTTATTTAAAAAAAATAAAATTAGAGCGACTACTTTGCCATGTAGAAAAGATATGTATGAGGAAATATATTTATCCTCTCCTCCCTACTCTCCTCTTTTCTCCTTCAATCTATCCTCGGAAATTCTATACACTGAAAAATTTAAAAAAAAATTTTCGTCGTCCCTGCTCTTAAACATTTAAAATTATTCTTGATGAAATAAATAAGACCGTCATCCATAAATTTTCGAGAAAAAAATAAATTCGAATTCGTAGATTGCAAAATTGTTTCATTTGATTAGTAAATAATGATCTCAGAAATAGCTATCCTATTGAAAATATTAAAGAGATCTTTTTTCTACCTATTTGTCATAAAAAAATTTCAAACTTAAGAAAAATTAGTGACGTATCAGTATTTTTTTTCGTAAAAAAGAGTATTCGCTATCCTTGGATTCATCTTTGATTAAATAAAAAATAAAAGTCTGAAAAAATGAGGTTTTATATCCTTCAAACACGTACAAAGTTTCATTAAAATAGCTTGAATGATTTTCATGGGAAAAACGAATTTTTTTCACCTTTGATACTATCTATCTTTAAAACTAAGTTATTTCAGATATACTTATAAAATTTCCGTCTTGAATTTGTTTGAGAAATCATCCTTTAAAATCTTTTAACGTACTTAGAATACACCTTGTATAGTATGTACACATACATACAGAAGTTATGCAATATACGATAAATCTACGGATTTATTGTCATTTTGGTTTGAACTCGAATAATGCCGTACGTTTTTTACCCTCATTTTCTCATTTCTATAGTATTGTTCATATGATCTAAAAGTATCAATATCAACCGAAAAAAGCTAAAGCGAAAACCATAATCGTTTCACTTACATAAATTTTGTTAAACAAAAGCCATAAATTTGATAGAAGAAGAGACCTGATTTTTTATACTTGTTTGAAATCATTATTTAGCGTAAAAAATGGTTCACTAGAGCAAAATCCATACATAAAAGAGAGCACAAGTAAAATAGAACTGACAGAAAGAAACGAAGAAACGAATGTTTTTACTTTTTCTGCACTATTTTAAATAGGTAAAAAATACGAACCTCATAAAATAAAACTGTTAGAAAATTGTCTCAGAGAATTCCGAGTTTCAGAAAAAAACCACACAATAGAATATCGATAGATCTCTCGTAAAGTAAATCGAAATCTATCGCAGTTAGTAATCGATAAAAAGAATCCAGTATTGCTTCTGTATGCAATAAATAAAAATTAAAAAAGAGCAATTTTTTTATTTTAAATAATTAATATAGTTTAAGAATTAAATTATTTAATGATAAAAATCTCGACATTTTAAAGTTTTATGAAATTTTCCGATCGTAAATTTAATTTATCTTGAGAAATGTGAATGAAAATGTGACCATTATCAAATATTGTTTGTACAAATAGTCACGTAGACGGAAATTTTATGTCTTCCCTTTTTTGTGCCTCGGCACACAAGACTCGAACACGTACAATTGATAATTTCTATAAACTTTTAGTATGATTACTCCCCAATTACGAAAATTAATCTTACTAATAAATTTCATTGAGCTTAATGTATTTATATTCTATAAATAAAGAAAGAATGTGGGTGTGTGTGTGTGTATATATTTGTAATATAAATATCCAAATTTAACAAATGTAAACGATGTTACCAAACAATATTTTTGTACAAATCGAAAATTTCCTTTTGAGATATAAAATATTTAAACAATCTAATTTATTTTTGACGTTTAAATAAAAAATCCGTTTATTCTTTAATTGAATATGTAAGTACGTTGTGATTCAGTTGGAGGAAAACGGTTAGAAGCGTTTTTACGTTTTTGCATTCCTTTTTGAGATGCTATTGAAAGGAATGGAAATCCAACGGGATTTTTCTTTACGTGGTCACCTACCGTATGCAGAATCGACCAATCTACCCCGGGATCTGATCGTTGTATACCATTTTACGTAGAGACCAATATCGCGGATCGTATCGTAGTATCTCGATCTGTAACCGACGAACGACGGTTTTTCGCAGCGAAGAGCAGCCGACTTGGAAATTTCCTTTCGTCGCTCGAGCAAATTTTTTTTTCTCCTCCATTTCTCTCCCGCGGCGATTCGTTCCAATCAGATATCAAACGCGCTTTCGAATATTTTTTTCAGGATATTAAAACGCTCCCGTTTTTCTTTATTTTTTTTTTTCTTTTTTTTAAGTAACCGGAAGTTTTTCTACGCGAGCGGATCGCGGGACGATCAAGATCCGCAAAAGAAATCGTCAGCTGTTTTCTTCTGTGAGAAGTTCGTTAACGTAACTATTTCTAGAAGTCTATTTTCATTACGTTGAGAAAATTCTCGCGACGGACAAAATGTCGAAAAGTTGCAACTCGATGCTTAACTAACTAGAGTATGCATTGCGACGATGGCGATGTTCATCTTTTAAATATGTTTCTGATAAATACTAACAGTAACGTTACAGCAACATTGTAATTTCATTATTTGACAATATAAATATAATATAACACGTTGTACGTTACACTGGTTGCGTTCGGTAAAATATTTATTTTGCAACTACAGTTTTTTCTTGACGCTGCACTAATTAAATTACACTTTTAAACCTAGAAAAATAATCTTATTTCAGCCAAAAGAACAATTCCAACAATTCCAAAATAATTATTCTGCTGAAGGCGATCATTGTTGAGTAGGAAATTGTGACATTGATGTTGTGTTATTGTTAGTTGGTGTTTATTGAGTTCTTGTAAAAACAATTATATTTTTTTTTCGGATAAACAAACTTAACAAGAATTCTATTTGTCATCGGACGGGCAAACACGTTTCCTGATATATGATATTTATGAGCTTGTGTCGGGACCACCGACATTTTGTATGTCGGTGAGATAGACCGCGTTACAAGCTTATTACCGAATCTCCTAATTATTGGATCCCAATACCGCTTAATAGCCTAGGCTAATAATAGCGGAGCAGTGCCCTCTTTTCTGCATTAATTCGGTGCTCGCCCACTGGCGAACATGTGGTGTGCGAATAGACTCGAGATGCGGTCCGACGCACCAGCTGGTCTAGGAGGAAGGATGTCGAGCTATCTTTCTTTCTTTTTTTCATCCTTTTGCCCTATCGTCCTTGTATCGTGCCGCCGCGGAATTTCGATAGACGGCGTCCGAAAGAGTTGAAATTCAGCACGTTACACTTCGCCGCACAATCGAAAATATATATCTTTGCTTTTATCTCCAAAACTTTTATTATATCAAAATGTAATCTTTACTATATAGTTAACACGCAATGTGATGGAGTTTAACAACAATCTAACGAGATTTTAAATTGTAAGCCTTAAGTGAATTACAAAGTTATTTGGAATAATAAAAATATCAAAAAATATTACAATCGATGTACATACACTCAGGGTTGCGTTAAACAGAAAAACGTATAAGAGATCTTCTGTGGAATTTAATATGTACATAGTTTTAAAATTTCACAAACTAATCATAAAGCTGCATTATTGTCGTGTACATTTTGTACAATTTTGAGATTAAAATTATCATCATAAAATTTTGAAACATAAGGTCGAGAATAAGGAAAAATATAAATTTCGCTGTATTTATAAATTTAATAAGAACAAACATTTTTAATTTATATTTTGATTATTGATTTACAAATCTCTTTCTTTAAATTTTTTGTGGTTTTACAAATTTAAGATAAACAATTTTATAGCTTTCACTAATATTTTAATAAAAAAATATTATAAAAATAAATTATTTATTTAATCTACTCTTGTTTTATGAAAATAATAGAAATAATAGAAGAAGTAATGAATCGAAGAAGTTACGTTTTAAATAATGGTAACAGGACAAATTACTTTTAAAAATCGGTAACTTATAACTAAATATTTTTTTGATTCGTTAACAAGTTATTATAACGTATTATTTTAAAAAGTAACTTTTCTATCCTTGATTTTTTAAAACAGATTTCACAATGGCGCTCGGAAAAGCGAACTCCTCGTTGGTGATTGGTCAGCTACCTCATTTAATAAATAATGAAGTGTGCGATCGATTCGCGGTACGGCTAGCAGACCGTGACGCTACACCTCCTCTTCGCAGGATTATTTGTCAAGGATCGATCGATCGGACTCGGACAATGGCTTGTGGATCCACAATTGAATTGTGGATCTTAGAAATGGTGAGAAGAAGGAAACGGAGTAGACACACAGGACATATTGATAATGTATCACTGTCCGCGTTTTTGGACAATTTCAGTCCTAATCAAATACTGAGGAAATTAGTTTTCCTATCGCGCGGCCAAATAGAAATTTTAATGATATTTTGACTCACGAGCGTACCCGGGATTTCAGTTAGGAGAAGGCAAAAATTTGTCTCCATACAAAATTTATTAAAATACTTTTATTATCAAGTCTTCGTGAATCTCCAGCAAATTTTCTTAAAAGAATTTTAAAGTAATAAAATTATTGACATTACAAGTTAGAGAATATTCTGGATTGTTATAAAGATTGCAAAATGCTTTTTTGCACAATTATATACGTTCACAATTAAAAAAGATACAAGATCTCAACTGGAAAATCGATTATTTTGCAGCTTTGTTTTGCGTTTTAATTGTAAAAGAGTTGTGCAATTTGTTAATTGCAAATTACCAATTCAGAATACTACTTTCTAATCTGTAATATCGATAATTCTGTTACTTTAAGATTTCGCTGGGAATAACGCGTGAGTCGCAATAGCTGAAATTTAATTTTTAGTTAAAAAATGATTTTCAGAATTTAATTGTTTCTTCTTGCCAAAATTTAGTGGAGGAGGGAGGGGAATCCCTATCTGCTATTTCCCTTGCATACCCTTGCATACATGGAAAATTCGATTTCTATAGGAAATCTCTCAAAGAAGGAACTCGTATATATTCTCGCTATCTCGATGTTCGTTTCCGAGAAATTATATCTGAGAAACTTTTGAGATTACGTTATATACGAAAATTTTTTCACTAGTTTTACTTATCGCTGGATTGTTTATCACTGGTTGATTACGGTCAAAGCGGCGATTTCTATATCTGCAATAATTAAATCGACGGAAACAATTCTTGGAAAGAACATACACACGAATGTAAAGTGCGCACGACTAAATTTAATTCATAAATTTACCTCCTTCCCGGTTTCCTCCCTGATCGCTCTCTTTTTTTCTCACTCTTGCACCCTCGATTCATCTTTTTTGCTCGACAACGTGCTCCTGCGTAACAAGGACCTAACAGAGCTGTCAATCCATCGATAAATTGAATGGAGGACCTAAAACCACCCTACATTTTCCGCTGCCCTTCACCCCCTTTCATCCGTGTGCCGCGTACTCTTACACCCTATCGGCGGCGGCAGCGGTGGCGGCCCGAGACCGACACGATATTTTTTTCCCTTGTAACAAAAACGTCCGTCTCTGCAACTGACGTGTGATTCGACTACCCTCGCGAAAAGAGATTTAAGGAAGTGAAAAACTGACCGGATACCGAAAAGACATCTTCGTTCTCGACGTCACGTCGGTCGGATCGCATGATGAAACGAAAATGAAATTTATTTGCGTTCTTGTATCGACGGATTAGCAAGGATTCTGTTCTATTTTTTGGTAGAAAATTTATAATAACATTTTTAAATTTACCAGTTGATTTACGTATTAATACAATTTTATCATCGGAAGTCAATGCGATCGCGGAGCCGAGTGGTATTTGGTCGTCGTTTAACAGATCATCGTTATTATAACGGGCGAGAGTGGTAGAGAATGAAATTCTATCGTGGAATAAGAGAAAGTCTTTGTAAGGGAGAAATTCGGTTTCGAAGGGGACTGGATTCTGAGGTAAATGGAAGTATCGTGCGAAGGCGAGGAGAGGGGGGAGAGAAGGGGGAGAAGAAGAGGGAGAGGGAGAGTAATCGACCCCACGCTTTGCTTCCGCACACACGAGCAAATCCCTTCGTTTTTGGAATTTTGGGTAAAGCGGTACGGGTAAAGGGGAGGCCAGTGAGTAATTCGAGACTAGGCCGCGAGGTCTGGGATGTGTGACGCGAGCAGGGGGTTGCCTCTTCGAATCCGCATCCTTTACTGTGCCCGCTCGCCACCCCCGTTACGCGATCTGCCTCCCCAACACGCAGAGCAGGTTTGACCAATATTCTCGAAGGGTGAAATAAAGGGAGAAGAGCACAAGGGAGGGTTTTGCGCAAGGAGGAGAAAAGGGATCATTTTATTCGTCGTCAATAATTTGTCAGCGATGATTTGCGGCGTAACGCTATGGCGAATGAAATTTCGATGATGGTGATCCTTTGTTGGGAAAGTTAAAATTCGCTTAGACTTGTGATGAACGTTCACAGAGGCATATTTGCGGGATTCTATTAAGATAATAAGATGTAGCGTTGCGCAGAAAAATGTTGTGGGTCATAGTGTATTTGTTTTCAGAACCATGAATTATTTTTGTACTTTTCTACTTTCTAGAGAGTTACACCTTCTTTCCTTAGTTCGTCTCGCACATTTCATTTCCATCTACGTGCTCGTGACGCAATTAAGAATAAGATGCCAGATCGTATTTGTGTGTCAATCAGCTTAAAGCATCAATGCGTGTCCCAGGGTTACAACTACAAGCTTTTGCCGTTCGCAACGTCAAATTCGCTTCTTGATACGCACGCCGCCAGGCGTCACAGGGTGAAGAGGTCACTCTGGTTGAACTCGTTTTTGGGAGCGACAGTAAGGTACGAGGGTTGCCTCGCCCTTATATGCGGCCCGTATTCAAAACGTCCCTCTTTTCCGGTTGACGACCACGACGGCGTCTCTACGAGATTGTCGACTTGATTCGGTTTAGCGAGACGCGTTGACAGTGATGTGCGGATCTCTCGCGAATATATACTCGCACTCTCAATAAACGAGAGCCTACTTCTACTCTCGTCACCGTTCTCCTTCGAATCCCATCTACATCTGCTCCTGCAAATTGTAAAGATTCCAGGAGTTGAACGCGAAGAGATTCTTCTTTCTCATCTCGTTTTTCATTTTCTGATATTTATTCGCCTCTCAAATATACTCGGTGTTTTTTACTCATAGGAGACAATTTGTTTAACATATAAATGATATCACGCGAAGAGCTATAAATCTACATGTAAACGCGTGATTCGTTGAAGATCTCTCACTGAACGTACTCCTTTTCCGAATTCTACAATATGATTGCTTACTAATGGCTACACAAAAAGAAAAAAATGATTTTACTGAAATAAGAATCTAGATAGATAGAAAGTTGAGAATAATTTTGTTATATCAAAATGATTATGTAGGAAATTCAAGCATTATAAGAAATACTGTAAAAAGGTTTTGACATTTTAGGCCATACGTATTTCAATTATTATTTTTTTAGTTCCGACAATACGTGTATACATATATCGGAATACATAGCATGATTATTTTAATGACCCGATAACATTATTTTCAGATCTGTATCTAGATTAAATTTTGAGATTACATCATCAAAACCATTCTTTTCATGTACAAATTAAGGGCCGTCTTAACATCGTCGTTTCGTAGATTTATGCACTACTAACGCGAGACAGGTGCGCCCTTGCAACCTGCGTCTTTGTCGGATTAATAATATATCTCAAAGGGTCATGATTTAGTATTAGCGCGAGCTCTAATTGCTTCATTGTAGATTTTACAACTTAATCGATCGGTGTCTCGTTACGATATATAGTCACGCCTGAAGCACGCGAATCGCTTGTGTGGTCCATTCTTGCTATATCTAGTTCTCTGTTCCTTCTCTATGTCTCCCTTCACCCATTCCCTCCGAAACCATTGTGCCTTTCCGCGTTCTCCTGGTGTCCGGACGACTCACATTGTCGCAGATCCATTGGGAAAATGCGAAGCCGCGGGCGAAACTCCGCATGGTCGATTAAATTTTTCGCCGATTTGGATTTTCGAAAGACGCTACGTGACTCGTCGACTAGGGTGGGCATGCGGTCCCGACTTTGTTCACAATTTCTGAACTGACGCGTTTATTTCTTGGCAGGGTTGGGTAAAAAAAAAGTTAATGCTTTTTTAAACTAAATTGAATTAAAGTTAATGGCTTGAGAAATTTAGTTAAGCTAAAAATTGAATGAGCAAAACTGAATGACTCAGTTAACTGACTTACTTAAAACATAATAAAAATTAAAAACTGATCTTGTAATTATAAAGTTATTTTAGAAGATTATATTGATTACACATATACATATATTTGTTAATTCTATTATGAAAATCGATCAATGTTTTTTTATACAGATAATGCTCTTATTTTCTATTTCTCTCATTACTCTTTTTATTTATCTTATATATGTATAATTTATTTAAAAATTCAATTTTGAATAGATAACTGGTATGCAATAATAATTAAAAATATATTTTGTATAATTTTTGCAAAATTATTCTCCTGTTTGATAAAATATAGATTTGAATAAAAAATATTTTAACATTTGATATGATATTAGAGATTTAGCTATATCAAAATTGAAATGTACACAAAACATACTGACATACCTAAAAATCGGCATAACTGTGATTCGTATGTATCCTTTCTATTTATTTTCTAGTTTCGATTAAAGAACCTCTCGACTTCCTGTGGAGTACTTTTGTATACAAGAGCACTCTTGTAAGAACGGTTAAGTTCGTTGAAATATCCGAAAATGGGATAAGATACGTGCACATGTATTCTGGATGATCTTCTGGTATATCTTTTCGTTTTCTCCGCGGGACATTAGAAGGTAGGAGGAACGCATCAGGTTAACTCATGCGCGACAGAGAGAGAAAAAGAGAGTGATGCAGAAGTTACTTTTATTTATACATCGAAAGAAGCACACGCCTTGTCATCCAGCAAACCTCGCTCTTTCCAAGCTGCAACCGCGCGTCCTCTTGCAGTTTTCTCGCATGGACACACCTCAAGAGGGGCCCTGCTCTTGTCGCGACAGCGAGAGGCAGTCACACTGCAGCTGCACAATCGTCGCCCACGGTGCAAGGTTCATTTAACTTCGCAAATACACAACTCTTTAACATTGTGTATTTGTGTCGCGCTAAACGTCCCGCTGCCAGTGTCCCGCACTAATGGACACTGACAAATGGTTCCCGAAAGAATTCTGCGCCCGGAGATCTCTTGTGGCCTCGGCTTCGCCTTCGTTCGTCTCGCATTCGCAGAGGTGGTCCGGTGGTTGCCAACTGCATAATATCGCGGAGAGACACTCGGAGAGGCGTTTTGTAAATAATTCGACTGGCAACGATGCAAGATTCTCGTTGCGCATTTCGTTATTTTAGCGATCGCTACGTTTCTCGAAGCAAGATATACTAGATCCAGAAAAGAACACTTTTACAAAGTAGTCTCTACAGCTCTATAATGGACACGTTGGGCCATGTGTGTTGTCGCTATGCCTATTAACATTTTTGCTGTAAAGGGATACGGAACAAGTGGAAAGTTATGTCGCAACAATGAAGCCGACGCTGCCAAAGCTCGCGAGATAGAGAACCGCAGATAAAAGGAGAGAGGTTCCTTCAAGAAACTACACGATGTCGGTTCCTCCCTTCGTATGTTCGACTCGCGCCGACTCATCCTCCTTTGAAGATCCCAACGTCTCCTGCACACGATCCTCGTCTATACATACACTCACGTAGGTATGTCCACATGCACACACAAACGGTAGCTCCACGCGAGCAGCAACAGGCTGCCACTTTTTACTTTTCTCCTCCTCCTCCCCTCCTCATCCTCTTCCTCTTTCCTCCTCAGGGATCGGCGTCGTCGTTTCTTGTTCTCTCCTCCTCCTGGCAACGGATCATTTTATTGCGTTTGTGCTCCCGGAAACAGAGACCTGATGGCCATCGGATATATCAGGATAGTCGGTTCCACCACGTTCTCTCCTTTTCCAGTTTAGCGACGTTTTGGCGACGCTGCTTCGATCAGAACAGTTTGTCTGAGGGAGAAACCGCTGGCGACAAGACCAACTTCAAACGCGCCGAGCGCGAGCTTTGCTCTCACTTGGCAAAGCGGAAGAGATGGACCAAAAGAGTCAAGTGGGCCGTATGGATCGTGTCGATACGAGTTTCTCTCATCTTAAAAAGCTTGACTCGTCCTATATCGAATATAGAAGTGGAAAAGATGCCATGAAAAAAGAAATAAGTGAAAAAAGAAAGCATGTACGATTTCTTTGAAACATTTGAATGTGAGACACATTCTTGTAAGTTGGTAAGATGTTTAGCTATTTCGTTTTGATTCTCGAAAATCAGAATTTTTTAAGCTCCTTGGCATTTAGTTATATTTTCAGAATTTTATATAAGAGTTAGATTCTATGAAATGGCATAATCTGTCGATTTTCTTAGTTTCTTGTAGTTGGATATTAACTCTAATTAGCGGATATTAATGGAACATTTTTGTCAATTATGTTGAATTTTTCAAATACTATAAAGAGTGTAAAAGTAAATATTTTTTTAATTATTTTAAAAAGAAGAGAGAACTTTTCTTATTTTTTTAGTTCTATTCTGGAAGGTTAGAAGAATCTTGGTATTTATTACAATTTTAAAGATATTAGTTTAGAATTATATTTCAGATTATATGTCAGATTATATAAAGTTATTAATTCATATTGTACATTAGAAAAGTTAATTTTTTTTTGTCCTACAGCTAAGAAAACACGAATTCAAAGTCATACATTTCGAGCGGAACAATAGCCGCCTTTTTCCCGTTCGCGTCTGGTCCCGTCGTCGCTGAAATATAGATGTTAATATTTGTCTCCCGATTCTCACCTAAGCAGGTGTTGGGCATAAGAGCACCATTGTCGGATTTAGAATCGCCCACGCGCTCCAAATCTCCGATCTATGGATCTCTTCCGTGCCATCGCATGCGTTCCTCAGCTCGGAATAATTTTACGTAACAGCCTGTTAACGCGTGATATGTACCTTTACCGCCTGTATATACCTTTGCGTTATATTACAACATTATTAAAGTATACACAGAATATACGCTGAGAAAATGGACAACACTTCGACAATCTTTCATATTCTCAATTTAATCAGATTGTAATCCAGGATGAATTTTTCTTAATTCTTTTTTGTTATTACAAATAGAATGCATCTGTCCACGCATCTGGCTCACGCATCTTCTTTATAGCACTTTTGGAAACGACTAGTCTTCACGACCATCAATCGAAACGTAGTAACTTTCTTCGATTGTGCTACTCATTTTTGCGCAGCTGTATTAAAAACTCCTTGAGACACGTTTCCAATAGCTAGAGTTTTCAGCACGCGTCTTGGTTCGTGCCGCGTGCGCGAGAAGGTAGGAGAGAAGAAAAAAAAGTTGTACAAAGGACCATCCGGGCGACCGTCAAATTTATATCGGCCTCGTGGATTCCGAAAATCGCTCGCCTCCCCTTTCTTCCTCATCGGGCAGATGTAGGTATGCTTCGTCGGTCAAACTTAATAATATTTATGCAACGCGTACGTGCAGGCGGCATTCAGCTTTTTTTTCTTCTGATTTCGGCCGGTGGATTTCGAGGGTTCTTTATTACGTTGCTTTTTTTCGCGGAGAAACGCCGTTCGCGGGATTAAAGTGCGGGTTGAGTAGGATTTTTCGAAGCTGCAACGAGGGCGCACATGTACGCTCGGGATTAACTACATATCTCTAATACTGTTGTACAAACGTTTATACGAGCGATATAAATTGCATGACTTCCAATTACGTGAGAGAAAAAGAAAAAATTAACGAACGAGATCGTACAGTTTTAAACTGGTAATGGAGTACGATATAGTGCATAAAGGATAGTATAAAAGATTCAAAATGGCGCCCAACTCATTAATTCTCTCGAACCCTTTCGACCTTTCCCCTTCTGTGCTGCGCATGACCAATCGAGGCACTCTGATTTGTTTAACCCTTCTCGTATTGCTGGCGTTTACCTACGCTTTCCAACCCTTTAACGGCACCTGCTAAGAGTCGGCTGACGTAACCGTATTTGATTGGTGTAAAACTTGAAAAGAGGCGTGGCAGTTTTACCCTTTACTATACGGAACAGTATCAGTAAATTGATGTACTTGTATCCTAAGCCTAACAAATTTTGACGACAAAATGACGAGACAAATAACGTTAGCTTGCTGTTTGAAATTGATGCGTTTATTTTTTTCTTTTTCATTTCAATTTTTTGTATCTTATATAAGATCTGGCAGTCATTACAACAGTAATCAGGTTAACGTTTCATTATTTATATGCGTATTTATTCTCATTTTTATGTATTTTATACGAAATTTGTTGTAAAAATAAATTAAATTAAAATTAAATTATATAAATTAAATTATATGAAAAGTGATAATTTTATTCTGTGTTAAATAAGTCTGTTTTATAAAGCCTCGAAAATCACGTAATACAGAAATATTTAAGGTTGGTCGTGTTTGCGTATTTTGGCATTAGCACAGTTATCTCTTGGCGTATCCTTTGCCAAACACATGTGTATGAGTTGAATGACAATGAATGACAATGCAAACATTTCGTTAAACGTACGTAACATCGGCGAGATAGACAAGAGCTACCGACGAGATGGCCAATTGTCTTGGCACTCTGACAAATGTATGTGTTGGCGCGAATATACTACGTGAAACGTCTCTTCTTCATGTAATTTTACGAGCGACTGCCGTCTCTCATTTTTCCTCAAGATATTAACGTTTGCCAGACGAGAAGCTATGCCGTAACTACCTAAACTCGAGCGGCGCTCGGGTAAATGGTGCTTCAAAAAAGTTTTCGGTATCGCGTTTACGGAGTTTAAAGCACAGGGCGCATGATTAATGATGTCTAGATAATCGCGACTGAGCCACTGGATCTAAGAAGGCCTTTAAAATAATCCCCATAAAATTACGCCCTAATGCCACGACCATTAATCCTTCGTCTTATCTTCCAAGACGCCTACTAAGCTCAACCGACCGTCGAGCTCGTGCGTAAATGCGAAAGCAGAATAGAGATTAGCGATTTAATCTAAAACGGAACCGCGACGATTTCCCTCTTTATACTTCCAAGTAAATCAATCAATCAATCTTTCGACGGTCACCGTTAACGCTTGGCTGCTTACGTATGTAAACCGCTCTCTTTTCTCGCTTCATTTGATATACAAATATGTATACCTCAAATCTTTGTAAAAAACAGCGATATATCGAGAAAATCAGAAATTTTATAAAACAAAAATCGAAAGAAAGCTTGTATGAGTAAACTATAATATATGTCAATTATTTAATAATAATTAATATATAATATACATGAAAAATATAAATACGTCTCAATCCTGATTTGATTTAGTGGATCCTCTTCAGTACGTATTGATAATTTGAGATGATCGTAAAATTAATTCGAATCTTCTATTCGCAGTTCAAGTAATAGTCAAGTGATTAAAATAATTAAATCATGTTAAATTATTCAAAGTTAGAAGTTTTATTTCGTTGTCTTGAAAAGAGTCCCGTAAACTGTTTTGATTTTCGTTTACTATATATAACAGTTGTATTTTCTAAAATACAGAAAAGTTTAGCAGCTTTTAAATACCACTCTGTTCTAGATGCAATCGATTTTGTGCGCGCTCGCGCGCATGCTACCTCGAGGGTCGGGGTCGAATCTCCAGCAGACTAGTGTCCCTGGTATACCGAAGTTTTTCCCTCCTTTACCCTCCGCGCGCATTTAAGCCGGCGGCGCTGCCGGAATTAATTATTTAGGGGACAGAAATGGCACCCCTGTCCACCCCCTCGATTCTTTCCACGCCGTCTCCCTTTTACTGTTCGCGTTTCCCGAGCTCTACGGATCGTGGCTCGAGCCTAACCCGAGGGCGAAGATATAATTATGGGCGGTGGGAGGGCTTCAAGTATTCATGTTTTCATTACGGCGCGGGTCTTCTACTTGCACAGAGAGAGAAGAGAGGGATTCTTTTCTTTAAAAATAACATTCTCCTCCATCGTTCATCTCCCGCTATTCTTTTCCAGCTTAGCTTCGCGCTTCCTGCCGTCCACGACATCATACTCTACGCAATCAATCCTTTATCCGCAGATCAACATTTTCTGCCTCGAAAGGTTCTATTCCAAGAATACTCAAAATATTCCGCTGCCTTATTGAGAGCATTTCAATAGCATTCTTACAACATATAACAGGTAAATAACTTGTACCTGTACTATTTTGTTAGATAAAAAATATCTTTATTGATATTTTATCTAAGAGTGATAAAAAGTTAAAAAGTAGTTCTTGTAAGCACACAAGAAATGGACCGATTTTCGGCGGATAATTCTTCTCGCGCCTCGGCTTGAAACGAGGAATAGGCACAGAGTCTTCTTCTTCTTTCAGTGTTTTTGCTCCGTTCGTTATCTGTTCTTTTGTTCCAACGTTCTAGCATCCTTTGTTCAGATTTTCCCCTTTGTAACACGCGCGATTCCCCAGCATTATCTTCTTGAAAAAGAACGCAAAGATGTCGTAGTCCCCGAATTAATCGACGACGTTTTCTCTGGTGAGAGAGAGGCTGTGCTAAGCGGAAGGAGGTCGGCCATTAAAAATTCCTGAATCAGTAGCCCCTTATTCCTGATTAACGGCCAATTCACCCCGAGCTATCCTTCATCGAGAATTTTTGCTGAGAGTGAGGGAAGCCTCGACAATTTATTATCGTTTCGTACTAAGCGCATACATTATATCAAAATGGTGAAACTAACTTTCCCGCAAATCAAGATTTTTCCCTTCTTCTATCGTATTATACTTTTTTCCGTGAATTTCAGAGAAATTTAAATTTTAATGTGCTTTTCAACAACACAGTATAACACAGTGATCATTTCATCTTTGTCTAACATTGGCAAACATTAATAGTATAATGATTTACTATGTTATACTGTGTCATCTATGTAAAATCCAAGGACGTGAAACTCGAGATAAAAAAGTAATACTTTCTCGACTTCGTGCTATTTCTTTTTAGTGCGGTATCATACTTGGAACCTCTTAGCTTGCCATTATTCTCTTTCTCGTCGCGTCGTCGACTTAACCATCTTTCGTTGCAACCGCTATTAATTACGTCAGGACGTCTTATCGATGGTCGTCAGCAACTTTTGCGGCAGGTTTTAATGGAAAAGTTTTTCCCGATGGATACGCGCGAAGCTCGGCTGAATAAAAATGCAACGATGCAAAATAAGTGGCTATTTCAAGTATCTGAAGTCTTTGTTAGCTCTTCATATCATTTCGAGGAGTTAATTGAAAAACTTGCTGATTTAGAGCCGCGAGTTTTTCGCGCGTTTCGAGGCAATGAAATAAATGTTTCTAACTCTAATCTAAATAATTATATTTTTTTCTATCCTTTGACCTTTTTCGATTATTAAGAGGCCCTCGATTATATCATTTCATCAGCACATCTATTGATATCTATAGATATCTATTGATGAATGTTAATCAATCATTTATTATTGCCACTTTCTAGATACAACGGGTAATCGAATGTTAAAAACCGATTGGATATCGTGACGGTAAGAAATTTTTTCATAGTAAATTCGATTGAAAAAGTTGGAAAGCGTAAGACGTATTATTTCTGAGAAATGTCGTGCGAGCGCCGCGCCGAGTTGAGCCGAACCGAAGCGTGCATTACGAGGGAGCTGATGGTGGACGAAGAAAGTTACATGGATACTGTAACTATCGATCG
>Ga0157362_1000278_pt1 | contig 16610 bp, 25 predicted proteins | sample AttlaeALBM3_FD_111480 | JGI IMG/M metagenome (GOLD analysis project Ga0157362, IMG submission 111480) | Fungus gardens microbial communities from leaf cutter ant in Ribeirão Preto, State of São Paulo, Brazil - Atta laevigata ALBM3 | ecosystem: Host-associated > Fungi > Mycelium > Unclassified ... | reverse complement strand
CCTATTCCCAAGCTCTCCTTTGTTATTTGATTATCTCCCCAGTGCCTACTTGTTTAGTGCACAACTGTGAAACATCTTGGGGATTATTATATTTTCATTTGTTATCACCCTTGTCTCGAGATCAAATTCCCTTTGATCCCCATCAGCAGTGATGAAACAAGAAGTCGAATCTAGCCAGATGCAAGGACCAATGAGCTTAACGACAGTTAAGTTTCTTGGCCGTCATGAAATATTCGAGGTTCTTGTGGTCGGTCCAGATTTCCACTGGATGGGTTGCTCCTTCCAAAAAGTGCCTCCACTCTTCTAATGCACAGATAATGGCCAGCATTTTCTTGTTGTGGATTTCATAATTCTGCTCCACGGAGGACAAGGACTTACTATAGAATGCTACGGGGTGCCATTTTCCGTCCATCGTCGACTGCTGAGACAAGACTGCTTCTGTGGCGAAGTCTAAGCTATCTGCTTCAACCCGAAAGGGCTCTGAGTCCTGAGGGAACATTAACACCGGAGCAGTGGTCACCGCTGTTTTGAGGTCCTCGAAGGCTGCCTGTTCCTTTCCACTCCATGTCCAGACTTGTTCAGAGCGTGTTAAGTCAAAAAGGGGTCGAGCTTTGGCAGAAAAGTTCCGAATGAACCTTTGGTAGAAGTTCACAAAGCCTAGGAATGCCTGGATGTCCATCTTGTTTTCCAGAGTAGGCCACTCTCGGACTCCCACAACCTTGACTGGGTCCATGAAAACTTTGTTCTCTGAGATGACTAGTCCTAAGTATTCGATTCACTCCTTGCAGAACTCGCACTTCTCTGGGTGGAAAAAGAGTTTGTTCTCCTGTAAGACCTGCAATACCCGTCTGATAGCCTTTGCATGCTCCTCTTCCATCCTGGTAAAGATCAGAATATTATCCAGATAGACCACCATAATGCCTTCCGCTATGAGATCTCGGAAGATATCGTTCATCATAGTTTGGAAGGTGGCTGGGCTGTTAGTCATTCTGAAGAACATTACCAAAGATTCAAATAAGCCTCAATTGGTCCAGAAGGCTGCCTTCCACTCGTCTCTGGGCTTGATACAGATGTTGTTGAAACCCCAATGGACATCTAGCTTGGTGAAGTATTTTGCTCTACAGAGTTGCGATATGAGTTTGGAGATCAGTGGGAGGGGGTACTTATTCTTGACTGTCATGGAATTGAGCACTCGGTAGTCCTGGACCAACCAGAGTGAGCCATTCTTCTTCTTGATGAAGAATACCAGGGCTGCCATAGGAGATTTGGAAGGGTGAATTCGTCTGGTACACAGGTTCTCCTTCAGGAAGGAGTTCAACTCCTTTTGTTTCACCAGAGACAGGGGGTTGTAAGGGGACCCCTCACACATGACCCCGGAGTGCCCCCCATTGCCTCCCAACATAATTTTATTGTGCAACCCCTGGTTACCAAAGAATGGAATGCAAGGGCATTTTAGTATATATTGTAGATTATTCTCTCCAGGAGCCTCATCTAATTCTCTGAGGAATCTCCTGGAGGTGAGTTGTAACATACTCCATATTATAATTTAACTGAGGAATCTCCTGGAGTCCCCTTCAGTTGCCCTCACAGCAGAATTAGATTTCCTTACCAGAGCCCCGGAATTTCTCAGTGGACAGCTACCCTCTGGTTGCCCTCTGATCACTCCACTCCAAGAGAGATGTCGCTCCCTGCAGACACCCCCCCAGCCATCGCTGACGTCTTGGGCTACCTGCAGCACCATCTCCAAGAGTTGACCGAACGTCAGAACGCTTCGGAACACACCATCAATGCCACCCTTGTGGGCCTAACGGCCCAACTACAACAACTTACTCAGTTCATAACCGTTCCCGTCCCAACAGTTGCTCTGCCTCCGATACCCCCATCTCCACCTCCCGTCAGCCCTCCTTTCCCGGTCCCAGCCGCCCCATCCAAACAGCGGACGAGGCCAAAACTCTCTTCTCCTCCAGACTTCTCTGGCGAACGGAGTTCCAGACGAGCCTTCCTCAACTCCTGCATGCTGTATTTACACCTGGCCCCGGAGCAGTTCACCTGCGACGAGGAAAAAATCTTCTGGACCCTCGCCTTCTTCAAGGATGGACGTGCTGCAAAGTGGTCCGAAAACCTCTTTCGCCAGGAGGCGGACACTGGCATTTTTCCAATTCAATCCTGGACCGACTTCGAACAACAATTCCGGAGTCAATTCTTTCCGGTCAATGCAGAAGCGGACACTATCAACACTTTGGAGGGGTCTTCATACTATCAAGGAAACCGGATGGTGGACGATTACTTAGACAGCTTCCTGATCCTAGCCTCGGACGTCGGATACACGGACCTCCGGACCTTGGTGGTCAAATTTTGTTGTGGACTCAAATTGAACGTCCAAAGTCAGATTGCTACTATGCCCTTCGGACGACCTGCAGACACTGATCCGGAGGCCTGGTACGCAGCAGCTCGGAGGATCGACCAGGTATGGTTGGCAAATGAAGCGTTCCAATCCACACTCCGGTCGACGACCGTGATCCCTGCACGCTCCGCCCTTGCTCGACCAACCCCTTTTTCGGTACTCCGCTCCCCTCCAGTAGTTCTGCCCTCCATTCTGCCAAGGCCCCCTCCACCTCCGCCTGCACCATCCGGCAGAGTACCCATGGACGTAGACGCAGTCCAGAAAACACGCTCTTTGCCTCCGCGAGGTTGCTATCAGTGCGGAGAGGCCAACCATCTTGTGAAGGACTGCCCCCACCATTTGGATGTCCGGAGGTTAACCGTGGAACAAAGGGAGGAATTGATTGAAGATTTGATGGCTCTAAAGGATGCAGTAGAGGAAGAAGAGGTTTGTTCAGCCCCGGAGGAGGGTTTTGTTTAGCACGGCCGGCGAAAAGTGCGCCCCGGTCGCTGCTAGTTAATAGGTTCGCTGTATTAGACATAGAAGAGGTCAATACAGATGTCCGTGAACCTATAGACGTACCCCTTCTCTCCCCCTCTGATCCGGACAGGACAATGCAACCCTGGAAGCCAAAATGGGAAAAAAGGCTGCCCAAATGACTCTCCGTCAATACCCTCGACGCCCGCGGAACGTCGATCATCCTCCCGATAAAAGTCAGTACCACTGACACCAGCGAGGTGCATTCCATCAAAGCGCTTTTGGACTCCAGAGCTACAGGCAACTTCATAGATCGAGACTTTATCCGAACGAAAGGCATTAACACCTGGAGCATCTCTCGCCCCATACTGGTGTACAACGTGGATGGCTCCCCCAATGAGGCAGGTCAGATCTCTGAAGTGGTAGACGTGGTTCTCCATTACAAAACTCACTCCGAAAGGACGCTCCTCGCTGTCTCCAACCTCGGAAGACAAAGCATGATCCTCGGTTATACCTGGCTCAAAGACCACAACCCAGAGGTCAATTGGCAAACCGGAGAAGTGCAGATGAACCGATGTCCCCCTCGATGCGAAGGATACCACGTGATATGAAAGGAACAAGCATCACGGAAGAGGATGGAGACCAGAGCCCTCAACGTCTGCCGGTCTGGACCCTGCCCGGAGTATGCGGAAGATGCGGAAGAGGACGAGGCCCCTGTTTGGACTCGGGAAGCTGAATACGAGCCAGGGGACCGACTCTTTATGACCAGAATCCTCCTGGACTCTACTAGGGAAGACCTACATGCCGCCTCTACGACCTCCCAGAAACTTGCAGAAGGAGCCCGTCGATCCGCGGAGGCACGGAAGAAACCCTTTATTCCGCCTGACTGCGTCAGAGGATTCGAGTCCGTATTTGCCAAGGAAGACTTCGACGTCCTCCTAGAGCACAGGCAATGGGACCATGCCATCGAACTCATTCCAGGTGCAGAGCCTAAGTCGTCAAAGGTCTACCCTCTGTCTCCGGTAGAACAAAAGGAATTGGACTCCTTCCTAGAGGAGAATCTGCGCACTGGACAAATCCACCCCTCCAAATCTCCCATGGCAGCTCCAGTGTTCTTCATCAAGAAGAAGGATGGCTCACTCCAGTTGGTTCAAGACTATCGAGCACTTAACTCCATGACGGTCAAGAACAAATACTCCCTCCCACTGATCTCTGAACTCGTGTCTCAACTCCGCGGAGCCAGATACTTCACCAAGCTAGATGTCCATTGGGGTTTCAACAACGTTTGCATTAAGCCTGGAGACGAGTGGAAGGCGGCCTTCTGAACCAATTGAGGCCTATTCGAACCCTTGGTAATGTTCTTTGGAATGACTAACAGTCTGGCCACCTTCCAAACTATGATGAATGACATCTTCTGGAACCTCATAGCGGAAGGTATCGTGGTGGTCTACTTGGACGACATCCTGATCTTCACCAAGACGGAGGAAGAGCACGCACAAGCGGTCCGACAGGTACTACAAGTCTTAAAGGAGAACAAACTCTTCCTCCGCCTGGAGAAGTGCGAGTTCTACAAGCAGCAGATCGAGTACTTGGGTCTGGTCATCTCGGAGAACGAAGTTTCCATGAATCCGGTCAAAGTTGCAGGAGTCCGAGAATGACCTACTCCGGAGAACAAGACGGACGTCCAGGCTTTCCTAGGCTTTGTGAACTTCTACCGGAGGTTCATTCAGGACTTTTCTGCCAAAGCTCGACCCCTCTTTGACCTAACACACTCTGAACAAGTCTGGACGTGGAGCGGAAGGGAACAGGCGGCCTTTGAAGACCTCAAAACAGTAGTGACCACTGCCCCAGTATTGGTATCTCCACAAGAATCGGACCCCTTCCGGATCGAAGCGGATAGTTCGGACTTCGCCACAGGGGCAGTCTTGTCTCAGCAGTCGACAACGGATGGCAAATGGCACCCCGTAGTGTTCTATAGTAAGTCCTTGTCCTCTGTGGAGCGGAATTACGAAATTCATGACAAGGAAATGCTGGCCATTATCCACGCGTTAGAAGAGTGGAGGCACTTCTTGGAAGGAGCGACCCATCCGGTGGAAATCTGGACCGACCACAAGAACCTTGAGTATTTCATGACAGCCAAGAAACTTAACCGTCGCCAGGCTCGTTGGTCTCTGCATCTGGCTAGACTCGACTTTTTGCTTCATCACCACCCCGGACATACTATGGGCAAACTGGACGCACTGTCGAGGAGAGCTGATCACGGAAACGGAGCCTCCGACAATGAGAACGTTGTTCTCCTTTGACCAGAGTTCCTTGCGGTGCGTGCCTTGGAAGGAGTGAAACTGACGGGCATGGAACAGAAGATCTTGTCCAACATACGCAGAGGGAACCGGAACGGAGACCAGGAGGAACCCATCGCTAAAGCAGCACAAGAGCTCCGACGCTCCGCCAACGGGACAGTGCACTCCTCAGAGTGGTCAAACATAGATGGCCTGCTCTGGTTCCGAGGGAAGATATACGTACCTCAGAGTCCGGACCTACGAAGACAGATCGTAGCCCTCTGCCATGACACCCACATCGCAGGTCACCCCAGACGCTGGAAGACACTAGAACTAGTGTCCTGGAACTACTGGTGGCCTCAGATGTCTAGGTATATTGGTCAGTATGTGAGCACCTGTGATCTCTGCCTCCAGACGAAACCCTGGCGACACTCTCCTGTTGGCAAACTTCAACCGCTCTCCGTTCCGGACGCACAGTGGGATATGCTCAGTGTCAATTTCGTGGTCGAACTCCCGGAGTCCTCCGGACATGACGCCGTCATGACCGTAGTAGACTCCGTCTCCAAGAGAGTGCACTTTGTTCCGACGCACATGACGGTCACAGCGGAGGGGGCGGCCAGACTCTTTCTTCACCATGTCTGGAAGCTCCATGGCCTCCCGAAGCGTGTTGTCTTCGACCGCGGCCCCTAGTTCGTAGCTTCGTTCACTAAGGAGCTGTACAGACTACTAGGTATACAACTATCCTCCTCCACAGCTTGGCACCCCCAAACGGACAGCCAAATGGAACGTGTCAACCAGGAGCTCGATCAGTTCCTCCGCCTATTCATTAACGAACGACAGGACAACTGGTACGACCTCCTACCCATCGTGAAGTTTCAGCACAACAACCACGTTCACTCCGCGACGCAGCAACCTCCGTTCCTACTAGACACTGGATGAATTCCCCGTATGGGCTTTGAGCCAAGCCAAGTCCCCTCTGGACTAGAGACAGTCAACAAATTCACGGAGAGGATGAAGTCCGCCACTGAAGAGGCCAAATCAGCGATCTGCAAAGCACAGGAGGACATGACGCGGTACTATAATCGAAGGAGGACTCCAGCCCCCATATACAAACCAGGAGACTGAGTATACTTAGATGCGTCAGACATCAAAACGACACGTCCATCTCCAAAGTTGTCACATCGCCAACTAGGACTCTTCAAAATAGAATGCCAAGTGGGACCATCAGCCTACCGTCTCAAGTTACCTCACGGAATAAGGCAGTTGCACCCAGTATTCAACGTTGTAAAGTTGTCCGCCGCTCCGGAAGATCCGATCCTAGGAAGGAAACCGCAAGCCCCGCTGCCACCCATCGTCGTCGACGGAGAAGAAGAGTGGGAAGTGGAAGAAATATTAAATAGTCACTGGCACCAGAGGAGGTTCCAGTTCCTGGTCAAGTGGAAGGGTTTTAGCAGAGAACACAACTCGTGGGAGGTAGCCTCCAATGTCAAGGCATCGGACCTCGTCACAGAGTACTATCGAAAGCACCTAGCCGCCCCAAGACACATCTGCCGGACTGACTTCGACACCATTTTCAATCCCGGAACCATTGCTTCGAGACGCAGCAACCTTGGAGGGGGGGTAAATGTAAGGGGACCCCTCACACATGACCCCGGAGCGCCCCCCGTTGCCTCCCAACATAATTTTATTGTGCAACCCCTGGTTACCAAAGAATGGAATGCAAGGGCATTTTAGTATATATTGTAGATTATTCCCTCCAGGAGCCTTATCTAATTCTCTGAGGAATCTCCTGGAGGTGAGTTGTAACATACTCCATATTATAATTTAACTGAGGAATCTCCTGGAGTCCCCTTCAGTCGCCCTCACAGGGATAGACTTTCGATGACTTAGGCTCTAAGCCCAGAATGAGCTCAATAGTGTGGTCCCACTGCCTGTGCTCTGGGAGGATGTCGAAGTCTTCCTTTACAAACACCGATTCGAACCCTTTAGCACAGTCGGGTAGGGTGAGAAGTCCCTTCTGCGTTTCTGAGGCTCGACAGGCTCCTTCCGCAAGTTTCTGGGAGATTGTAGAGATGGCACAAAGGTCTTCTGCAGTGGGCTCTGGAAGAAGTCTCATCATAAAGAGTCTGTCCCCTATCTCATATTCAACCTCGCAACTCCAGGGGTTTTCATCTCCCTCCAAGTCTTCTGCATACTCTGGAGAGGGTCTGGATTGGCAGACGTTGATAGCTCTGGCCTCTATTTTCTTCTGCAACACTTGTTCCTTTCACATCACATGGCATCCTTTGCATCGAGAGGGGCACCAGTTCATCTGCACTTCTCCAGTTTGCCAATTGACCTCCAGATTATGGTCCTTGAGCCAGGTGTAGCCGAAGATCATGCTTTGCTTCCTGAGGTTGGAGATGGCGAGGAGCATCCTCTCAGAGTGGGTCTTATAATGGAGAACTATGTCTACCACTTCGGAGATCTGCCCTGCTTTGTTAGGGGAGCCGTCCATGTTGAACACCGGTATAGGGCAAGAGACGTTCTGGGTGCTAATACCCTTTGTACAGATAAAGTCTTTGTCTATAAAGTTGCCTGTAGCTCCAGAGTCCAAAAGCACCTTGACGGAATGTACCTCGCTAGTGTCAGTGGTACTGATCTCGATAGGAAAAGTAATAGATGTTCCGCGGGTGTCAAGAGTGTTGGCAGAGAGTTGTCTGGGTAGTCTCTTTTCCCATTTCGGCCTCTGAGGCAGGGCTTTCCTGTCTGGAGTAGAAGGGAGGAGTGTGTCTATAGGTTCATGGATATCTGTATTAACTTCTTCTATGTTCAATACAGCAAACCTATTTACTAACAGCGACCAGGGCGCACTTTTTGCTGGTCGCACTAAACAAAATCCTCCTCCGGGGTAGAGCCCACTTCCATTTCCTCTACTGTATCCTTCAAAGCCATTAAATCTTTGATCAATTCTTCCTGTTGCTCCATAGTTAGCTTTTGGACGTCCAAGCGGTGGGGGCAGTCCTTTACAAGGTGGCTGGCCTCTCTGCACCGATAGCGCCCTCATGGAGATAGGGAGCGTTGATGGGGATCAAAGGGAATTTGATCTTGAGACAAGAGTGACAACAAATGGGAATAGAATAATCTCCGAGATGCTTCACAGTTGTGCACTAAACAAGTAGGCACTGGGGAGGTAATCAAATAAAAAAGGAGAGAGCTTTATAATGGAAAAGGGGTAGAATATAATCCAAAAGAAACCGAAGGGATAATAATAATAAGTCGAAAGTCCACTCGAGGTAGGTCTCACCATAATAGGATCCCTAAGACGCACGTTCGTCTTGCGTTGTGACACTACTGCCCTTACCTAGTCTAGTAGTCTAGCTTGCCGTCGATACAGCAGAACTACCTAGAACTCCTGTGACATCGTGTAGGCTCTTCTTTAGCTGACTGTACAGCTGGAAGCCGACTCCAATGACACGTAGCGAGCTGTTAACTCCTAGCGTAAGCAAATGCCCAAGTCTGTTGGGGCTCAAATTCCCGTCGAGGGAGAATTTGGGTGGGTTTTTAGAAAGGAAGCTAGAACACTCAGAAAAACTAGAAACTCAGTCACTCAAGAATAGCTATTAAGCTCTAGAGCTACAGAGAGGGATGGTGATGGGGGTATGATGCTTATTCCCCTCCTGTGCCCTAGAGTATTTTATTATGATTACAAAGCAAAAAGACAACAAAGAAAGTGAGACAAAGAAAACCTCCAAATTCCCAATTCTAGCAAGGCTGTAATGATGGTACGGCGCTCCTTCCAGACACAGACTAACCGCTCCCAAACACCCTAATCCTACTCCAGCGATCCTTCCTCGCACAATGGTCAGGCCTTGAGCGTTTCGACGGACCGTAGACAGAGACGGCAGTCTTGAGCTGTCTCGTTCTCGTGCACGTTCTCTTCATCTAATCTCCTTACTACTTCTCTTCTCAGCTTCCCGGTCCTTCCTCCTACCTCTGTGATGCACTTCTCACTCTTCTACCTTCCGGTTTCTTCCTACCACCACTACGAGGCGACTTCATGATGGTACGACTCCCTTGATCTCATTATAATTAGCCATCAGTGATGATGGCTCACATCTGATCATAACTGTTCTTTAAATAGGACCTCCAGTGGCCACGGCATGATGTCGCTTGGATCGCGTAGTCCGTCCTAAGTTCGTTTCCGCCCTTGAGAGCACTTCTAGAAGAGAGATCCATTAGGTATCCAATACGGGGCGCCTGGGCAAGCGTCTATGAGGCATATGTAGCGGTGGTCACAGCCGCTACCCTGCTACTTGAGCTAGATGCTCAAGTCTATGACTAGGCATCTAGAGGAACGTTTCTGGGGGGCCGAACTCGTCTCTCGAGCTGGTTATTCCTGTTATTAAGGTGCAGAATGTCACTTAATTTGCCTAAAGATTTGTACGGCGTAACAGCGTGTCTTCCAGACTGCGTCTACGTCTATAGGTATTCCTCCAGATGGTACAGGCGGAGTGGGCCTAGGTAGAACAGGAGGCAGAATGGACTAAGGAAGACAGAACATTGAGAGAGGGGTAGACCAAGGAAGGGCGGAGCGTGTGGGGGCCGTAGTCGTTGACTGGAGCATGGATTGAAAAGCCTCATTGGTCAACTGTGCTTGGTTGATCCTCTGGGCATGGTGGTGATCTGGCCCTGGATATTCGACTTGAGGCCCCAGCAGAACTTTACTACCAGGGTCCAGGGATCAGTGTATCCAGCATCAGAGACCAAGGTCAGGAAACTGTCTAGGTAGTCATCCACCGTCCGGTTACCTTGATAATACGAGAAGCCTTCCAGAGCGTTAATGGCTTCTGCTTCCACATTGACCAGAAAGAATTGACTCTGGAACTATTGTTCGAAGTGGGCCCAGGATTGGATGGGAAAGATGCCGGTGTCTGCCTCCTGGCAAAAGAGGTTCTCGGACCATCTCGCAGCTCATCCATCCTTGAAAAAGGCTAGGGTCTATAAGATTTTCTCCTCATCGCAGCTGAACTGCTCCGGGACCAGGTGTAGATATAATGTGCAGGAGTTGAAGAAGGCTTGACCAGAGCTCCATTCACCAGAGAAGTCTGGAGGAAAAGGGAGTTTTGGCCTCATCCGCTGTTTGGATGGGACGGAGAGAACTGGGGAAGGAGAGCTGACAGGAGGCGAAGACATGGGTATCGGAGGTAGAGCGACTATTGGGGCAGGAGTAGTTATGAGCTGAGTGAGTTGTTGTAGTTAGGCTATTAGGCCCACGAGGGTAGCATTGATGGTATGTTCCAAAGCATTCTGACGTTTGGTCAACTCTTGGAGATGGTGCTGCAGATAGCCCAAGGCGTCGGTGATGGCTGGGGGATGTCCACAGGGAACGACATCTCTCTTGGAGTAGAGTAATCAGAGGACCAGAGTTTATTAGCAGAGGGCGACTGGAGGGCAGTTGTCTACTGAGAAATTCTGGGGCTCTGACAATGAGATCTAATTCTGCTGTAAGAGCGACCGGAGCAGTATACTCCAGGAGATTCCTCAGTTAAATTATAGTATGGAATATGTTACAACTCACCTCCAGGAGATTCCTCAGAGAATTAGATGAGGCTCCTGAAGGAAATAATCTACAATATATACTAAAATGCCCTTGCATTCCATTCTTTGGTAACCAGGAGTTGCACAATGAAATTATGTTGGGAGGTAATGGAGGGCGCTCTGGGGTCATGTGTGAAGGGTCCCCTTACAGACACTAAGGGATATAATCCTAGTATATAATATAAAAGATCTCTCCAGGAGCCTCATCCTAATCTCTGAGAATTCTCCTGGAGTCTTGTGCCTAGTCACCCTTACAGATAAGTTTCTATCAGTGATTGATGGTTTAGGAGAGTCAGACCTAATACTCTTTGGGGAGGGGTTCTGGAGGGATCTAGCAAGTCAAAGTCAGTTCTTTCTTTCCTGGATGCACCTCCAATAGTCACTATCAATCCTCATGACTGTCCTTTTTAGGCCCTCAAAGGTGGACAGATCCTTCCTACTGAAATAGAGTTCATCACTTATTCTGGGAGGTAAGGCATCCTTTACCACCTTCTGAAGAGAACAATCATCCCATCTAATTTGGTTCTGGTATTTTGTGAAGTGAATGAAATAGTTCACTGCTTTTTTGTCAGCTGGGAAAGGAATTATGACAATCGTGTCCTCGTTGTCATCTTCTGAAGAGTAGGATCCAAAGATATTAGACAGTTTTTGTGCAAACGCTAACCAGTCTTCTAGGAAATCAAGGAACTGCGAGGGGTCAGGTTCATTGATGTAGGGTTCAAAGTAATCAAGGGCTATGCCCCTGAGGTAGGAAATTGCAAAGTATATTTTCTCTGAGTCCACAATAAATTCGTCCTCACAGGCCCTGAAGTAGATTTGACACTAGAAAATGAATGCTTGGAGATTATCTGCCGTTCCTCTACTTAAAGTATCTGGCTGTAAGGGGACAGCTCTATTTCTACCCCTAAACTGCACAGCGACACTCCAGAGCAGCCTAAGCCTGTTCAAGTATTACTAAAGTAATACTTAAACACACTAGTATAGCTCCAATCACACTGACCCTGACACTAAAGAATGCAAACCCAGTATATATAATATAGAAGATTTCTTCAGGAGCCTCATCTTAATCTCTGAGGATTCTCCTAGAGATGAGTTGTATCATAACTACAATCTGTAATATCACTGAGGATTCTCCTGGAGTCTTGTGCCCAGTCACCCTTACAGTTGACTAGGGTTGTTTATTGGAGAACTAGACTAAGAACATAAAACAGGGTGATTGCCTAATAAAACTAGTACTATAAAGTTACTCGGAAGCTGCCATACAACAACAGAGCAGTATTATGTAATAACTAATGGATTTTGGAATGGGTAAGGAAATTACGAGAGAATAATGATGGTGTTATGTGAGGATACAAGCATGACAGGAAAGAAGAATGGGAAGTAAAGAGAATTCTTTATAAGCAGCAGATAAGAGGGAAAGACAAGTACTTGGTGAGATAAAAGGGATTCACAGCAGAGTCAGATACTTGGGAGGGAAAAGAGGACTTAGAAAATGTGAAAGAAGCAGTAGAAGAATTCGAAAAAGAATACTGGCGAGATATGGAAGATATAAGAAGGCAAGAAAGAGAAGAGGGAACGTTTAGAAGGGAAGAACTACCAGAAGGGTTTACAGCAAAGAAATTATTTGGGTGGTTGGATAAAAGGTATGATAAAGAATATTGGAGAAGGTTAGAATGGAATTGAAAGAGATAGAAAGGGGGAAAAAAAAGACAAACCTTGGAGACAATAAAAGAGAAAGAAGAAATTGAGCAGAAGAACTTGGAAATCAGAGAATGAACAGAAGAAGATAAGGAGAAAATAGGCAACATGGTTGACCCTTATTACAAGTTGTAAAAATCCTCGGGACAAGAAAACTTAAGAAGGGGGTGGTGTCATGACTTGGTAAAATGGCTAAGTCATTATTTATATTTACTTTTCTTTTTCTTTTCTTTTGGACTTACTATACAGGAAGGAGTGCAGGAAAGTATCACGTCACAAATGTGTACAGAAAATAACAAAAACTCTATTGAGTTCTCCTTGTCAACTCAGACTTGGAGGGTGATTAAGTCATCTAGGCTAAGTCACTACAGGTGGCAAGAAAGTATTCACTAAAATAGATCTCAGGTAGGAGTTCAATAATGTGAGGATCAAAGAGGGAGATGAGTGGAAGGAAACTGTCAGGAAAGCTAACTCTGAGCTGGAATTAAGCCAAGTGTTCTTTATTAGTGTTAGACAAAGAGAACTTGTTAGAGTCCTTACTATATTGGGTTTATCTACTTATACTACTTCTAGTTAGTCTATGCACTCTTTACTTGCACTTTTAGCTAAACTCTTGTGACATCATGTGCCATGACATGTGACATGACTTGATGTCATATTCTGTCACAAAAATGTGACATAACTTTCCCATACTATTTATAGAAAATAAATAAAATGAAAATGAAAAGAAAAAGAAAAATATCTTGGAGAGGCAATTCATGATAAGAGCATTTATGATATATGTGAGCTCTTTCAAACCAACAGTAATATTTTTCGGGATGACAAACTCACCAGCTACATTCCAAGCAATAATGAATGAAATCCTAAGAAATTTAATTAACAAAGGAAAAGTTGTAGTGTTTATAGATAATGTATTAGTAAGGATGGAGACAGAAGAAGGACATGATGAAATAGTAGAAGAAATATTAAGGAGGTTAGAGGAGAATGACTTATATATCAAACTGGAGAAATGCATATGGAAAGTGAGAAAGATAGGGTTCCTAGGTGTTGTTATAGGACCAAATGGAATAGAGATGGAGAAGAAGAAAGTGGATGGAGTATTGAGTTAACCAAAGCCAAAGAACATAAAAGACATCAGGAAATTTTTGGGCCTCGCAAACTATTATAGAAGGTTCATTAAAGACTTTGCTTGAGTAGCTAGGCCAATGAATATGTTAACAAGAAAAGATATAAAGTGACAGTAGGGGCAGGAGCAGCAATGAGCATTTAATGAGCTCAAAGAGATCTTTACGATGAGACCAGTATTAGCATCCCCAGACTTAGACAAAGAGTTTAGGATAGAGACAGATACCTCAAATTATGCTACAGGAGAAGTACTATCAATGAAGTGCTCTAATGAGTTGTGGAGACTGGTAGCCTTCATTTCCAAATCCTTGAGTGATACAGAAAGAAACTATGAAATACATAACAAGGAAATGTTGGCAGTAGTTAGATGCTTAGAGGCGTGGAGACACTTCCTGGAAGGAACAGTAGTAAAATTTGAGATCTGGACAGATCATAAAAATCTTGAGTATTTTATGAAGGCACAGAAATTGAATCAAAGACAAGCAAGATGGGCATTATACCTATCTAGATTTGATTTTACATTAAAGCATGTTCTGGGGAGTAAAATAGAAAAGGCAGACAGTTTAAGTAGGAGGCCAGATTGGGAGGTAGGAGTAGAAAGAGACAATGAAAATGAGACATTGGTAAAGCCGGAATGGCTGGAAGTAAGGAGAATAGAAATAGTAGAAATTATGGTTGAAGGAGTGGACTTATTGGAGCAAGTGAGGCAGTCAAAAGTAAAAGATAACAAAGTCATCAAAGTGGTAGAAGAGATGAAACAAGCTAGAGTCAAGATGTTGAGAGATGAAGAGTGGAGAGAAGTTGATGGCATAATGTATAAGGAAGGGAAGGTTTATGTACCCAAGGATGATAAGCTTAGAACAGAAATTATTAGGCTATATCACGATATGCCAGTAGAAGGCCATGGGGGGCAGTGGAAGACAGTAGAGTTGGTTACCCATAACTTTTGGTGGCCAGGAGTGACAAAAGAGGTGAAGCAATATGTAGAAGAATGTGATGTTAAGACTCTAAACCTCACAGTTGAATATACATTTCAACTTGAAGCTTATATCTAACACTTGATATTTTCACGCTTCTCGCTAGAGGATCCGGTTAAGGTTTTCAGTGAAGTTATATTGGAGTAGAGATGTCAATGAGACTTTGAGTAGCACCCTTGAGATTGTCCAAAGACAAGTAAGGATACTGATTCCTCAGAGTAGGATTTTACAGAGGGAATACAGATAAGAGAGAACTTGTTGTTTCCTTCTCTTTCTGGTCTGTATTTATCCTAACTAGGTAATGTGACTATGGTACAATGTGGTAACACTACTTGTAACTAAAAGTGACTAGTTAAGTGACAGTCCAGTGATAGAAGCTATGAAGGTGACAAGTTGAGTCAATGTCTAATAATGGGTTAGTTCAATGTTGTTCCATTTAGCACAAAGTCAAAGATAAAGAGAGGAAATAGTCCAAGATTTCTCTGAAAAGTCCTGTCTATACTGTAAGGGGACAAACGCTACGCATGCTTAGATCACATGGTAGGGTTCACGTGAGCTAGTGTTCCCCACGATCTGTGGAAGTCTGCATGTATATGTTCCCTATCCTCTAGTTCGGGTCTTCTATTGATAGTACTGTGCGAACGTACCTGGTAGTACAGTTACCAATATCCGGTGCATGTGTTATAGCGAGATAGTTCACAGGCCGGCTATACTAGTATAAATAGGTAGTGACGGTGTAGTAGAATACTTCACCTCAATATTAGTCAAAGCTCCTAGGCTACCCATGGCTTCTACTTAAGACTCTAGCTCTACTATATTGCTACGAGACTGGCGCCTCTCCGAGTGTGCCCTTACATATACCATGGGTCCAATGTCTTTTGAGAGTCCTTATACAATGCATTACTACATTGTAACGTCTTCATCTAGCATCGCCAACATCTTGTCTACTAGCTGTCAAGGACGGAATTCCGGAGGAAGGAGATATAAAGTAATAGCTAGAAACCACACTCCGTTCTGGAGTAATGTACAATGTTGGGGAGGAATGTACTTAGCGATGATAGAAAAAAGACTCCAACGACGAGACAAAGACGTCAGGGTGGAGAGCGACTTATTGAATGACCTTGGCTTCAACTTATATGTTGCGCTGTTACGCCGCTAGAGAATTTTCTGCGGAAATGTAACATGGGATACACATTATACCCCTGGATTTCACTATTGGAATCCACTCCAGAGACTTCCTACAAGCCCCAGACATAATCTAGACCCAAGATTGGGTACTTCTCTTAGGTAGTGATCAAGCTACCACATGCTAGAATAGCATATACCTCGGGAGGCAAGACTGATGAGCTAGCATCAGGTTTCTCAGATACAGACTGTCAATGTTGAAGCTCTAGAAATCAAAGGCTCAGAGATATCTTTGGAATGCAAGATAATCTCAATCTAGAGCAGACTTAGACTAATATGATACCAAGACGGCAGATCAAAAGTCTATCAGTGACTAGTGATCCCATCACTGCTGGACTTGGTCAAGAAACGGACGTGCCGCTGGGCGATGATCGTGTTGCTGATGCTAGGACACACTGTCATGTGTTTCTAGACCGTATTCGGAGTAGAAGGAAACTGGTTCGGGGTTCGGGGAATGATAGGCAGGAGTGAAGTATGGAGGTGGAGCAGAATCACATAGTCATGTCTGGGAGGTATGGAGGACAGGAAGGCGACGGCTGTCATAGCTGCATGGTAATGTCATAGAAGAGAGACGCAAGGGAGAGTGGTAGAATGGAGAGTTTCCTTTTCTATTTCTTTTTAATTGAGTCTCTAACATTTGTAATATTCTAATATAATTCTCAGAGTGGAGATTGATGGGGAGAGCCTCCTTGGCCCTTGCCTTCATCTCAAAAGCTCTTGAGGTTGTAAATGCAATTCTCTTGAGTGTGTAAGGGGTGATCTTGGTGAGAGGTTGAGTTGGTGTATCACAAATGGTCACTTACTTGGTTTGTGATGGTTGAAGATATAGATTTAAAGTGCTTATGAGCAGAGTTAGACAAGCGACAAAAGATGTTGTTAAGTCTGAGGTCTAATCCTCAGACTATG
>Ga0157362_1000277_pt1 | contig 16620 bp, 16 predicted proteins | sample AttlaeALBM3_FD_111480 | JGI IMG/M metagenome (GOLD analysis project Ga0157362, IMG submission 111480) | Fungus gardens microbial communities from leaf cutter ant in Ribeirão Preto, State of São Paulo, Brazil - Atta laevigata ALBM3 | ecosystem: Host-associated > Fungi > Mycelium > Unclassified ... | reverse complement strand
TGTCCCACTCCGGGTTCATCTTGTCGGTCGCCTTGATTTCCATCCAGGAGGCAAAGCCTTCGTTCAGCCAGATATTGTCCCACCAGCCCATGGTCACCAGATCACCCGACCACTGATGTGCCATTTCATGTGCGACAACTTCATAGATCAGTTCGCGGGTGCGGGGTGTGCTGTTCTTCGGATCAAACAGCAGGACGTTGTCGATATAAGTCAGCGCCCCCCAGTTCTCCATCGCGCCGGCCTGATAGTTTCCGGGGATAGCGAGCATGTCCATTTTCGGCAGTGGATACTTAATTCCGAAATAGTCGTTGTAATAGGGCAGGATTTTTTCGGCGGCCCCAAGTGCGTAAGTGCCCTGCTGTTCAAGACCGGTAGGGGCGAAAACGCGCAGGGGTGTTCCGTCCGCCTTGCCGTCGACAGATGCCATATCACCCGCCACCAGTGCGAGCAGGTAGCTCGACATGCGTGGGGTGGGGCTGAAGGAGACGCGCTTGGTCTTTTCGTCCTGTTGCGTCGTGCCGATGATCGGCATGTTGCTCACGGCGGCATAGTCGAACGGCAACGTGACGTTGAGCTGATAGGTCGCCTTGAAGGCAGGTTCGTCCCAGCCCGGGAACATCCGGCGTGCGTCGGCGACTTCGAACTGCGTGACGAGCATCCGCTTCGGCTTGCCTGCCGGGTCGGTGTAGTCGTCAACATAGATGCCGTTCGGCGTTTTCAGGATGGGGCCGGAATACTTGATGGCCAGCGTGTGGACGCCGGCCGGAACCGGAGCCGGGAAGTGCAGAGTGACGGTTTCGGCGGCATCATCCTGACGGATCTCGGCCTTCTGTGAGTTATCCAGAAGGGCACTGGCCAGTTTGAGGCCGGCCTGATTGAGCGTGATATCCGCAGTCGGGCTCTGCACTTCAATCCGGATGATCTCGTCGCCCTGAAGCGTCAGATGGTCCATGTCGGTTGTCAGGTCGATGATGTAGTCCGTCGGCACGACGGTTTTGGGAAGCTGACCCGGTGTTGTGGCGAAGGAAAACGTGCCTTCAGCATGGGCCGGGAGTGCGAGGGGCAGGCCTGCAAGCAGCGTTGTGAGGACCAGAAGACGGCGCATGAAATGCAGTTCCTTGAAACGGTTGAATGATGGGAAACGGAATGGGCCGTTCGTTTTTTGTTACAGAGACGGTGGCATAGCGTCGTCATGCGGAAAAGTGTCTCTCCCTAAAAACCTTGTCATCTCTTGACAGGTTGGGGCTTTCACGGCTTTTTCTGAGGCAGAAGGCAATGGATTCTGCCTGACCGTTCCTGGTCGAACCGCTTCATCCGGAAGCTGATGATTCCTGTCCCTCGTCCCTTTCGGGCAAGACAGGAGAGCTGCGTCCGTTATGAGTAAAATTCAGAATCAGCCCCGTTTTCCCGGCATATTCAGCCTTGTTCGCCTGAGCGCGGTGCTTGTTGCGCTGTCGGTCTGTATCGGCAGTGCCTGTGCCCTGTTCCTATGGCTTTTGGAACGCGCCACGTCGCTGCGGATCGAGCATCCGGCTTTGTTGTTCGGCCTTCCGTTGGCGGGCGTGGCGGTCGGGCTGTGTTACTTTTGGTTAGGCCGGGATGTTGAGGCCGGGGCGAACCTGATCGTGGATGAAATCCATGAGCCGGGTGCGGGTGTTCAGCTGCGGATGGCGCCGTTCGTGTTGATCGCCACGGTGGTGAGTCATCTGTTCGGCGCTTCCGTGGGGCGGGAAGGGACAGCGATACAGATCGGCGGAAGTCTGGCGAGCGCCACGGCCAGATTATTCAGACTGCGGCCTCCGGAAACCTGTGCTTTGTTGACATGCGGTATTGCGGCGGGGTTTGGCGCCGTTTTCGGGACACCCATCGCGGGAGCCGTGTTCGCTCTTGAAGTCCTGGCACTCGGGCGGCTGGACTACCGTTTTCTTCTCCCTACAGCGATGTCATCGATTATTGCGGACTGGGCCTGTCGCGCCTGGGGCATCCATCATGCCTCCTATCCGCTGGTGTTTCAGGGGACGCTGAATTCTGATGGCTCCGTCTCGCATGTGGACATTATGCTTGTCGTTCGGGTTGCCATTGCCGCAGTGGCGTTCGGACTACTGAGCCGGGTATTTGCCGAGAGTGTGCATCGTCTGGCTGCTTTTATGAAAAAGCTCTGCAAGACGCCGTGGCTGCGTCCGGCGATTGGCGGTATTCTGACCATTCTTCTGGTGATGATTGTAGGAAACCGAGATTATCTGGGGTTGGGCGTGCTGCCTGCGGAGCCAGGTGGGGCATCAATCGTTAGTTTTTTCGGGTCGACGATCTATCCATGGTCCTGGTTCTGGAAGTTGGTTTTTACTGTCACGGTTCTGGCGACCGGGTTCAAGGGCGGTGAAGTTACGCCGCTGTTCTTTATCGGGGCCGCGTCGGGAAACATTCTCGCGTTTCTACTGCATGTTCCGGTGGATCTTCTGGCGGCTGTCGGGTTTGTGTCGGTCTTTGCGGGGGCAGCGAACACGCCTCTGGCCTGTACGCTGATGGGGGTAGAACTCTTCGGGGCTGGGGATATCGTCTATTTCGCGACTGGATGTTTCGTAGCCTATGCCTGTTCGGGGCATACCGGGATCTATCTGTCTCAGCGGGTCGGAATAGCCAAGAGCGCGCCTTGGAACCGGCTCTGCGGTATGACATTGCGCGAGGCGCGGATGCCACAGCCTCCTGCTCAGGACTGATGAACCTTACCGTGTCCGGATGGGTTCGTTGAGCGCCATGACCAGCACCGCAATCCACCCGATAATGGTCCAGCCTAGAAGCACGGTTATCATCGCGATCCAGTGCTGACGGATCGTATTGCGGCGGTAGGCGATCAGAACCGGAACAAGATAGAGCGCCAGTCCCGGAACGCCGAGAACCACGAACAGGCCCTTGAATTTTGCGGGAACAGCCGAAGCGGAGAGGGTCTGGTCGCTTTCGGGGGGTTGGGCTGCGGCGGATGAGGGTGGGGTCGGGGTCTCGTGTGGCGTGGCCGTGGGGGGGGCAGGCTGGAGCATCGAAGTAGGCTCATGACTGTCCGTCACGGAGGCTATCTGTTCTGGCGTGACGTATCCAGCGCGGACGAGGAATAGGGACAGGGCCTGCGGGAAGGGGAGCAGTTCCTTTTCCTTGACGGAACAGGCATAGCCGTTCTGCTTTTCAGCGGTCGGTTTGAGATCGCATGCCGACAGGCCGAAGCCGGATTCTTTCGTGGACTGTGCATGGGCTAGCATGTCGCGCCAGCCTTTCTCGAACTGGTCCATATTGGCCATGGTTGCGACTTCATAGGCGAGGAAACCATTGGGCTCGAAACGTCCGGACTTGATCCAGTTGCGCCGTCTGTCCGCCAGATCCTTCGCAAGATAGTCCCGATAGGCCGGATCGCGCGTGACGTTTTCAAGGACGCCATCGTGGTAGCGTGCGATGACGACAGGGGCTTCGGATCCGGCATGCGATGCGAAGGCATAGAGGAACGACTGATCGGATGTCAGGATTTCCTGTTGCCCGTTTCCGGCGATATCCACGACGTCCGGTTCTCCATCGCCGTCCATCGCTCCGAGTTCGAGATGCTGCCAACTTCTGCCGGAGCTTCCATCAGGGCTCAGATCGAATATGGATGTGAGCGAGCAGCAATGGGCACCGCCGGTATAGGCGGAGACCATGACCTGCGGGAAAGGTGATGACGCGTCCAGATGCCGTAGAGACATCTTCAGCTGCGCCATGCCGTCATCCTCGGTACCGTAAGGCGTCAGGGGGAATGAGGCGGGGTGGGAGTGTGTGTTGCCGGGCTGACTGAGTGTCAGGAAGGCCATGCTGCACGGAGAGGCCGGGCTGGTATCGGCATCGGCCCAGACGACGGGCACGTTGCAGCGTGAGGTCCGACGGACGTCCAGGGTGGCAACGACACCCTGTGCGGACAGGGCGGCGTGGGTGTTGCTTCCCATTTCCGCCTGAGCAATCGGTACGAGAGGATGGAGTGTAGCAGACCGGGCTGGAACGCTCGTGGCAAGGAGTGCCGGAAGTATGACACCGATCAGGGTTTTCATCTTGAGGATGGTCTGTCTCCGCTTTTCTGTCATGCGGGCTCTGCTGCTCTGCCGTATCAGGCATATCCCGACTTTCCCCTGTAACGCCAATGGAGAATGCGGAGTTTTCACCGTCTGCAAGGAGCAGCGCGCCGAAACAGGTGATGCCTGTTGAAGGAAAGAAATTGGAAAATCAGTTGGTTGTGTGGGGTTCTCTGATCCACTAACACCGGAATAGTCCCGGATGATATTGCGGAACCTGGTGGCGAGGTATTATTGAATTTTCTGTCGTATCTTCCGATTTGTGCTCTTTTTGTCGTGCTTCCGGCACAGGCTGCGTCCTGTCCGGATATGTTTGCTGATGGCGTTGCCCCCCAGGAGCTGAATGAAACGCTCCGGAGCGGGACAGTTCAGCTGTGTAATACGGATTATGCGGTGCTTGCTTCAGCAGGCACGAAGGGGCCGCTGTGGTCGGCCGAGGATTTGACAGAAGAAAATCTGGAAATCGCGGATCGCACACGGCGACAGGGAGACTTTTATCCTGATGAGCGTCTCCCTGTGAGGATGCGGGCGGTTCTCGAGGATTACAGGGCTTCGGGTTACGACCGTGGGCACATGACACCCAGCGGGGACGAACCCGGTGTTCAGGCGCAGCAGCAGTCCTTTTTGCTGTCGAATATCGTTCCGCAGACTGCGGAGCTGAACCGGGGGCCTTGGGAAGGGGTAGAGAGCGCTGTCCGGGGATGGGCCAGGCAGGAAGGGGAAATCTTTGTCGTGACCGGGCCTGGTTATGATCCGGATCAGATCCGGACGATCGGGGCGGGGCGTATTCCGGTGCCTGCCGTGACCTGGAAAGCGATCTATGATCCGGCGGCTAACGGGATGGGGGCTTATGTGTGTCTGAACACACGCCGTCCGACCTGCAGGATTACGAGTGTGGCGCTTCTGACCGAGCTCGTGGGGGTTGATCCGTTTCCCGCGCTTCCAGCGTCCCTGAAAGAGCACGTTAGTGCCATGCCGCCGATCCGGGAAACGCCGGAAGCCCTTTCGCGACGGTCGCGTTCGCGGGAACTGCTGAAGGAATGGGGATCGAAAGCGGCCCAGAAGGCTCTCAAGGCGCTTCTGAAAGCGCTCGTGCAGTAGATGATGTATACGGGGGTGCAGACAGAGTTCGGTATGTTTGTATACTTTTGGTTCTGAAGTCACTGGTGTGAATGTTTTATGAAAAATAAAAACATCATAATTAAAAATATCTGAAATGGACTAAATTGGGGTTCTGAATAACGGAATCAGAACTTCATGCTTCATTTTGACCCATCCTCGGCTACGTCGCTTTTCGCGCTGTGCCTCTGCTTTGTTTTGGTCTGCGTCTTTGAATTTGCCAATGGTTTCCATGACACGGCCAATGCTGTCGCAACTGTCATCTATACCAATTCACTCAAGCCGACCGTTGCTGTCGTCTGGTCAGGACTAATGAACCTTCTGGGCGTGATTCTGGGCGGTATTTCCGTCGCCTACGCGCTGGTGGAGCTTCTGCCGCCCGATGTTCTCTCGCCGCCAAGTGGAAACCCTGCCGTTCCGATGCTGGTCGCGCTGTTCGGAACTGCCCTGGCATGGAACCTGATGACCTGGTGGTTCGGGATTCCGAACTCATCATCGCACTGTGTCATCGGATCGTTGGTCGGCATTGCGATCGGTGATTCCTTTGTCCATGCCCGTGAACTCGGCCACAGTGTGGACTGGAGCCAGATCTGGAAGGTGCTGCGCGCGCTCGCCGTTTCACCGTTACTGGGGTTTGTCGGCGCGCTTTTGCTTTATTTCCTCATCAAATCGCTCGTGAAGATGCCGGAAATGTACAGGGCACCCACGCCCGAGCAGACGCCGAACCCGATTGTGCAGGCGGTGCTGGTCCTGACCTGCACGCTGGTCAGCTTCTCGCATGGCAGCAATGACGGTCAGAAGAGCATCGGTCTGATCATGCTGACCATCATCGGCATCATGCCCGCCGCTTTTGCTCTCAATCCGGCTTCTCCGGTCAGCATTGAGCAGATACGTGCGGACGCCCATCAGGCCCTTCCGCTGGTCACGCAGTATGATCGTTATTCCTTCAAGGGGGATGCTGTTGCTTCGATCAGCCGTCTTTCGCAGACGGAAGGCCCTGCAGAGGCTCCATCCGAACTACGTGGTGACGTCTATCAGGTTCTGTCCGGTCTGCGCTCGGTTGCGGCCAACCCGGCAGCTTCTGACGCGGACAGGAAGCTTGCATCCCATCTCGCATCCGAGCTGCGTCCGACTGTGGAATATGCGCCGGGCTGGGTGCGTTTGCTGAGCGCTCTGTGCCTTGGGATCGGGACTATGGTTGGCTACAAGCGGATTGTCCGGACGCTGGGCGAGGGCATCGGCACGACCCATCTGACGCCGGCGCAAGGCGCTGCGTCCGAGGTTGTTGGCGCGGGGTTGATCATGACAGCCGGCTATACAGGTTTGCCAGTTTCTACGACGCATATCATCACGTCGGGCGTTGCTGGAACGATGGTGGCGGCTGGCTCCGGCATCAACAAGAAGATGCTGACGAAGATCGTGATGGCGTGGTTACTGACACTGCCGGTGACGGTCTGTGTTGCGGCGGCAATCTTCTACGTTCTGGCCTGATAGGCGGAACTCTTTGACTGGAGCCTGATTGCTCCAGTCCTGACCGGGAAAGGGACGCGATATTGCTATCGTGTCCCCTTTTTTATTTCAGGCCCCGGCGATCTGCAGAGCCAGCTGTGCCATACGGACTGCGCCGTCGCGGCTGCCTGCACCGCAGATGAAGCGGGCAGGATGGGCAAACACGGCATCGGAAACGCCGGAGACTGCGGCCAATTTTTCTCGCTCCAGTCCGCCCCAGGCTTCGGGAAGGGAGACGCGCTGCCCGAAATCCCCGCGCACGGGCGGAACAGCCTTGACGTTCCACTGCTCCGGACCAGCGGGAGAGACGACGTAAACGACGGGCAGGTCATGCTCAAAAATAACCTTTTCGGTCGGCATGCCGGTTCCCATGATGAGGATGCGCTTGTCTTCGGCACTTTCATAAGCCGCCAGAACGCGGTCGGTTGCTTTGAGGCTGGCGCGGACGCGGTCCACGACATTCGTCAGATGTGATGCAACGGCGGTGGCGGCGGTGGCGAAGCCGAGGGATTCTCGGGCGCGGGCTTCCTGGCGTCCGTAGAGTTCGGCCGTATCCCAGGGCGGGCTACAGGCGGAGACGATATCCGCCAGAGAGAGCTTGCCCATCTTCACCACGCCATTGTCATCCTGATCGATTGGCAGGATCAGAGACTTATCGAGGCTCTGCCAGATCAGATCCACTGTTGCGTCATCAAGCGGGGTCTTGAGGATGTTGCGGATGGCGGCACGACCGTAATCCTTCCATAGCAGACCGGCGGCGCTATAAGGCGTGCCGTCCTCGCGCAGGGGCTTGTCCTTCATGTGATGGTCGTAGCGGCCATGCGGGGGGTCATAGAGGCCGCCGACGTCGAAGACGATATCGGCCGACTTGATGACATCTGGATTGCGGGTGCGGATGAAGGTCAGGCGGTCGGTAGATTTTTCTTCGAGAACGCGCGCGCGCAGATCACCCTGCGGGGCGAGGGCGTAATGCAGGATGACATAGCCCATGGTCTCGTCGACGTGGAAATTGCCCGAATGGGTCAGCGCCGTGACGGGCGCTGCGCTATTTTCGAGACCAATGGGAGTATGTTCGGACATCTTGAAAACCTGCGGCAGGGAGAAGGGAATGAAGTGGCCCCTTCATGCCGCAGGGCAGCCTGGCAGACAACCTTGTCGCCGGGGTTAGTTGCTCAGGCCCCGTTTCAGGAAGCCTTGTACAGGGCGCACAGCTTGTTGCCGTCCGGATCGCGCAGATAGGCAAGATAAAGGTCGCCTATCGGGGTGTGACGGATACCTGGCGGGTTTTCGATTGCCTCGCCACCGTTCTCTACGCCGGCTTTATGCCAGGCATCGACCTGCTCGGGGCTGCTCATGGCAAAACCGATCGTCCCACCATTGGCAGGCGTTGCGGACTTGCCGTTCAGGGGCTTCGTGATGAACAGACAGCCAGCAGAATGGGCATAGGTCAGGATGCCCTTGGCATTGGGTTCGGCCGGCTCACAGCCGAGAACGCCCATTGTTGCATCATAGAATGTCTTGGAAAGGGCAATGTCGTTGCTGCCGAGCATGATATGGCTGAACATGAAACTCATTTCTCTATAATATCAGGGGAAGGAGGGGCGTGCCGTTCCGAAAAATCAGTCGATATTGATATTGCGGATACCACCCGGAATGCGGATTTTTGCATCACGCGCAACGAAGGACTGCCGGTTGGTATTATAATCTGGATTTTCCGCCATCGCCTGAAGGGTCATGTCATCGCGTACATCCAGCGGTCTGTCATGACCGTCGTTGTCCTTGCGTGCTGCGGTTGCACAGATGCCGGCAGCCGCTGCGAAGGTGTGCGGATTACCACTGGCGCCGCTCAGCATCTGCTCGCGAATACATTTGCTGTCAGTATGACCGGTAACCCAGGGCGCTGCGGTGCATGAGGCAAGCAGAAGCAGGCTGGAGAGAAGGACGTAACGCATGACAGAAACCTACTCGTGACGGAGAATGGAGTAAAGCGTGGGATCAGGTTGATCCTGACAGTCCATTGGATCGCGACTTCGCGAAAGGTCAATGTCTTTGATGGATTTTCAGGGGAAGGACTTTTGGCAGCGATCTGGTATCATTCGTTTCATTTAAATGAGTGAGAGCGACCATGACGTCATCCGGGTATCCGCTTCTGAACGATCCTGACATTCTTCGCGATATTACCTCTCTGTCCGACCGTTACGAACGGGCCCTGGGCGAGAATGAGCTGCAGGAACTGGACAAGCTATTTTACGACGGGCCGGAGACGGTGCGTTACGGCGTAGGGGAAAATCTCTATGGCTTCGACGAGATCAAGGCGTTCCGTCGCAACAGAACAGGTGGTTCGCCGCCGCGGGAAGTCCTGCGCCGCGTTATTACCGTTATTGGCAGGGATGTGGCGACGGTGGATCTGGAGTTTCGGCGGATCGGATCGGAGCGTATCGGGCGTCAGAGCCAGACATGGTTCCGAACGCCCGAAGGATGGAAGATCATCGCTGCACATGTCTCACTGATGGGCACGGGATCCTGAACTCCGGGCCTCAGCTTCCGCTGGAGACATATCCTGCAACTGCCCGGTTCCAGGCGAGAACCATGACGCCCAGGAAGGCGAACCCCGCCGCAGGTGAAAGCGCGCCAATCCATGTCGGCACGCCAAGCGGGTCCGGGTGGTTGAGACTGAACAGTGTCGGGTAATAGCAGACGGCGGCGAGCGGAAGGACAAAGGTAATGAAACGCCGGAGCCAGCGTCCGAACATGGTCAGCGGGTACTGGCCGGCCTCCACGCCGCCATAGGTCAGAACGTTCACGACCTCCAGTCCTTCAACGGTAATGAAGCACAGAGCGGCCTGTCCGATCAGGACGCCGAGGAACATGGCCGCTCCGCCTGCGATGGCCCAGGGCAGGACCAGAGTGGCGGTCCACTGGACATGTGGGGCGAGCCACAGGCCCGCCGCGAGTACGAACAGCCCCTGAAGAAAGCGTCCGATCGGGCGCAGACGCAGTTCGTGCCCTAGAAGCAGCAGCAGCGTCGAACGCGGGCGCAGGAGGAGGCGGTCGAAGCTTCCGGTCCGGACATATTCACCACCAAAGACTTCGAAGCCGCGCCCCAGGGTTTCGGCGATGGCAAAAGCCACGTTTACCAGACCGTACAGGACGGCGACGGTTCCGATATCCCATCCTGCGATGCTGCCGAAGCGATGGAACAGGCTCCAGATGCCGAAGAAGCTGAGGAGTGTTGTGACGAAATTGCCGATGGCTTGAATGATAAAGGTGCCGGGGTAGCGGAGCTGCGCCACGATCGAAGCCCCGGCCATGCGTCGATACAGGCCCGGATCGCTGAGTGTGCGGGAAGGGGATTGCATCATGTCAGGCACCCTGCACCTCCAGCCGGTTCACGGTCCGACGCATCCACAGACGTCCAAGAAATGTCAGGGCCGTCAGCCAGAAAATCTGTAGGCCCAGACCCGTTGTAACACCACCGGGAATGGGTGTTCCGAGATAGATGCGGATTGGGATGTCGGTAATGCCGGCGAATGGCTGTGCCAGCAGGAAAGGCCGGATCCAGTCGGGATAGAGCGGCAGCGGAAGTAGCATCCCGGATAACAGGACGGCGAGCGGCGTTCCAACGGCATAGCTCCCCAGAGGCGAAAGGGTATGGGCCGTGAGGATATTCCACCACATGACGATGGTTGCGGAGAGTAGAGCGCCGAGTGTGATGGAAAGAAGGGCCAGAGTCGCGGAGATCATGCTTGCGGGGCCGGCCAGGCTCCACGCGCCGAGCCCGACAAGCATCGCGAGAGGACCGGCCACGCAGGACAGCAGGACAGCGCGGGGGACGGCATTGCCCAGCAGTCTCGCCAGGCTGGCAGAGAGCCACCAGTTCCACATATCGACCGGACGCAGGAGATCATAGACGATGGCTCCTGTCCGGGCGGCGTCGCCGATGGCGGGTAGGCAGCCGAGCGGCAGAAGTGTGAAGAGTGACTGCTGGATCCAGGTGTAGGTCATGGCCTGCCGCAGCGAGAGCGGGGCCTGCACGTCCGGAGCGGCATGGTACACTGACGCATAGGCCATCAGGGTAACGGCGCCGAACCACATCTGTGCGACTAGTCCGGCGACGACCGCGATGCGGTATCGTAGCCCGATCTTCCATTGCAGACCGAAGGCCGTGAGATACGGGCGCAGGCTCATGCGGCGTGATCCGCATAGAAACGTGTGATGATTTCGTCGATCGAGGGGCGGCTGATCCGCAGGTCGTCGAGGCCGGGGAGATGGCCGATATGGGCGACGAGGGCCGGTGCGGGGATCTGGCGCGGATCGAAAGTAATAGTGAGGCTGTGAAGCTCACGCGCGGTTTCGTTGGCGCCGGCGGGAAGCGTCAGTGCAGGCGGAGTGTCATGAAAATCGAGTTCCAAAATACGCTCGGAGAGGGTCGTGGTGCGAAGATCTTCGAACGGGCTGTCTGCGAGGATGCGGCCGTGACCGATGACGATTACTCGTTCAGCGAGCGCTTCGATGTCGTGCATGTCATGGGTCGTTAGCAGGACGGTGGTGCCCCGGTCCCGGCAAAGTTCATGTACGAAGGCCCGGACGGCGAGCTTTGAGGGGGCGTCTAGACCAATCGTGGGTTCATCGAGAATGAGGATGTCCGGATCATGGATGAGAGACGCCGCGATTTCGGCACGCATTCTCTGCCCAAGGGAAAGCTGGCGGACGGATTGGTCCATGATTTCGCTCAGGTCGAGCGCGTCGGCCAGACGGGCGCGGTTGCGGGCAAAACGCTCCGGTTCCACGCCGTAAATGTCGCGCAGCAAGGCGAGGCCTTCGGAGACTGAAAGATCCCACCAGAGCTGGGTCCGCTGCCCGAATACGACGCCGATCCGGGCTACATGGGCGATGCGGTTCGTCCAGGGTACCAGCCCGTTGACCTGCACCTCTCCCGACGTAGGGCGTAGGATGCCGGAGAGGATCTTGATCGCCGTCGATTTTCCCGCGCCGTTCGGACCGATGAAGCCTGCGATCTGGCCTTTCGGAACTGAAAAGGAAATTCGGTCCAGCGCGACGATATCGCGGGTTTTTCCCCGCCAGCTGCCTCCTTCACGGATCCGGTAGGTTTTGCGGAGACTGCTGACCGTAATGGCGTCGGAACGGGAGGGGGGCGTCTGCATCAGGGCTCCGTCATGAGCGGTAAACATCTGTTTTGTAGAGAGTGGACAGCGGTCAATATTGAAAGCAAGCCGTTTCTTAAGGGGAGCGAGGTGTCAGGCTGTTGGCTCAGTGCCCTTTGCGAAAGCGCGTCGAGAGGATGATGGCGGAGACAGTCCGCTCTACGCCTTCCATCTGTCCGATATCGTCGATGGCGCGGTTGATGTTTTCGGTCGTGGCGGCCCCCAGCAGGGCAATCAGGTCCGAGGCACCGCTGACCGCATGCAGTTCCCGCAGTTCGGGCAATGTTTTCAGATCCCGCTCCACTTTTTGCCGGTGGCGGGGGGTGAGCACGATCGAGACATGGGCGCGCACCAGATCCTCGTCCGGATTTTCGAGAAGCGTGTAGCCCCGGATCCGTCCCTGCCGCTCCAGACGTTCTATGCGCCCCTGCAGAGTCGTGCGGGAAATCCCTAGCCTGCGGGCCAGCGCGGCTGTGGGGGTGCGCGCATTGCGACGCAGGATATCGAGAAGAGCCTGATCGATCGGATCCGTCATTCTGACTGTTATAGACGGCAAACTGCCGTTTGGAATGTCTTTTTGCCGTCACGCTGCTGCTTGAGATCCGTCGGCTCAGACCCCGATCCTGTCTGTAACACTTCCGGAACAGGATATGATCATGAAGCAGGTTACGGTTGCAGGTGCGGGCAAGATCGGTTCAGCCATTGCGGAGCTTCTTCATCACGGCGGCTATCGTGTGACGCTGCTTGACTGTCACGCGGAGTATCTCAACAGCCTCAAACTGCCTGAAGAGATTGTCCGCAAAACAGCCGATATCGCGCTGGGGCTTGATCCGGAGCTGCTCAAAGGACAGTTCGCCGTTCTCTCCGCGCTTCCCTTTCATTTGACGCGGACTGTCGCGCGGGCTGCCGCCACGACGGGCGTGCATTATCTGGACTTGACCGAGGATGTGGCGTCTACCCGTGATGTGAAGGCGCTGGCTGAAGGGGCGTCACATGCGTTCATTCCGCAATGCGGTCTGGCGCCGGGCTTTGTTTCGATTGCCGCGCATGATCTGGCTGGGCATTTCGACGAGATCGATACGATCCGGTTGCGCGTCGGGGCACTGCCGCGTTTTCCGTCCAATGCGCTGGGATATAACCTGACCTGGAGCACGGAAGGCCTCATCAACGAATATATCGAACCCTGTGAGGCTATCGTAGATGGAAAGCGCATTCTCGTTCCCGCGCTTGAGGGCATGGAAAGTCTGGGCATCGATGGCGTTCTTTATGAGGCTTTCAACACGTCGGGCGGTCTTGGATCGTTGTGTGAAACCTATGACGGCCGGGTCCGGGAACTCAATTATCGCACCATGCGATATCCGGGTCATCGCGATATCATGAAGGTTCTCCTGTCCGATTTGCGGCTGTCGGAACGGCGGCAGATCCTTCAGGATATCCTGACCCACGCCATTCCCGGAACGGCTCAGGACCTGGTGGTGCTGTCGGTTATTGTGACGGGACTACGTAACGGTCGGCTGCAACAGGAAACACTGGCCCGGACCATTCACGCGCAGGAGTTCATGGGCGGCTACCGGACTGCGATTCAGCTCACGACGGCGGGATCCATCTGCGCGGTTCTGGACCTGCTCGCGGAAGGGAAGATTCCGTCGGCAGGCTTTGTCCGTCAGGAAGATATTCCGCTGTCCGCCTATCTGTCGAACCGCTACGGGCGGGTCTATCAGTCGCAGGGCTGAATTGCCTCATGTGCAGTTCAGTATCCGGACCAGCAGGATGCTGGCACCCAGAAGACCGGCCAGGGACATCGCGACTGTCAGGACCAGCGGTCGTCCCGCCCGGAAGACGGAGCGGATATCGATCCCCAGACCCAGTGCGGCCATGGCCAAAATGGTCAGCAATGTGGCGGTCTGGTTGAGGGGAGCGATGCAGGCTTCGGGAATGACGCCAAGGGACCGGACGATGATCATCGCCATGAAGCCTGCGATATACCATGGGACGAGACGGAACAGTTTTTGAGCTTTGCCCGTTCTGGAAGGTTTCAGCGGCTGCATCCGGTCGTTTTTGCGATGAACCGTCAGTGACAGGACGGCGCAGACCGGACCTAGCATGAGAACGCGCATCAGCTTGACGAGCATTCCGACATGCAGGGCGGTAGGCCCGAACGGCGCGGCTGCTGCCATGACCTGCGGAACCGCATAGACCGTCAACCCCGCGACGGCACCATTGGCGATCCCGGACATGTTCAGGAAAGGAAGCAGGACTGGCAGTCCCAGAACGACCGCCAGACCACCTGCTGTCGTGAAGGCGATTGTCGCGCCGACATCCTCATCTGAGGCCTGAATGGCGGGGGCTGCGGCCATGATTGCGGAATTGCCGCAGATGGAATCGCCACAGGCCACGAGCAGGGTCTGATTGCGCGACAGGCCATTCATCCGTCCGGCCCAGCAGGTGAAGATCATGCTGAAGATCACCATCCCCAGAACGGTGAGCAGGATTTCAGGTCCGGTAGAGCAGACGGCCTGAAGGCTGAAAGTTGTGCCCAGAAGGACGATCGCAATGTTGAGGAGTGTCTTCGAGCAGAACCTGATCCCGCAATTGAAAATGTCTGCGGGTTTGCGGACGGACCGTAGGATGACACCCAGAATGAGCGCGATATTCAGGCTCTCCAAAAAAGCTTTACCAGCCAGGATCCGTTCCATGTGCTCGAGACCAAAAGCCGCAAGTTCAATACCGATGCACAAGGCCGTTCCCGGAAAGCGGGACACGAGGCCTCCCGCAGGCGCTAGGGTCTTCACAATATGCTCTCCTTGATCGTGAAGATTTACGGAGAGAACAATCGATCAATCCAACGCATAAATTTCATGATTCTAATCAGAAAAATCGATTGATTGTGCTATCCATCGTGCATGACCCTAGATCAGCTCCGTCTCTTCATCGCTGTTGCCGAACGCGAACACGTCACTGTTGCGAGCCGGGCGATGAACGTTACCCAGTCTGCGGTCTCTGCAGCTATTGCAGCTCTGGAAGAACGTTATGGGGTCAGGCTTTTTGATCGGGTGGGACGGGGCATCCGTCTGAGCGAGGCGGGACATCTGTTTCTGCCGGAGGCCCGTGCGGTCGTCGCGCAGGCGGTTGCGGCAGAAAACGTTCTGGATGAAATCAGCGGGTTGAAGCGCGGAACGCTTCGTGCTGTGTCCAGCCAGACCATCGCTGCTTACTGGATCCCTTCCATTCTGGTCGCGTTCCGCAAAAAATATCCGCAGATCACGGTCGAACTGGCCGTCAGCAATACCGAAGAAGCCGCGAAGAGAGTCCGGGAAGGTGAGGTTGAACTGGGGATCGTGGAAGCAATTATCGATGATCCAGCGCTCGCGCAGTGGCCGCTTGGAAAAGACCATCTGACCATTGTGCAGGCGGGCGCCAGGGTTCCTGAACATGCTGATGGGGAATGGCTGCGCAAACAGGTCTGGGTGATGCGGGAGCCGGGATCGGGGACGCGAGCTACGCTGGAACACTATCTCCGGTGTCTTGGGATCGCGGCGGATGAGCTGAATGTCAGTCTGGTCCTGCCATCGAACGAGAGTGTACGCACCGCTGTCGAGGCAGGGGCGGGGGTTGCTGCGCTGTCATCGCTGGTGGTTGCTCCGGCGCTGCTTGCGGGAACGCTTCATGCGGCGTCAGAGGTGCCGGAGAGTCGTTTTTTCTATGGGTTGAGGCATAAGGAGCGTTACAGAAGCCCCGCTGCCGATGCGTTTGTGGAGATGATCGATCTCGCGAAAAGGGGGTACGGGCCGCAGCCGAAAAGCCGGTGCCAGACATGAAAAAAGCCGCCCTTTCGGGCGGCTTCCTGCACATCGGAATGTACATCAAGGCAATCAGATTGCCTTGATGCTCACTGCCGACGTTTTGCCGTTGCGGCCTGCTTCAAGCTCGTAAGAGACATGCTGACCTTCGTTGAGGGTGTGCATTCCGGCGCGCTCGAGTTCAGAGATGTGAACGAACGCATCCTGGCCACCGTTGTCAGGCTGGATGAAACCAAAGCCCTTGGTGGAGTTAAACCATTTTACGGTGCCTGTTGCCATAACGAGGCTCCTTTTTAACAATAGCAGTCGTGCACAAGATACGCACGAAATCATAACTCTTAAGGGGAACAAATGACGCAACATGCGCCGAAAACCCACTTAGGAGCACCTGCCGATATTAGGTAGACGTTAACTCGAGCGTGGATGCAAGAAAAAATTCTTCGACAGAGCATTATAATTGTAACCAGAATTCAATCTTTTTATTAAAAGAGCTATAAATTTTTCCAGAATTCAGAGCGGTAAGACAGTATGTTTGCAAGAAAGTTATGCCTTAACTTTTACGGGAAAGGAGAATTATCGTTTCGATATTGTAGGTAATTCTTTCTTTAAGAGATTTTTGGGCTTTAAAATCCCGCTTGAAGATTACCGATCGTGTGAAGCTAACGAGCGTTTTGTGGGCTGTCCTGGGATCCGCTCTGCGGGCATAATCGTCACGATGTTGTAGGCCACTGCGCCAGTGGAGAGTGCGACGCCGAAGCAGTTCCAGAAACCGGACCAAATGACGGCCATGAGTGGCGGCAGGCTGCGGGTATAGATGACGGTTGCAACAGTATTTTCTGTATCGTGGGAGCTGTTAACCAACTTAAAAGCCAGCACGATGAAGAAAAGCGCGACATACAGGGGCCTGTTTCCTCCACTCATGTCGGGGCGCGGGGTCTGATT
>Ga0157362_1000275_pt1 | contig 16654 bp, 16 predicted proteins | sample AttlaeALBM3_FD_111480 | JGI IMG/M metagenome (GOLD analysis project Ga0157362, IMG submission 111480) | Fungus gardens microbial communities from leaf cutter ant in Ribeirão Preto, State of São Paulo, Brazil - Atta laevigata ALBM3 | ecosystem: Host-associated > Fungi > Mycelium > Unclassified ... | reverse complement strand
GGTTACCCTCGGGGTCGTTCAGCGTAAAAACGGGTGCCTTGTCTCCGGCTTTGAGGGCTTTTTCCGCAGCGCCGGACGCAACCAGCTCGGCGGTGGCACGGTGCATGGTTTCGATGACGCTATACGGAACGTTATAGGGGGGCTTTCCGGCTTCGAAATCGGTCTTGAAGGCGTCGAGTTTTGCCTGAAGTGTCATGGGTTCGTTTCCTTGAAATCTGGTGACGGATCTGACGATAGGAGGTCGCCGTACCGAAGGGATGATGGCAGGTACGACTAATGGTCATTCCCTGATGGAATAACCGCGGTGGTTATTGCTCTGCTGTCGAGGCGTCGAAGAAGGGATAATCGGTGTAGCCACGAGCATCGCCGCCGTAGAAGGTCGAGCGGTCGTAATCTGTCAGAGCGAGGTCCTCGCGCAGGCGCTGAGGCAGATCGGGATTGCTGATGAAATGCCGGCCGAAGGCGACGGCATCGGCATCACCGGATGCGAGCACGGCTGCGGCACTGTTTTTGTCGAACCCACCTGCCGCGATCAGCGTGCCCCGAAATCTCTCACGCAGATCACGCGCGGCCACGGGCTCGCTTTCGGCGATGAGTTCCGTGCCCTTGATGCGGGGTTCAACCACATGCAAATAGGCGATGCCGAGCCTGTCCAGCTGCTCCGCCACATAACCGAAGGTTTCTTTGGGGTTGCTGTCTGACATCGAGCCGTAGGTGCCACTTGGGCTCAGGCGAACACCCACGCGGTCTGCCCCCCAGACGGATATGACTGCCAAGGTCACTTCCAACAGAAAGCGGGCGCGGTTCTCGATCGGGCCACCATACTCATCGGTGCGGTGGTTGGTACCGTCCTGCAGGAACTGGTCTGGCAGATAGCCATTGGCGCCATGAATTTCCACGCCATCAAAACCTGCCTGCTTTGCCCTTGCGGCACCTTCCCTGAACTGCTCGATCACCGCGGGAATTTCCTCCAGCGAAAGGGCACGCGGCATGGAAAACGGGGCAGGGCCACTGGGCGTATAGGCGTCACCTTCTGCCTGGATAGCAGAGGGCGCGACCGGGGCTGCACCACCTGGCTGCAGATCAGGATGCGACTGTCGCCCTACGTGCCACAACTGCATGACAATCTTGCCACCGCGTGCATGAACGGCCTCGGTCACCTTGCGCCACCCGTCTATCTGGGAGTCGTCATAGATGCCCGGCGCGCCGGCATAGCCGTATCCTTCGAGCGCAACGGGTGTTGCCTCTGAGATGATAAGACCGCCGGGTGAGCTGCGCTGGCTGTAATACAGCGCCATGAGGGCATTGGCCTTGCCAGTATGGTCCGACCGCATGCGCGTAAGGGGTGCCATGACGATTCTGTGGCCGAGCGAGAGCGCCCCGGTATTGAAGGGCGTAAAAAGTTTGTTCATGGGAATAACCTCGGAGCGATCAGAAAAGGATCAGTTTGGGGCGGCGAGCGTCTCAACCCGGGCGATACCGCGCTGAATGCCGGGTCTGGCCGCAATCCGCTCGTACCAGCGGGCGATATGAGGGGTGTCATCGAGGGTGAGGCCGGGAAAACTGCGCCGCCAGAGCCAACCGAAATGGGCAATATCGGCGATAGTAAAATGATCGCCTGCCACGAAATCCCGGTGCGCCAGCAAGGTGTCGAGCACATGCAGGACGCGTTTTGCCTCTTTGTCGAAGCGCTCGATCGCGAGAGGCAGTTTCTCGCTGGCGAAACGCTGGAAGAAACCCGATTGGCCGAAGGCGGGGCTCAGGGCAGAGGCGTGAAAGAAAAGCTGCTCGAAAACGCGCGCCCGTTCGGCCCCGGTTGAAGGGAGAAGGCGGCCGGTTTTTTCGGCCAGGTACACGAGTATGGCTGCAGACTCTGTGAGGACGAGCTTCTCATCCCTCGCGTCGTGATCAACCAGCACCGGAACCTTCTGGTTGGGATTAAGCGTCGTAAAGGCCGTGGTACCCTGTTCGCCTTGCCGGATATTGATGCCGTGTAGCGCATAGGCGAGATCGAGCTCTTCCAGCGCGATGGTGACCTTGACGCTGTTGGGCGTCGCGAAAGCGTAGACCTCAATCATGAGCGGTTCCTCCATCAGGTTTTGCAAGGAGAGCGGAGAGCGCCGGGAGAAGGGCGGCGACCATGGCTTGTGGCAGGTCACCCGTGAGCTGATAGGCCGAGATGAAATGCGACACCGGTCGTGTTGATACGGCGTTGGTGAAATGAACGATCATCCTGAAGCCTGCTCCATCCTTCCCCGACGCTGACCGGGTTGCAGGCCTGGTTTGCCTCTGTTTCACTAGGCATGGCAGATGGCTCGATGCGATAAGCATCATTCCCGGGAGGAATAGGATGGACCGATATCAGGCGATGACCACGTTCGTACGTGTGGTCGAAACGGGTTCATTCTCAGCAGCGGCACGGCAGCTTCATGTTGGTCAGCCCGCTGTGTCGAAAATCGTGGCACAGCTGGAAGCAAGGCTACAGGTCAGCCTGCTCATACGCTCCACTCATGGCCTCACACCCACCGAAGCGGGGCAGGCATATTATGAACGCGCACGTAATGCGCTTCAGGAGGCCGACGAAGCGGAGCTCGCTGCGCGTGGTGCGGGGAGCGGTCTGTCCGGGCGTTTGCGTGTATCGGCGGCGACAACATTTGCACGATTGCACATCATACCGCGGCTGCCGGCATTTCTCGATGCGCATCCGCAGCTCGATGTAGACATTCTGCTTGATGACCGGATGATCGATCTCGTGGCCGAGGGGGTCGATATCTCGTTGCGTATGGGGGCTTTGGCCGACTCCTCAGCGGTCGCGCGCAAGCTGGCGACGGGAAAACGTTCGGTGCTCGCCACACCGGCCTATCTGGCGCGTGCGGGCATGCCGTTGGTTCCTGCCGATCTGGCTGATCACAACGCGATCGTTTACAGTCAGCTCCCCAATGTCTGGTCATTTCACAGGAATGGCTCGGCCGTCTCGGTGTCCGTTGCGGGGCGTCTTAGGGTCAGCGCTGCCGAAGGCCTGCGGGCAGCCATACTCGCTGATATGGGCCTGACCATCACCTCGGACTGGATGTTTGCCCCTGAACTGGAGAGCGGCGCCGTAACGCGCCTGCTTCCGACGTGGTCTTTGCCTGATATCGACCTGTGGGCTGTCTTCCCCACGGGGAGAATGATGACCGCAAAGGCAAGGCAATTTGCAGATTTTGTTCAGGGCTTGATGGAATGAAAGCAAGATGCCGCCGTTTGGTGCGCATACTGTCTTTTGCGATATTCAGAAAGACAAGGGCTGGCGTTGCGATCGCGTTGGCTCAGCTATGCTAGCAAAGCAGGTTTCTGATGAAGCTCCGGGGGCGGCTCAGCCTCGGATCGATTTGGTTTGCCGTTTGCGCCATGCAACTCGCTCAGCAAAGCAGCCTTTCGAAAAGTAGGGAGACTACAAGAGATAACGGTATCTTATGCACTAATTGCAATCATCCATACGGGAAGAATACCGATGTCCCGACATTCCCCATTTGTCGAAGCGGCCTTGAAATCTCCCCCAATCATTCCAAACCGATGTTTGCCTCCAGTCGAAGTCTCTGGTTTTGGCGGCCGCGCAGCTTTCGGTGTTACGGACCATACTCCTACAATTTGCAAAGCAAAATCACTCTCGTGAGACCCATAACTATACTGAAATAATTGGACGGATCAGTGTGGAGATGAGCACGCAGCCCTGAAAGTGTGCCAGCTATGCTGGGACGTCGAGGCGGAGTTCGACATCGACATCGACAGGTCAACGATGGGTGGTGCCTGACCCGATATGTTGCTCTCTTCAATCCGCTACAGTCGGCCTTGGCCATTCCATTCGGGAATAAGCGTTATTGCCATTACCCCGCTCCCCAAGCGAGAGGAAAATACGAAATCTCCGTTTCCTGATTGTCATATTGGCAAGCAAGGATACAGGAGTTTTCATAATGGCGACCAATGCGTTCAAGCTGCATGATATCGAAAATGCACCGAAGGCATCAGCAGACATTCTCAACGGGGTACAGCAGGCCTGGGGCTTTATCCCCAACTTGCATCGCGTTCTAGCCGAAAGCCCTGCGGCGCTTGAGGCATACGCTACCTTGTGGGGGATTGCTGAAAAAACGAGCTTCTCTCCCGTCGAGCGGAATATTGCCTATCTGTCGATCATCTATGAGAACGAATGCACCTACTGCATGGCAGGTCACACCAATCTGTCGCGCATGGCAAAAGTCGACGATGCGTCAATTGAGGCGATCCGTGAGGGGAAGCCCCTTGCTGACCCCAAACTTGAGGCCTTGCGCAGATTCGCGGCGCTGGTAACACGCAATCGTGGCGTCCTGAGCGAAGCCGATGTCGATGCATTTAAAACTGCCGGCTACACCAATCAGTCCGTACTTGACGTGCTGGTGCTTGAAGCCACTAAACTGATTTCGAATTATACCAACCATCTCGCTCATACACCTCTGGACAGCTTCATGGCGGGTGCCGAATGGACCGCCCCGGGTAAACTGGGTGTAGCAGGCTGAACGCAGCCCATTTTGGCAAATGGCCGAAGCAGGTCCTTCGGCCGAGGTGTCGCGGAGGTGTCTCGATACACCCCCGGGCTCATTGGCCGAACCTCAAATTTGTTGATCAGGGAAGCTTCCATTGGATAAGTCCATTCTCATCACAGGCGCGTCGAAAGGCATCGGGCGGGCGGCAGCGCAGGCACTTGCTGACACGGGCTGGCACGTTATCGGCGTAGCCCGTTCAATTGCGGGAGGATTTCCGGGCGAGTTCGTCTCGTGCGATCTGACCGATAGCGACGCAATCCGGAAACTGGCGAGAGATGTCGTCAGCCGTGGTAACGTGCTGGGTGTCGTCAATAATTTCGGTATTGCGAGACATGAGCGCTTTGAGAGCGTCACGGACGTCGACTTTATGGCGCTGCTTGGGGCCAACCTCCGCCCGGCATTACAGGTTACGCAGGCTTTGCTTCCAGGGATGCGCGATGCCAAGTTTGGGCGCATAGTAAATATTGGCAGTCTCACCACGCATGGATTGCCCTATCGCGCCGGGTATGCGGCGGCAAAATCTGCACTCGAGAGCCTCACGCGGACGATCGCGATCGAATACGCTGCATATGGCATCACAGCGAACATCGTCGCCCCAGGTCCAACGGAGACGGAGCTCTTTCGCGCAAATAATCAGCCTGGTAGCGAAGGCGAGGCAAGATATCTTGCAGGCGTGCCTGCCGGAAGGTTTGGCCGCCCCGAAGAAATCGCAGCAGCGATTTCTTTCTTCTGCTCAGACCTTGCCAGCTTCATTACAGGCCAGTCGCTTTTCATCGACGGCGGTAGCAGTCTGGGAAAAGGATGATCGATATCGGAAGCGGCTCCGCGAACATACTAAGTCGTAGCAGGCGTGAACCAAAATCCGCATAGCTTAGTCTTGTATCGTCTTCCCCTGATAGAGTCACTCGTCGGCACGCGTAGTTGAGCGTGGCTCGCCTCACGACGCGTGATAATGCTATGTCGGCAAAAATTCTGACGGTTACGCACCAGGGTGGAGACATGCCTCTGAGGAGGGGCTTTTAGGCCTTATAACCCCCTCGCCCCCCTCTACTTCCGATAATGTACGTTGGTTATCGGAAGTAGGTCAGTATATGTGAAGCGCGCTCAGGAAGACTACGTCCGGATTGCGACGATTGCAGCCTGTCCGTTTTGCGTAGATCCCCCCTACTTTAGATAAAAGCAGTAGGTGATCGGAAGTAGGATGACTTAACTTCGGGTCTCAATGCCGACGCGGAGCGAATCAGGCTGGTAAAGAATTGCAGATCGAAGGGGGCTCAGGGCGTGTTTCTGAAGAAAATCACGGCGATCAAAAATGTCGGCCGGTTCAAGGCCGCACGCATCAGCGGTGGTGAATATGGCCGCTTTACCCTAATCTATGGCGGCAATGGGCGCGGCAAGACGACCCTGTGCGCGGTTCTACGCTCGTTCCAGCGCAATGAGCCCAAGCTTATCCAACGCCGAAAGACTTTTCTGGCGACATCGGAACCTGAGATCGGGCTCCTCCTGGATAGCGGTTCGGCCCGATTTTCAGGAGGTGCCTGGACTGCCGCTCAGCCCGACATCCACATTTTCGATCAGCAATTTGTTACTGCCAATATCCATGGCGGTGATCAGATCGATGTCGAGCATCGTCGTAATTTCTATCGCATTGTCGTCGGTCCCACAGGCGTCGCCTTGGCCGAAGAGGTCGAGCGGCTCGATACCGATGCGACCACGAAACAATCGGAGATCAAATCTGAAAAGAAGGTTCTGGAGCAGCATGTGCCCGCCGGCAGGAATCTGGAAGCTTTTCTGAAGCTCACAGCGGATGCCAACATCGACGATAAAATCGACAAGGCGACCAAAGCGCTAAAGGCGATCAATGATGCTTCGACGATCGCGTCGCGCAACACCTTAAACGTGCCGACGCTGCCTACCTTGCCGGACGGGTTTCTCGATCTGCTGGCCAAAGGCGTCGATGGGATTGCGGCCGATGCGGCAGAACAGATTCAGCGGCAACTCACCGATCATAATTTTCGCGACGGCGGCGAGACTTGGTTGTCGCAGGGTCTGTTGCACATCGTCAGCGATCGCTGCCCTTTTTGCGCGACACCGCTCGACGTCAACAACCTGATCGACGCCTATCGCGGATATTTCAGCGAGGCCTATGCAGCGCACAAGGTTGCCATCACTGACATGAGCATCGCGCTTAACCGAGCACTGTCGTCGACGACAGCGCTCAGGGTCGAGCAGAGCTTTACGCAGGCCTCGAACGATGCAGAGTTTTGGAAGGCCTATTGCAACCATGGCTATGTTGGGTCCGGCAGCGCCGATCGTATTGGCGGCGAGGTCAAAGCCCTGTTCGATGCGGCCAAGGCGATGCTGGCGGCGAAGGAGGCCGCGCCGCTCGAGCGGATAGAATCATCTATCGCCTTCATTGAGGCGCAAGCCACTTGGTCGGCGACGAGTGTGGAGCTGGACGCTGACGTGGCGACGTTCGCCGAGGCAAATCGCCTTATCCAGGAAGTGAAGGATGCCAATGCCGTAGCGAACAAGACCAGCGCTGAAGCGACGCTCGCCAACCTTCAAGCGATAAAGAAGCGACACTCGGCACCGGTGCTCGGTTTGGCGTCCAACTATGCCACTCTACTGAACGACAAGAAGGCCCTCGTTGATGTGAAAGATGCGAGGAAAGCCGCGCTCGACACCTACGACGAAACGGTTCTTGGCGCCTATGAAGCCGATATCAATCGGTTTCTAGCACCGTTCGGCGCCAGCTTCCGCCTCGCACAATGTGGCAAAAATTATGTCGGCAAGGTGCCGCAATCCACCTACTGCCTGCGCTTTGATACCAGCGATATCGATGTGACGAAGGCCAATGCCGATGATCCTGGCTTCGACACCACAATGAGCGCCGGCGACAAAAACACCTTCGCGCTCGCCTTCTTCCTGTCCCAACTCAAACGCGATCCCGACATCGCGAACAAAATCGTCGTGTTCGATGATCCCTTCACTAGTCTTGATGACTTCCGCAGGGCGATGACTGCGAGGGAGATTGGGCGGACAGGCAAGCCGGGAAAGGCAGCGCAAGTCATCCTACTCAGCCATGACAAGTTCTTCCTCGATGCCGTGCGCGGCATGATTCACGGCGAGACATGCACGCCGCTCCAGATCTCGGCCAGCGCGGGCGGTTCGTCGATCGAGCCCTGGGACATCGAGCGCGAGGTCAGAGAAGGCTATCTGCACGATCACATGCGGCTGCAGGACTTTGCCGATGGGCGCCGCGGCGATGCGCGTGACATGAGAACGGTGATGCGGCCATTGCTGGAAAAGTATATTCGCTACCGCTTCCCAAATCAGATTCTCGAAGGAAAGTGGCTAGGTGATATGCTGGCAATCATTCGAGCAGACACAGCCCATCCATTGACGCCGCAATATAGTGATCTGGACGACATCAACAATTATACTGCGGCGTTCCATCATGACCCAAACACTACGTTCGTCGAAGACGAGGTGCGGACTTATGCTCAGCGTACGATCGCGATCGTGGGAGGCTGTTAAACGGCGAACATCTTGAAAGCTGCTTGTAAGGTAATTGATCAACATGGGTGAGCACGAGGACATCATTGACGTGTGGAGCGTCGAAACGTTCGATGCCGAATTGCGCGGCAACCTCGACTCCTATGGTGACGTCATTCATGACTACACGCTCACCTCTCGTCGCCAATGGCTCGAACGCGAGGCCTCTGACCGGACAATGCCCGACCCAGAAAACCTCTATGTGGGCGAATTTTTCCGGGCGAAGAAGCACATTGCTCGGCTCATGGAGGCACGCACGATCCGTGCTTGGCACTATACGCGAATGACAGATGAAGAGACTGACGCCCTCCTGCAAGACGGCATCTACCCATCAACTCTCAATAACGTTCGGTCGCGCTTCGCTGCTCAGGTCGCTGCCGGCGTCTTCAGCCAGGAAATCGCCGATCGGCTGTTCGCCGACAGTCCCTACCAAAGCGATCAGCGAGACTCCCGCTCCAACAAGTTCTGGATGGTCTCGCATCCGATCGAAATTAAGAATGGCGACGTTGAATTGTTGCTCAAGAGCTGGGGCGGCGAAGCAGCCTATTTCTGGCAACAAGACCCAACTCTCCAGAACCTATTGACGCGGATTGGGCAACCGCGCGTGTTGGAAATTGCCATGCCCCTTATGCATTCTCGCCATAGCTACTCCGCCGCGGAAGCTGTTGTGGCAACCTTTGGCCGGACGCTGGGCTGCAGTCCAGACAAGCATGCCTTCGACCTCTACACCTATCGGCCGCTCGATCCCGCCCACATTCTCTGCGTCCACAGCGAAGGAGAGCTAAATTTCGTAGCCATGGCGCGGGGCTACCCGGCCGGCTTCGTCAACGTGAACCTTGATCGGTGAGGCGAAGAATGAGCAGGGCGAAACCGCTGGGGTGATGAGCCCTAACGCTCTTCAGGTGGCTATGGCGTAACTGTTGTCCCCGTCTTCCTCTTTCCCGGATCGCCTGGTGAGATTGGGACCTCGACTGGGTAGAATGCGTTCGAAAATCCGCTATCCACCTTTGTCGGCATAGCGGCGGGTGATTCATGTCTACTTTTGGGAAACTCTTCCTACCGCCTGTATGACCGACATGAGCCGAAAGCTGACATCCTTCATTGAGAACGGCCGTACAGGCAGACAGTCGATCTGCGCCGCATCGAAACTGTGCCTCTGAGGCAGGCTTTCCGGCCCGTCCACTGCCGTTTCGCGCCTTTCTACCCTACTTCCGATAATCAAAAGAAACGGAAGTAGGTAAATGGCGGGAAACAGCCATTTTTTCCGATCGCCGATCTTATCACCCTAACCGCTCATGCGCTCGACGTAACGATCATCTTTACATCGTCAATGTAATGCATAACCTTACACGGATGGAGATCGAGAGCATCAGCCACAAAGGCCTCCGACGCTTTTTTGAGACGGGAAATGCCAAAGGGCTGGTCGGCGATATAAGCCGGTTACGAAAGATGCTCGCCTTCATCGACGCTGCGGAATCACTCGATGAGCTCACGGTGCCTCCAAATCATAGCCTGCATCCTTTGATCGGAGAGCGGGCAGGCACCTGGTCCATGACCGTCACTAAAAACTCGCGGCTTACTTTTCGTCTCAATGAGCAGGGACAACACTGTCGCCGAGCATCTGGGCGTTTCCCGTCAGGCGATCAGCGCCCTTCTGAATGGGAGGTGTGGGCTCACCGCGGAGATGGCGATCCGCTTTGAAAAGGCCTTTGGCGTACGAGCCGAAACGCTGATGAGAATGCAGGGCACCTTCGACCTTGCCCAGGCCAGAGCGCATGCGAGCGATCTGCATGTTCAGCATTTCGGACTTCCCAATCTGGCTGATACTGAAGCGCTGCGAGGATGAGACAGATCAACGCTAAGTAATTAGATCAAAACTGAATCAAGCCTCATGTTCTAATCCATACCCGGTTGTTAATATTGTCGGAGGAGGTAATGAGAAAATATTTCGGAGTAAGTATATTTTCATATCTATCAATATTTGTATCTTATATTACTATGTTATTCAGAGATGCAATGTCTCTGCCTTTCAGGCATGATTTACGCAGCGACATGCTTTCTGTACCAATCATGATCGCTATATGCGTCGCGTTGATTAACACATCATTATTTCACAAGGCTAAGATGAAGACATTAATGCTAGAAAATGAACACGGAAACACTGACATTTATTTTGATGAAATATATTCCCTCGCACTTACCGCTACGATACTGTATACACACTCAACTCAACCCAGTGTAGCGGTAGGGTGTCTGCACCTGATGTGTTTATTGCTTGGCAATAAGATAGGGTATGATTTGTGGCGCAGAAGACAGACAAAATAGGCTCTGACGTTTCAGACGCAAACTTGATGACTATTCGCATCAATATTTTTCTTGAACTCGTTTTAGCATGCTTGACGCTCGGGTGCGGTGGGGCATTCGCTGACGATAAGAGCAGTACCAATTATTTAGATCTAAGACGCTGCTTCGATTTCTCCTGGACTCGTATGCATGATGATCGTCATAGCAGGGCTGCGATTATGGTACTGGTCGAAATCAACGGCCAGCGTGGCTACATGCAGCTCGACACCGGCGCGCCCAAAACCGCTCTCTACGGAGCTGTCACCGACCGGAGTGGTCTGACGGTTCCCCCCCAGGAGACTCTCAAGCCGCGCAGGTTCTGCTCCGGCTCCTATTGCTGGGCGCTGCCTTCACTCACAGTCGACCGCCGTAAGGCCGCTTCCGACCCAAAACTGATCGGCCATCTGGGTCTTGATATCTTTGAGGGCAGGGAAACGCTACTTGATTATCCGGGCCAGCATGTCTGCACACTGTCCGGTAAGGAGCGAAATCTCAGGGTGACATGGAGCCCCGCAGTCGTAGCGGCGGGCTCACTTCTCATCCCCGGAACGATCGGCACGACACATCTCGACAGACTGCTGTTCGACACTGGTTCCGGACCTATCACGGTCTCGGTTTTCCCAACAACATGGGACGTCATCGCCAGACATTTGAAACCCGCAACCCCCTCACTGTCTATAGAGGGACATAGCTATGATGGGGCACTAATCCACGTGCGAGGCAATCTGATCGCTGGAACTGTCGCTCTGGGCCCAAAGACGCTGACGCAGCCCGTGGTTTATGAAATGCCGGAGAACGTGCGATCGATCGTTGCCCGCCATGGCGCGACAGGCGTCGTCGGAGACGCCCCCTTTGTGGATCAACAGATCATCCTCGACCTTCGTTATCCCGCGCGGTTTGGTGTCATTGCTTCAGCGTCGACATCAGCGTGGTAGCAACGTCACACAAGGGGATACGAGGCTGTCACGCTCGAGTGTGGCGCATTGGGGTGCTGTCACGTTAACTGCGACGTGAGATGATCTGCGCTGCATCAAAGCCGCACCTCTTGGACAGTAATTTTTATCCCATCCGCAGTTGCTTTTTGTGCATCCCCCCTACTTCCGATAATGTACGTTGGTTATCGGAAGTAGCGGAAAAGAGATGTCTATTCTATAGGCGTTGGCTCATTAGCCTCAATCTTGTCCGCGAGTTCCTGCATGATGGGCTGGTAGTATCGATCGAGCGATTTCAGATCGCGATGTCCGGTGACCCGCATCAAATCAAGCGGGTTCGCAAGATAGCGCGCGAGACGCGACGTCGCCTCATGGCGCAGATCGTGGAAGGTAAGGTTGGTTAGGCCTGCACGCTTGGTCATCCGGCCAAAGCGGACAGAGAACGCCTTCTCATTGCCGATATTGAAGATCTTCTCATGCGGCTCAGGCCTGCGGGGCATTTGCTCGAGTTTCTCGACGAGGAGGCGCCGTGCACCGGGTGTCAGGGGGCGCTTCTCGGGACCGAGTTCCTCCCGATGGCGCTCGCTCTTCACTCGGACGAGCGAAAGCGTGCGACTGCGGAAATCGATGTCTTTCCAGCAGAGAGAAACGGACTCCGATAAACGACAGGCTTGTTCGATCGACCATTTGACGAGCCATACATCGTCAGCATGCTCAGAGGCTGAAACGACCTCTATGAGGCGGTCATACTCACTCTGGTGATTGTGTCCATTGTCTAGCATGGCCAATCGCCTGTTACGCTTCCTGTCAGCACCTTGCGGCCGTTTAACAACCCTGCCCGAAGCATGATTGACCGTGTGGATATCCCATTCACTGATCGCGTGCTGGACGATGCTGGCGAGGAGATTGAGCCGCTTGACCACGGTCGCTGGCGCATAGCCATCCGCAAGCATACGATCACGAAAAGCCCGGACGTCAGCGGGCTGCCATCTACTCACCATGGCATTGACGACAGGGTCATCAAGCAGGGCAGGGATGTGGCCCGTACGGTCCGCCTGGCGATGGGCCATGCACTCGTCGCGGTAGCGTTCCACCAATCGTCTGAGAGGTGTCTTGTCGAGGGACGATGTGTCCTTGAACTGGCGAAGATCGACCTCGGCACGTTTTTCGGTGAGCCAGCGACGAGCCAAAGCTGAGGATGCAAAGGTCTTTCTCAGGCGTTTGCCATCGACCATCTTGCGGGCCTGATACTGACCTGCGCCTCGGTACCATACGCCCTTGGGGAGTGGTTTACCTGTGGCCGGATCGATGCCTGATCTTTCTGATTCGCTCATGCGAAGCCCCTGATACCAAAGAGCAATAATTTCCTGATTGGCTCAGGAATGGCTCAAAATCAACACCTTGGTAAATCAGGATTTTGCTCTTCAACCATAAGAACCCGCAGAAAACTGCGGAAAATCGTATGGCGTCCCATAGGGGATTCGAACCCCTGTTGCCGCCGTGAGAGGGCGGTGTCCTAGGCCTCTAGACGAATGGGACGAGGCGAGGTGCGTTCTATGATACCGAACGGAACCCCGCAAGAGGGAAAATGCAAATCTAGCGAACTAATTTCGCGCTGAGCTTCTCGCCAGCCAAAAGATGCAGGTGATAATGGGGTACTTCCTGCCCCGCATCGCCGCCAGCGTTGCTAATCAATCGATAGCCCTTCTCGGATACATCAAGTGCCGCAGCGACTTCCGAGATCGCCCGTGTGAACCCAGCAATCTCCGCAACGGATGCATGCAGGCCGAAATCCTGTGCACTGACATAGTGCCCCTTGGGAATAATCAATACGTGCACGGGGGCTTGTGGCGCGATATCCGGGAAGGCGAGGGCGAAGTCGTCTTCGTATATAGGCTTGACCGGAATCTCCCCGCGCAAAATTTTCGCGAAAATGTTTTGTGGGTCGTATGGAAGCCGCAAGTCAACAGCCATCGGTCAGACTCCCGGCTCGACAGGGCGTGAGGCCTTTTCCTCAACACCGCTCATAGCCTCCCGGCGGCGTAACTCTTGCCATACATCATGCGGTGTGACGCCAGCGTCCACCCACATCACAATGAGATGGTAGAGCACATCCGCACTTTCACTGACGAGCTCTGATGGTTTGCCGGCAACCGCCTCGATAAGACACTCGACAGCTTCTTCACCAAACTTCTGGGCAATCTTCTTGCGACCACGCGAGAGAAGTCGAGCCGAGTGGCTCAGTGACGGATCGGTACCTCGACGGGATTCAACAGTTGCGAACAGACGATCAAGAACCTGCGCGTCAATCAGGCTCAAATTAGCTTCGGGCTTTTTGACCGCGTTTTTCTTGCCCTGCGCTTTCTTCGTGTTGTCACTCTTGGGCGCAGCGTTCTTGACGCCCTTCTTTCCGGCGCCTCCCTCAGTCTTGCGGGTCGTCCGTTTAGTGGCAAGAGCCATGATCGTCATCCGTCTGAAATCAAGCTGAAAAAGAGTGAGTTAGTTAGCCGGCCTCACAGGCAGTCCCGCAGCTTCAAGCGCTGTCTTGACCCCCGCAATACCGAATGTGCCAAAATGGAAAACGCTAGCCGCCAGAAGGCCACTTGCTCCGGCCCTGGCGCCTTCCACGAAGTGCTCGAGCTCTCCCACACCACCGGAAGCGACGACCGGAATGGTGATCTTGCCACAAACCTCACGCAAGAGGTCAAGGTCGAAACCCTTGCCTGTTCCATCGCGGTCCATGCTTGTCAGCAAAATCTCACCCGCACCCCGCGCCTGGGCCTCCTGCGCCCAGGCGATTGCATCTATACCGGTCGGCTCTCTACCGCCCTTGGTATAAACGTCCCAACCGCCCTTGCCATTGGAACGCGCATCAATCGCGACAACAATGCACTGGCTGCCGAACCGATTGGCTGACTCATTAATCAGGTCTGGGTTCACGACTGCGGCCGAATTCACGGCACATTTGTCAGCGCCAGCAAGGAGCAGTTTACGCATATCCTCAGGCGCACGCACACCACCGCCAACAGTCAGGGGCAAAAAGACACGCTCGGCGGTGCGGCGGACCACATCGTAAATCGTGTCGCGGTTCTCGACGCTCGCCGTAATGTCCAAAAAGGTCAGTTCGTCAGCCCCTGCCGCGTCGTAGACAACGGCCTGCTCCACAGGATCGCCTGCATCACGCAGCGATACGAAATTGACGCCCTTGACCACGCGGCCATCCTTGACGTCGAGGCAGGGGATAACCCTCAGCTTGAGCATGCTGCCCCCTCGACAATGCTGAGCGCTTCCTCAAGCGATATACGCCCGTCATAAAGTGCGCGCCCTACGATCACGCCCTCAAGCCCAGAAACCTCCTGGGCAATCGCACGGAAATCGCGCAGATGCTGCGCCGATCCAACGCCGCCGCTGGCAATGACAGGAATGGACAATACACGTGCCAGATCAGCCGTCTGTTCAAGATCCAACCCCTCGAGCATGCCGTCGCGTGTAATCTCGGTGAAGATCACAGCAGACACACCAGCATCCTGCATGCGCAAGGCGAGGTCACGCGCATTGAGTTCGGAGACTTCGGCCCAACCTTCGGTCGCGACACGTCCCTGACGCGCATCGATGCCCGCAACAATCCGCCCCGGAAAAGCCTTGCAGGCCTCACGCACAAGCCCGGGGTTCTTCACTGCAACCGAACCAAGAATGACCCGGTCCAGACCGGCTTCCAGCCAGCGCGCGATGCCCGCCATATCGCGAATGCCACCACCAAGCTGCACCGGCAGATCGGTCGCAGCGATAATCGCCTCTACCGCTGAACCGTTTGCCGATTTCCCGGCGAAGGCCCCATTGAGATCAACCACATGCAGGCGCGAACATCCGGCTTCGGCGAAAGAACGCGCCTGTGCGGCAGGGTTATCGGAATAGACGGTGGCATCGTCCATCTCGCCGCGTCGAAGGCGCACGCAGGCACCATCCTTCAGATCAATGGCCGGATAGAGGGTGAGGGCGCGATGGGGGGTGCTGTCCGTACTGGCCACGATATGATCCTTCCCGGAATGTTTTTTGTGTCTCGCGCCATCACTTTCGGGAGAGAGGGGCAGGGTCATAAAGACGCCCCTTACCACCCCGTCGTGATTGCGGGCATAAAGGGGGTGCGTGCCCCAGGGCTCGAAACCGAGCGAGCGGAACATGGACAACGCGGAGGCCTGTGTCTCCGGAACCTCACAGTTCAGTACGCGGCAGCCCAGTGCTCTGGCGGCCGCAATCACGGCATCGGCTAGAACATAACCCAGCCCACGACCGCGCATATAGGGTGCTACGAAATAACCCCTGATCTGCGCCGTCTGGGCTTGTGCCTCGTTATTGCGTGAAGGTCGCACAAGCTGGGCGCAACCCTGTACCTGCCCCGTTTCATCGCGCACGACGAAAAACCGGGTTTCCGGCACGAGCAGCAGCCCGCTGAAATAGCGTTCGAGCACCGCCCGCCCGGGCGGCGTAAGCCAGCCAAGGCCGCCCCCGTCAATGATCGCCGCCGTGGTGATCTCGCACAGGGCGGCCATGTCACTGTCATCGATGCGCGACAGGCGCTCGGCGATGCGGGTCACGGCATCCAGCTCAGAAAGTTTGCCATGATTGTCAGTCCGGTCTTCTGGCTCTTCTCGACATGGAATTGGGTGCCACAACGGTTGTCCCGCGCGACGATTGCGGGCACGGCCCCGCCGTAGCTTGCCGTGGCGACGATGTCAGTGGGGTTCCACCCTGTCAGGGCGTAGGAGTGCACGAAATAACCGTGATCGCCCTGTTCCAGCCCCGCAGTCAGCCTGTGTGCGCCGGGTTCGAACTCCAGAACGTTCCAGCCCATGTGAGGCAGGCAAAGCCCCGCCTCAAGCGCGAACTCCATCTTGGCGATACTGCCCTCTATCCAGCCGAGCCCCGGCGTGCGTCCGTGCTCGAGGCCCCATTCTGCCATAAGCTGCATGCCCACACAGATGCCCAGAAAAGGTGTGCCACGATCTGTCGCCTCAATCAGCGCTTCGCGAAGGCCACCCCGCAGCCCTGAGGCGCAATGGGCGAACGCACCCTGTCCGGGCAGGATGATGTGGTCAGCCTTCAGAACAGTTTCAGGGTCGGCTGATATCAGCACCTCAGCGTCGAGCCCGCGTTCTGCAACGACGTGGCGCGCCGTTTGTGCCGCTGAGGCCAGATTTCCACCATCATAATCGATGACTACAACGCGTCTCATGAGGCAGCGCGATCCTTGTCCATCAGCCT
>Ga0157362_1000274_pt1 | contig 16684 bp, 1 predicted proteins | sample AttlaeALBM3_FD_111480 | JGI IMG/M metagenome (GOLD analysis project Ga0157362, IMG submission 111480) | Fungus gardens microbial communities from leaf cutter ant in Ribeirão Preto, State of São Paulo, Brazil - Atta laevigata ALBM3 | ecosystem: Host-associated > Fungi > Mycelium > Unclassified ... | reverse complement strand
AAGAAAACTAAAGAAAAAACAACTGGTTTCTTTTCCGGAATATTTAAAGGTGCGAAACATGCTGCAGAAGATGTGACAGATGATATTAAAGAATTCCTGGATGAGACGAAAAAAGAAGCTGAAATGGAAGAAGAACATGCCAAAGAAAAGGCTGCAAGTCTGAAAGATCTGAAAGATAAAAAAGATACTGCTGTTAGTGGAATTCAAGAAACATTAGACAAAGCTGCCGATAAAGTAAAAGAAGCAAAAGACAAAACGGTTTCTGCAATAAAAGACAGAAAAGATAAAGTTATCGAGGAAGTTTCCAAAGATGCTCAGAAAGTTGCCGATGCCACGAAACCAGCTGGTGAAAAAGTAGTAGATGAAACGAAGGAAATCGGAGAAGAAATGGAGAAAACTGCGACAGAAGTTGCACAATCTGCAAGGGATACTAAAGATGCAACAATTAAAGAAGTAAAAAAAGATACCAAATTGATAAAAGAAAAATTAGCAACAGGCGCTGATGCGGTAACAGAAGCTGCGGATAATGCAAAGGAAAAAGTGACAAAAGAAACAAAGAAAGCTAAAGAAAAAACAACTGGTTTCTTCTCCGGTATTTTTAAAGGTGCGAAACACGCCGTAGAAGATGCGACAGATGACGTTAAAGAATTTTTGGATGAGACGAAAAAAGAAACTGAACTGGAAGAAGAACATGCCAAAGAAAAGGCTGCTGCAAGTATGAAAGATATGAAAGATAAAAAAGATACTATTGTTAGTGGAGTTCACGAAACATTGGACAAAGCTGCCGATAGAGTGAAAGATAAAACAGTTTCTACACTAAAAGACCAAAAAGATAAAATTGTAGAGGAAGTTTCCAAAGATGTGCAGAAAGTTGCCGACGCCACGAAAACAGCTGGTGAAAAAGTAGCAGATAAAACGAAGAAAATCGGAGAAAAAATGGAGGAAAGTGCAACAGAAGCTGCACAAGCTGCCAAGGATATTAAAGATGCAGCAATTAAAGAGATAAAAGATGATACAAAATTAATGAAAGAAAAATTAGCAGCTGGTACTGTTGCTGCTTCAGAAATTGCAGATAGTACAAAAGATAAAGCAACGAAAGAAACGAAAAAAGTTAAAGAAAAAACTAGTGGTTTCTTCGCCGGCATCTTCAAAGGTGGAAAACATGCTGCTGAAGATGCATCTGAAGATGTTAAAGAATTTTTGGATGAAACAAGAAAAGAAGCTTCTTTAGAAAAAGAACGTATTAAGGAAGAAGTTGCAACAAATATTAAAGATTTAAAAGATAAGAAGGATACGGTCATTACCGAAATTTATCAAACTGCAGGCACAGCCTTCTTTGATATAAAAGAAGCCAAGGATAAAACTATTTCTGTAATAAAAGATACGAAAGATGAACTTGTAGAAAAAATTTCGGAAGATGCTGAAAAAGTGACCGATACAACAAAAGCCATTGGTGAAAAAGTAACAGCGGAATCAAAGAAGGTAGATGAAAAGATGGAATATGCCGCGGCAGATATTGCGAAAACTACCAAGGAGACTAAAGATGCAGCTATCAAAGAGATAAAGGAAGATACGAAATTAGTGAAAGAAAAATTGGCAGCAGGTGCTGATGCTGCTGTAGTGACAGTAGATAACACAAAAGATAAAGTGACAAAACAGGTAAAGAAAACAAAAGAAAAAACAACTGGTTTCTTCTCTGGTATTTTTAAAGGTACCAAGCACGCTGTAGATGATGCGGCTGACGATGTTAAAGAATTTATGGATGAGACGAAAAAGAATGCTACGTTTGAAGAGGATCGTGCCAAAGAAAAAGCTGCTGCAAGTCTGACAGATCTGAAAGATAAGAAAGACACTCTTACTGAGATTCAGAAAACTGTAGATAAAATCGTTGTTGAAACGAAAGATGCAAAAGAGAAAGCAGTTTCTGCAGTAAAAGACAAGAAGGATGAAGTTGTTGAAGAAATTTCCAAAGACACTCAAAAAATTTCCGATACTGCGAAAGCAACTGATGAGAAAATAACAACGGAAACAAAGAAAATTAATGAAAAAATAAGAGATACCGTGACGGATGTTGAATATACTGCCAAGCACACTAAAGATGCAGCAGTTAAAGAAGTGAAAAAGGATACAAAGAAAGTTAAAGATAAATTGACAGCAGATGCTGATGTTGAAACCGCGGAAGATAAAGCAACAAAAGAAGTAAAAAAGATTAAAGAAAAAACTAGTGGTTTTCTGTCTGGTATATTTAAAGGCGCTAAACATATTGTGGAAGATACAACTGATGACGTCAAAGAATTTTTGGATGAAACGAAAAGAGAAGCATCATTAGAAAAAGAATGTATTAAAGAAGATGTTGCTGCAAATATTAAAGATTTAAAGGATAGAAAAGATGCCGTGATTACAGGAATTCAAGAGATCACAGACAAGGCCATTATTGACGCAAAAGATACGAAAGATAAAACAGTATCTGCAATGAAAGATAAGAAAGATAAAGTTGTCGAAGAAATTTCCAAAGATGCGCAGAAAGTTGCCGATATCACGAAAGTGGTTAGTGAGAAAGTAGCAGATGACACAAAGAAAATCGAAGAAAAAATAGAGGAAACTGCGACAGAAGTTGCACAAGCTGCCAAAGATACTAAAGATGCAGCAATCAAAGAGGTAAAAGATGACACAAAGTTAGTGAAAGAAAAATTAACAGCTGGCACTGATGTGGCAGCAGAAGCTGCCGACAGTGCAAAGGAAAAAGCAAAAGAAGCAAAAAAAGCTAAAGAAAAAACAACTGGTTTCTTCTCCGGTATTTTTAAAGGTGCGAAACACGCCGTAGAAGATGCGACAGACGACGTTAAAGAATTCTTGGACGAGACGAAAAAAGAAGCTGAAATGGAAGAAGAACGTGCCAAAGAACTTGCTGCTGCAAGTTTGAAAGATCTGAAAGATAAAAAAGATGTTGTTAGTGAAGTTCAAGAAATTGTGGATAAAGCCGCCGATAAAGGAAAGGAAGCAAAAGATAAAACAGTTTCTGTAATAAAAGACAAAAAGCATAAAGTTGTTGAGAAAATTTCCAAAGATGCGCAAAAAGTTACTGACGCCACGAAAGCAGCTGGTGAGAAAATAGCAGATGAAACTAAGAAAATCGGAGAAAAAATGGAGGAAACAGCGACAGAAGTTACACAAACTGCCAAGGATAATAAAGATGCAGCAATTAAAGAAATAAAAGAAGATGCAAAATTAATGAAAGAAAAATTAGCAGCAGGCGTTGATGTGGCAGCGGATGCTACAGACAGTGCAAAGGATAAAGCATCAAAAGAAGCAAAAAAAGCTAAGGAAAAAACAAGTGGCTTCTTTTCTGGTATATTTAAAGGCGCTAAACATGTTGTAGAAGATGCTGCTGACGACATCAAAGAATTTATGGATGAGACGAAGAAAGAAGCTGTTTTGGAGGAAGAACGTACTAAAGAAAAAATTGCTGCGGAACTTAAAGATTTGAAAGATAAAAAGGACATTGTCGCAAGTGAAGTTCAAGAATCGGTAGACAAAACCATCACTCATGTGAAAGACACGAAAGATAAAGCAGTTGCTACTATAAAAGATAAGAAAGATAAAGTTGCAGAGAAACTTTCCAAAGATGTACAAAAAGTTGCTGATAATACAAAAACAGCCGGTGAAAAAGTTGCAACAGAAACGAAAAAGTTCGGTGAAAAAATAGAAGAAACTGCAGCAGATATCGTGCGGGATGTGAAAGATATTAAAGAAGAAGCAATCAAGGAAATGGAAAAGGATACAAAATTCATAAAAGATAAATTAGCAGAAAATGCTGATGTTGCTGCGGAAGTTGCAGGAAATGCAAAAGATAAAACAACAAAAGAAACGAAGAAAATCAAAGAAAAAACTAGTGGATTCTTTTCTGGTATATTTAAAGGTGCAAAACACACTGCGGAAGATTTATCTGAAGATGTGAAGGAATATGTAAGCGATACTAAAAAGGAAGCAACTAAAGAATTAGAAGGATTAGAACATAAAAAAGATGATATGATGCATAGTGCAATAGATGCCGTGGACAAAACCATTAAGAGTGTGGAAGATGCTGAAGATAGAACAGTTTCTATCGCGATAGATACGAAAGACAAATTGACAGATATAGCTGCCAAAGATATAGACAAAGCAACACATGATTTGAAAGCAGCTCATGATGACGTAGTCACAAAGACCAAAGAAGTAGTTGGTAAAGTAGAAACTTCCGTGGCAGATGTTGGACATGATGTGAAAGATATTAAGGATGCTGTTATAGAAGTAAAAGAAGACGCTAACATTATAAAGGAAAAGTTAACTACCAAAGCTGAATCTATATCGGATTCAGTAGAAGTCACTAAAGACAAGGCAACTAAAGAAGCGAAGAAAGCCAAGGAAAAAGCTAGTGGATTTTTTTCGGGAATATTTAGAGGATCGAAACATTCCATGGACAGCACAGTGGATGATGTAAAAGAATTCCTGGATGAAATGAAAAAGGAGGCAGCATTAGAGCAAACGCATGTCAAGGAAGCAGCAGAAGCCAAATTAAAAACTCTGGAATATAAAACGGATCGCATGATTTCCGAAGCGAAAGAAGCGAAAGATCGTGTTACTGAGGAAATAGTTGATCAAGTCGAAAAGACTATCGATGCTACTAAAATGGCAGGCGATAAAATAGTTACAGATGAAAAACGAATTGTCGATGACATCACGCAAGGTGTTGCATATGTTAAAGATAGCGTGGCGAAAGAAGTAAAGGAAGATGTACAAGTAAAAGAGAAATTAAAAGCAGATAGTGATGCTGTAGCAGAAAGTACTGCAGTTACGAAAGATAAAATTAAGGAATCAAAGAAAGCTAAAGAAAAGGGTTTTCTTTCGGGAATATTCAAGAGCGCAAAGCATTCTGTAGAAGAAGTATCTGAGGATGTAAAAGAATTTGTAGACGAGACAAAGAAGGAAACCATTTTGAAACAAGAACAAACCAAAGAAAAAATCGTTGCAGGTATCAAAGATTTGAAAGATACAAAAGAAACTCTTGTTTCTAGTATTCAAGATGTCGCTGATAAAACCGTCATTGACGCAAAAGCTGTTAAAGACAAAACTGGCTCTGCAGCAAAAGATAAAGTTGTTGAGGAAGTTTCTAAAGATGCGCGTAAAGTTGCTGACACCACGAAAGCAGTTAGTGAGAAAGTAGCAGATGAAACAAAAAAAATCGGTGAAAAAATAGAGGAAACTGCGGCAGATGTTGCACAAGCTACCAAGGATACTAAAGATACAGCTATTAAAGAGATAAAAGAAGATGCAAAATTAGTAAAAGAAAAATTGATTGCAGGTACTGATGCTACCGTAGAAGCTGCGGATAGTGCAAAGGACAAAATGACAAAAGAAGCAAAGAAAACTAAAGATAAAACAGGTCGTTTCTTTTCTGGCATATTTAAAGGCGCCAAACATGCTGTAGAAGATGTAACTGATGATGCCAAAGAATTTCTGGAGAAGAAAAGAGAAGCTTCAGTAGAAAAAGAACATGCTAAAGAAGAGGATACTCGACGAGGACTTAAAAATTTGAAAGATGAGAAAGATACGATTGTTTCTGATATTCAACAGGCTGCAGACAAAATTGCCGATGACGCGGAAGAGGCAAAAAATAAAATTATTTCTGTTGCTAAAGACAAAAAGGATAAAGCTGTGGAAGAAATTTCGACAGATGTACAGAAGATTGTCGATGCGACGAAAGTAAGCGGTGAAAATGTAACAGCAAAAACGAAAAAAGTTAGTGAGAAAATAGAAGAATCTGCAGCGGATGCTGTGCAAGAAATTAAAGATACTAAAGATACGACAGTTAAGGAATTAAAAGAAGATACAAAATTAGTGAAAGGAAAATTGACAGCAAGTGCTGATGCTGCTATAGAAACTACAGATAGCATAAAGGACAAAGCCACAAAAGAAGCGAAAAAGACTAAGGAAAAAACAGGTCGTTTCTTTTCTGGTATATTTAAAGGAGGAAAACATGCTGCAGAAGAGGCAACTGACGATATTAAAGAATTCTTGGAGGAAACGAAAAGAGAAGCTTCATTAGAAAAACAACGTGCTAAAGAAGAAGTTGCTGCAAGTCTTAAAGATTTAAAAAATAAGCAAGATGCTGTTATTACTGGAGTTCAAGAGGCCGCAGACAAGGCTATCACCGATGTAAAAGATGCAAAAGATAAAACAATTTCTGCACTAAAGGACCAAGAAGATAAAGCTGTCGAGAAAGTTTCCAAAGATGCGCAGAAAGTTGCCGACGCCACGAAAGCAGTTAGTGAGAAAGTAGCAGATGAAACGAAGAAAATCGGAGAAAAAATGGAGGAAACTATGACAGAAGCTGCACAAACTGCCAAGGATACTAAAGATACAGCAAAGGTTGATGTAGCAGTGGATGTTGCAGACAGTGCAAAGGATAAAGCGTCAAAAGAAGCGAAAAAAGCTAAGGAAAAAACAGGTGGTTTCTTTTCTGGTATATTTAAAGGCGCTAAACATGCCATAGAAGATGCTGCTGACGATGTTAAAGAATTTATGGATGAGACAAAGAGAGATGCTCAATTGGAAGAAGAATATGCTAAGGAAAAAATTGCGGAACTTAGAGACTCGAAAGCTAAAAAAGATGCAACTGGTGTAAAAGATGTTGCAGATAAAATTACAACTGACATGAAACATACAAAAGATAAAGCAATTTCTGATATTAAAGATCAAAAGGATAAAATTGTCGAAGAAATTTCCAAAGATACGCAGAAAGTTGCTGATACTACAAAAGCAATTGATAAGAAAGTAGCAGCGGAAACGAAGATCAGTGAAAAAATGGGCGAAACTGCCGCAGATGTTGGGCATGCTATCAAAGACATTAAAGATGCTACAATTAAAGAAATAAAGGAAGATGCAAAGAAAATTGAAGATAAATTAATAGTAGACGTTGATGCGACTGCAGAAGCTGTTGGTGATGCAACAGATAAAACATCAAAAGAAGTGAAGAAAACTAAGGAAAAAACAGGTGGTTTCTTCTCTGGTATCTTCAAAGGTGCAAAACATGCTGTAGAAGACGCAACAGACGATATCAAAGAATTTCTAGATGAAACAAAACATGAGGCAGAATTGGAAGAAGCTCGTATTAAAGAAGCAGCAGTTGCTGATTTGAAAGAATTGAAACATAAGAAGGATGCTGTTGTCAGTGATGTAAAAGACACGACAGTTCGAACTGTCACTGAAATAAAAGAAGCTAAGGATAAAACTGTCGCCGCAGCAAAAGATACGACAGATACAGACACTAAGATAGTTTCGGAAGATATTCATAAAGCTATTGATGCAAGTAAAACTGTTAAAGACAAAACAGCGTCAAAAGTAAAGAAAGCTGATGAGAAATTGGATTCAACAATAGAAGACATCGCAGACGGGATTTCGCATTCGAAAGATGCAGCCATTAAAGAAGCTAGAGATGAAACTAAAGTAATGAAAGAGAAAATGACAGCTGGAGTTGAAGCTGTGACTGAAAGTGCTGAGACTGTTAAGGATAAAGCTGTTAAAGGAGCAAAAAAGACAAAGGAAAAAGGGTCCGGTTTTTTATCAGGCATATTTAAAGGTGCCAAGCATTCTGTTGAAAGCGCAGCAGAAGATGTCAAAGAATTTCTAGATGAAACGAAACGCGAAGCAGAATCGGAAGAAGCTTGTACTAAGGAAGCAGCAGCGGCTGGATTGAAGGAACTAAAACATAAAGAAGATGTTGCCGTTATTGGCATAAAAGATGCGACTGATCAAGCTGTTGCAGGAATAAAAGATGTCAAAGATAAGACTGTTGCCGCAGCGAAAGATACAAAAGAAAAAGTCTCGGAAGATATTCAAAAGGCTACAGATGCAAGTAAAGCTGCTAAAGACAAAGTGACAGCAAAAATAAAGAAAGTTGGTGATAAATTGGATTCAACAGCACAGGATGTTGCACAAAAAGTTGCAGATACCAAAGATGCGGTTTTCAAGGAAGTACAGGATGATATGAAAAAGGTGAAAGAAAAATTAGTAACTGAAATTGAACAAGCAGCAGAAGATGCGAAACATGCAAAGGATAAAGCAGTTTCTGTTGTTAAAGATCAAAAGGATAAAATTGCCGAGGAAGTTTCTAAAGATGTGCAGAAAGTTACCGATGGCACGAAAGCAACTGGCGAGAAAATAGTAGCAGAAACGAAAAAAACCAGTGAAAAAGTAGAAGAAACCGTGACAGATGTTGCACAAGTTACCAAGGACATTAAAGATGCAGTGGTTAAAGAAGTGAAAAAAGATACAAGGAAGCTAAAAGGACAATTGACAGCAAGTGCTGACTCTGCCGCGGAAGTTGTAGACAGTGCAAAAGATAAAGCGAAGAAAACGAAGGAAAAAACAAGTGGTTTTTTTTCCGGAATATTTAAAGGTGCAAAACATGCTGTAGATGATGCATCTGGCGACGTTAAGGAATTCTTGGATGAAACAAAAAGAGAAGCTACTATAGAAAAAGAACGCGCTGAGAAAGAAATGGCCGCTGATCTCAAAACTTTGAAAGACAAAAAAGATTCTGCGATGGCCGGAGTTCAGGAAGTAATAGACAAAACTGTTGCTGATGTGAAAGATGCTGATGCGAAAGATAAAACAGTTTCTATCATAAAAGATAAAAAAGACAAAGTTGATGACATTTCCAAAGATGTTCATAAAATTACTGATACTACAAAAGCAGTTGGTGAGAAAGTCATAACAGAAATGAAAAAAATTGGTGGAGAAAGAGAAATAATCACGGAAGATGTTGCACAAGATATTATAGATACTAAGGATGCAGTGGCTATAGAAGTGAAAGATGATGAAAAATTGGTGAAAGAAAAAGTGTCATCTGATATAAGCGCTGTAGCCAATGGTAGCCAGATTGCTAAAGATAAAGCGACTAAAGACGTCAAGAAAGTTAAAGAAAAAGGTTCCGGTTTTCTATCGGGAATATTTAAAGGTGCCAAGCATTCTGTCGAAAGCACAGCAGACGATGTCAAAGAATTTCTGGATGAAACAAAACGAGAGGCAGAACTGGAAGAAACTCATGTTAAAGAAGCAGCAGCGGCTAGATTGAAAGAATTAGAACATAAAAAGGATGCTGTCGTTACTGGTGTAAAAGATACAACTGATCAAACTGTTGCTGGAATAAAAAGTACTAAGGATAAGACTATGACTGCAGCGAAAGATACAAAAGAAAAAGTCATTGAAGAAGTCTCGGAAGATATTCAGAAGGCTACAGATGCAGGTAAAGCTGCTAAAGATAAAGTGACAGCAGAAGTAAAGAAAGTTGGTGATAAATTAGATTCAACATTACAGAATGTTGCACAAAAAGTTGCAGATACCAAAGATGCAGTTGTTAAGGAAGTACAGGATGATACAAAAAAAGTGAAAGAGGAATTGGCAGAAGAAATCGAAACTGTAGTCTATGGTGCTGAAGCAGCTAAGGATAAGACAACTAAAGAAGCGAAAAAAGCTAAAGAAAAAGGATCCAGTTTTCTTTCGGGAATAGTTAAAGGTGCGAAACATGCTGTTGGAAGCGCAAGGGACGACGTTAAAGAATTTCTGGATGAAACAAAATATGAGGCGAAATTAGAAGAAGCTCGTGCTAAAGAAGTTGCAACGATTGGTGTGAAGAAACTGGAACACAAGAAAGATATTATTGATAGCGCAAAGGATGTTACAAAAGAAGGAGTAACTGATGTTAAGGACGCTAAAGATAAAATTTCTGACTCAATGACTCAAGTAATGGATACCACGAAGATCGCAGTTGATAAATTTGCGACTGAAACAAAGAAAGTTAGCGAAAAAATAGAATCTAAAACCACGGATATTGCACATGGTATAGAGCATGCCAGAGAAAGTCTCGATAAAGAAATAAAAGAGGATACAAAGGCGATGAAGGATAAATTATTAACAAGTGCCGATGCTATCGCCGACGGCGCCAAAGCAGCCAAAAACGAACTTGCGAAAGATGCTAAAAAAGCGAAAGATACAGGTTCAGATTTCCTGTCTGGAGTTATTCAGAGTGCAAAGCAAACAGGAAAGGAAATTTCCGACGACGTGAAAGATTTTCTGGAAATAACTAGGCAAGAAGCAGCTGCTGATGAAGCACTCGCTAGAGAAGCCGCAGCGGCAAGATCAAAAGAACTGGAAAAAGCAAAGGATAAAACCGTTGGTGAAATTAAAATCTCTATGGATAAAGTTGTGAAAGGCACAAAAGATACTAAGGAGAAGAGTCTTTCCAGTATAAAAGGTGCAAAGGACAAAACAATCTCTACTGTGAAAGCGGTGGAAAGTAAGATAGGACATAGTGTGACGCAAGCCGGGGAAAAAATTAAATCTACTGATCAAGATGTGACACAGAAAATTAAACGCGCCAAAGATGCCATTATAAGTGAAGCAAAGGAAGATACACGAGTAGTCAAAAGAAAATTGACAACTGGCACAGATACAGTTGCTAGTACGGCAGAGACTGTTAAGGACAAAACCGCGAAAGATACTAAAAAGATCAAACAAAAATCAGGCAGTTTTTTATCAGGCATGGTTAAGAGCGCCAAACACGCAGTAGAAGATGTAACGGATGATATGAAGGACTTCCTGGAAGAGACCAAGCAAGAAGCAACCGCAGAAGAAGCTCGTACTAAGAGCGATCTCGCTCAAGCGAGATCCGCCAAAGATAAATCCACTAAATCTACAACTGATGCAAAGGACAAATCTGTCAGTGCTATTAAAACTATGAGAAAGAGTCCCCCGAAATCACAATTATCAATGGATATGAAAGGCATGGGCAAAGCTTCGCCTATCACTAAGAGAACGGGCAAAGTGACTGAAACGCCAGCGACAAAAAAGAATGGTGATAGAGTAGGATCGAAACGCGAGATTGCTCAGGAGGTAGTTCGTAGATCTGATATAGCTGGCAGGTCGGAGACGTCCGGTGGCGTCGAGCATTTAACCGAGACAGTTAGCATTAAGAAAGTATCTCGCATTCCACAAAAGAAAAGTTCGGGTAAGGAGACAGACGATTCGGGTAATTCGCGTAGAATAGTAGAAACAGTAACCACGGTAGGGCACCCCGAGCCTCGCACACGGCACTCCGTCACCACAATCGTGACAAAGTCTGTGCGAACGACCCCACCGCCACCCAGTTCACTCGCCGAGTTCACTGACAGTAGAACCGAAGGTATCTTGCAATAATCTTGCGTTATATCCATATCTATATCTATATTATATATTACATATACCAGCTGTGTGTAACATGATTAATGATTAAGTTGACGCTTCTCTGTAACTTCAGTTTTACTAGTTATTCTCGTGACATCAGAGAGCAAAAAAAAGAGAAAGATATATATACATATATATATATATATATATACATTCATGCACCTTCGTCAGTCATTAATTGAAACCTAACACTCTAATCTTTCAGTCATTTTCAGTCCATTATTTCATCATTTTACGATCCGTAGAACCAATCGACAACATCCGAGACAATCATACTACCGCTTATTCCTATTATAATTTTCTGTGTATTGTTTTAAATTTTCTTTATGTTTCCATGTATATCGAATGGGTATATTGTTAATTGAAACCAATTTTGAATGAGACGATGTGTTTAATTGTGATTATATGTATTTAAAATGAAATCTAAATCAGGAAGAGTTCATTATAGTATGAAGATTCAAAGAAAGATCTGATTAATAGAATAGAATAAACGATATACCTATATGTACATACTACTTTAATTATTTGCTGCACTTATTTTCAGTTACGTCTTAACGATTTTGTTAATTTATTTAATGCATGATTCCAGGTTTTTGCGCTATTTTTTAAACATCTCTTTTACCATGATGGATAATTTTCCTAGTATTACTTCTTGAACATCGGAATCTTATTTTGTTGCCCCAACCGTGTCTATTTTTTTTCGTTTGTAGCGTATATAACATATAGAGATCACGTATTTACGATTATGCGGTAATTATGTCTCATTGAAATTAACAGGAATACCACAACTAGCGAAGCATGAACTGAGGTATGCCATGCAGAGAAAAAAAAAACATCATCCATCATCTAATCTTTGTTGAATCATTGCTTTCAATGTCATATTTGCCGATTCCCAATGTAAACTCAATTTTTTTCTTTGTGAACTTTTCAGACGTGACCAAAGAGGCTGCACGACGGGCACAAAACCTGGCGGACCAGGCGTACACTTCGACGAAAACAGGTAACGTAAAATCGACTCGAGTAAAATGTAAAACAGTTCACGTACGCGGATCATCATCTCCGATCGAAGATCAGTAACGGTAGAAGACTTTGTTTTTTGGTGCCCTCATTTATATTTAGCTTTATCTTCCATAGTTAGCACCTGCCGACGCTTTCACACTAACTGATACTGTGCGCACGTCTCTTACTAAATAGTTACCAATCTTTTTTTTGTATTGTCGAAGACAAGAGATAGAGTTTTCATTTGCTCGAAAAAATTAATCTGTATATAATACATATATACTCGTCGAGAGTTTAGCCTGTTGTATAATGTGTCCAGCAAATTGTGGTATCATCATATCGGTGAGGAAGTGAAAAAAAGACAAGCCAAAGAAATATAGTTTAGATTTATTTTTTTCAGTTAATTGCGTGAACTCAGAAAAAATTTGAAATATTCAGAATGTTCTCGATGTTTATCTGCTTTCATAATGGTACATTTTAGTAAGATTCAGGCGCTATAACCAGACACCGTTTTTTAATGAGTGTATTCTCTTTCGTTTCCGATAAAAAAACTAATCCTGGTTGCAATATTGATACTAACTAAAAAAAATTAAATAAGCGGGCAGAACCGCAATGAACGCGCACACGCATCATGCGCGAGACGCATCTCTTCGGGATCGCTTCTCCTATGCCTCACATGCGTGCGTGCGTGCACCAAGCGCGAATTTTTCGTTAATTAGTGCGTAATGTGCGCGTACACATGCGTATGCGAGGCAGACACGCTCCGAATCTTTCTGGTCTAACTTTGGCAGCTGGGCTAGAGTTAAAATTCTTAGTGTGTATCAATGTGCTTTATGTCCTTGTTCCTGTTCTTGTCCATGTCCTTTTGGATGGGTCAGGGCATGATTCGGCTGAGATTGATGGGACTGTAGAGAGGCATGCTACTTCTGCTCCATCAAAACAACCTGTTCCCGCCCCGCGTCTCTCCACCACCAAGCCGTCTACCAAACCCGAGTTCCATCTGGAGCTTAGTGATGCCTCACGAACACATAAAACGGTTGAGCAGCCTTCCAAGCCAACACAGGAGATGCAGTCACCGAGCAAGAGCAGTCCAAAGAACAAGATACCTTTTAAAATCGACGATGCGCCTAAATCAAGCAATGATCCCAAATCCGTCCCATTAAAGTTCTCGGAAGATCACATCGGTCCACAGGCAATTTCGCGAACCGTCAAAAATGTTACTGGAGATACAGATGGGGAGTTGATCAAAGAGATGATAGAGGAGAAAAAGGAAATATCGAGCGATGCGATCCAGATAGTTAAAATGGATGATCTAACTGAGCCTATGATAAGTGGAAAAATGGAAATAATTCCTTCCGTAGAGCAAATACGAACAACTACAGTGATCAACAATTCATCGATCGATCCTACAAAGTTGAAGGAACTATTGGAGACTGGTGGTATTGTAGAGATGGTGAGGACTGTGACTTTGACGTCAGAGGACAGTACTTTACAACCTGTAACGCGTGAGGAAGTTGTCAAGAGGATAAACCAAGTCGCTAATACGCTACCCAGCGAGATTTTCGATTTCGATGATTCTTCTACCACTACGATTAGGACCGATAGATCGGAATCTGACGGTGTCGTGCAGATGGTGCAACATGTGATGTCGGAGGCGTTGGAGATCGAGAAAACCGAAAGAGTGGTGAGAACGATGACTTCCAGCAATGGTGGCGGCGGCTACGGAGACGCGGAGTCCGCCCTAAGAAGCCTTCAGGAACAATTAACGAGATCTGAAATCGGAGAGACCGCTTCTTGGACAGTGGCGAATGAACAGTGGGAGGTGCAATATTCCCAAGACACATCACCCGGTTCTGGAAATGGCGGTGTTGACACGTTTGCCAGCAACAACAATAACAACAAGAACGATGGTAGTTCAAGGCACGATATGCACAGCGACACCGATAGTGACGGTTCGCCGCAACCTAGAAGAAGATCCCCGAGCAAGAGGCGTATGTTGGGCAGTTCCAGCGGGTCGGATGTAGCACTGCACGAAGGTGCGGAGCTGTCCCCGTTGGAGGACGACCAAGGTACCGCACTCTCACAGCTAACCTTCTGCATAAGCAATGTACATACCTCGAACTCTCCCTCGCTAATCGGTTACTTCCTGGATTATGTGAACGAATGAATCCAAAAAAAAAAGAAAAGATATATTATATTTGTACATATATTATTATACGTTGAGCCTTGGTGTTGAATCCTTGCTACCTTTGCATGCAACTCCCATGCATTTTCCTGTATTTCCCGCTAGTTGCACGATGAGAAGAATTAATATTGGGTGGAAGTTGATTGATGAAGATCATCCTTGGAACAATAAAGATGGTAGATTGAGAGATTACTCAAATCCTAAAGTTACAGTGTCACAGATATACAGTTGTTCCAGGGATGTAAATTTGGATTTGGAGTCAAAGATCTTTTGTTAGCTTATTTACAATTTGCATTTGAAATTTTCTCTTAGTTTTAATAGTCTTTTTATTTATTTATGATATTTTGCAGTACATTAAGATTTTAAAACTTCAAAGAAATCCTTTCTTGAACTTAAAATATCGATAATTTGGTTAATTTTTAATTACAAGGACCTTTGACTCTCTATTACTTGAAACTTGAGGTTGCAAAGAACAAAATGGGAATTGTTTGCTTGGAAATTGCATGATCTGTGATGTTTTGCACAAAGATCAATGTCAATGGCGTCGTACGTACCTTTTTACAGAAGGGTAATGACCCGGAAGGAAAAATAAAGCTTGTGAGGTACAGTCGTACAAATCTGCAGTTATAAAACATGCGGTATATTCTTCTTCATGCTTCGAGGAATTGTTACATGTACGATTAATGGTCGACTAAGTGTTGCTTCTCGTTTGGGAAACGTTCGATAAGAACATCATTCTTTTACTTTTTTGTTTTTCTGTTGGTCTTGGCTAAGATGGAGAGGTTTGTGATCAGGGGCTTCCTGGGATTAGTATACTTTCATTCGCGATCAGTCACGATTAAACGATCAAACATATATCTATCACACGTCGACGCCTTGTACATTCGGTGATATGTAATAAGATTTAACGAAGTTACGTGATTTTATCGAAATAGCGCTGACGAAATAACAGGGCAATGTTTGTAATGATTGAAAAAAAAAATTATACAATAATATATAATGATCGCAACAAACATTTAAAAAATTGTCATGGGATATAAATTCAACGCATATATCTAGCCATTTAATACTAAATAATATGAACTGAATAATAGTTCACAGAAGTTTTTCCAAAAATTGCATGAGAATATTTTCATTATTCAATGAAAGTAGTTGCGCGAATAAACTTTGAGTTTATCTTTTGAAGCTTTTCAATTTGATAAATTGATATATAGGCAATATTTTTAGAATCAATGAGAATTTAATCGTAAACATACTGTTTAATGATGATAAAATTAATTTATCTCGATTTTGACTTTCGAGACAGAATGTAATATCCTGTTATTGTCGGCTTTTTCATACTAATTACATGGCTGTGGAGCCATCATCTTATCAATCAGCCAGTCAATCAATCAATTAATCAATCAACTGATCAAAATTCACATATGCGATCATAATTCATGGCAATTGATAATCTTTAAGTGGCAGAAACACACGGTATGGTACGGTCGATTTGCTCAGGTAATACGATAGAACTGAAGACTAGGATGAAGACATCCGGTAGAGCCAGCTGTGCGTGTTGGACGAGCATAGCTGTCGCTGTGCTGATACTTCTAATAGCACTTATACTTGCCCTGGAGCCACAAATGTTTCGGCGTGTCTACACTCTGTCTAACAATATCCCGAGGCAAGCCGGGTACGATTACCCTTCACATTATTTATTTTTTTATTAAAGAATATATATACCATTTTATAATATTAAACTTTTTTTAAAAACCAGGCTTTTACGCGGTTATCAGGATAGAAATTTGAACTGCTAATAAGTATCGCTAATAATTATTCAATATTTTATTTTATTTTTAAAAGTGACACGACTCAAATTTTCTCTGATCAATGCTCGACAATTTATTTAAAAAAAAATGATATAACCAATTATCATTCTTACGAGTTCGCTTGTGTACTGTTATAAGTGAAAATTAAGAAATTCTCTAAAGTTATAATACATATTAATTAGATGATTACCTTGAACGTGTCACTTTTGAAGAAAATGTACATAATTAATTCATAGATATCTTTGATTATTGTCATGCGAGGTGTGCTTAGGGCTTGTATCAATATTATATTAAATATACAATGTTCTATGATGCATAAAACATTATCAACAGATATATTTATCTAAATGTGATATTCGTATATAATACTGAAATATTTGTATATTTTGTGAATCACTTGCAATCGTAATGATTTTGAAGTTAGTTT
>Ga0157362_1000273_pt1 | contig 16706 bp, 18 predicted proteins | sample AttlaeALBM3_FD_111480 | JGI IMG/M metagenome (GOLD analysis project Ga0157362, IMG submission 111480) | Fungus gardens microbial communities from leaf cutter ant in Ribeirão Preto, State of São Paulo, Brazil - Atta laevigata ALBM3 | ecosystem: Host-associated > Fungi > Mycelium > Unclassified ... | reverse complement strand
GAGAACAGCATCGGCGTCTCGAAGGTGAGCTGCCCCTTCCACATGGTGCCGATCCAGTTGAAGAACTTCACACCGGTGGGCACCGCGATGAGGAAGGTCATGAACGAGAAGAACGGCAGCAGCACCGCGCCGGTGGCGAACATGTGGTGTGCCCAGACCGCCATGGACAGCGCCGCGATGGACAGCGTGGCGAAGACCAGGCCCTTGTAGCCGAACAGCGGCTTGCGGCTGAACACCGGCAGGATCTCGGTCACGATGCCGAAGAACGGCAACGCGATGATGTAGACCTCGGGATGCCCGAAGAACCAGAACAGGTGTTGCCACAACAGGGCCCCGCCGTTCGACGGGTCGAACACGTGGGTCCCCAGCTTGCGGTCGGCCTCCAGCACGAGCAGCGCGCCGGCCAGCACCGGGAAGGCGATCAGCACCAACACGCTGGTGATCAGCACGTTCCAGGTGAAGATCGGCATCCGGAACATCGTCATGCCCGGCGCCCGCATGCACACGATCGTGGTGATGAAGTTGACCGCACCGAGGATGGTGCCGAACCCCATCAGGGCCAGCCCCATGATCCACAGGTCGGCGCCGATGCCCGGCGAATGCTGGGCGTTGGTCAGCGGTGAGTACGCGAACCAGCCGAAGTCGGCCGCCCCGCCCGGTGAGATGAAGCCGCTCATCAAGATCGTCCCGCCGAACACGAACAGCCAGTAGCTGAACATGTTCAGCCGAGGGAAGGCCACGTCCGGCGAGCCGATCTGCAGCGGCATGATCTCGTTGGCGAAGCCGACGAAGAGCGGCGTCGCGAACGCCAGCAGCATGATCGTGCCGTGCATCGTGAACAGCTGGTTGAACTGGTCATTGGTCACGAACTGCAGGCCGGGCCGGGCCAGCTCGGCCCGCATGACCATCGCCATGAGCCCGGCGATGAGGAAGAACACGAAGGAAGTGACCAGGTACAGGTGGCCGATCTTCTTGTGGTCGGTGGTGGTCACCCACTCGACGACCGCCGCGCCCATCGTGCGCTTGCGTTGGCGCGGCACCGCCGCCACTCGGAGTGTCTGATCGGCGGTGGTCATCGGGGGCTCCCCTCCAACTTGCGCTGCCCGGGCGCGCCGGAATCAGCGGCGGGGGCGTCGGCGGGCGGCATCTCCATCTTGTCGGTGAGCGTGTACTCGCGCTTGCGATCCGCCGGCGTGTTGAGGATGCCGCTGGGCACCTGCCCGCCCTGTCCGGCCCGCCGCAACGCGTCCACGTGGGCGCGATAGTCAGCCTCGCTGACCACGTGGGTCTCGAACAGCATGCGGGCGTGGTAGGTGCCGCACAGCTCGGCACACTTCCCGCGGTAGACCCCGATCTTGTTCGGGGTCAGCTCGAAGTTGTTCATTCGGCCGGGGAACACGTCCATCTTGAACAGGAACGCGGGCACCCAGAACGAGTGGATCACGTCCGGGGAGGTCAGGATGAACTTCACCCGTTTGTCCACCGGCAGCCACAGCTGCGGGAGGGCGACCGGGGTGCCCACGTCGTAGACCTGGTCGTCGACGTAGTTGAACGACCAGCTCCACTGCCGCCCGACCACGTTCACGGTCAGGTCGGGTTTCTTCTTGGTGTCGAGCAGGATCGACTCGTCCCGGGCGGTGAAGTAGAACAGCACCGCGATGATCACGAATGGGATGACGGTGTACAGGACCTCGATCGGGAGGTTGTAGCGCGTCTGGATCGGGACGTGGGAGTCGTCCTTCTTGCGGTGGAAGATGCACGCCCAGACGATCAGCCCCCACACCGCACCGCCGACGAGGAGCGCGGCCAACCAGGAGCCCTGCCACATCAGCAGCATGCGCGGGCCTTCCTTGGTGGCCGGTGTCGGGAAGGCCAGCCGCGGCAGGCTCGCGGTGTCGCACGCGGTGCAGGTCATCAGGACGAACGCGAGCACCACGCCAATTCCCAGCGCCCGCCGGGGGCCGCGGGGGCGGCGCGGGGGCGGCGATGCGTAGGGGGGCAACACGGGCCTTTCGGAGTGAAAACTGTGCTTCCAGGTGCGGCCGCAGCCTACTCCCGGGCAGTAGGCAGATCGCGGCCAGGTCGACGCGACGCGGCGCCGGAAGGCGGGCCGCCGGCGGGTGGCCCCCGAGGGAACTGCCCGGGCCGTTCGGATGCCTTAACGTTCAGAAATGGCTCCCCCACCGGCCGGCTACCTCGACGCCGCCTCCACCGAGCCGCTGCATCCGGCGGCGCGGGAGGCCTGGCTGGCCGCAGTCGAGGACGGCTGGGCGGATCCGGCCCGGCTCTACCGCGACGCCCGGCGCGCCCGCATGAGGCTGGATGAGGCCCGGGAGATCGTCGCGCACGCGATCGGGGCGGCACCGGCCGAGGTGAGCTTCACCACCTCCGGCAGCGCCGCCATCCAGCTGGGCATGCTCGGGGTGCTGCGCGGCCGGGCCCGGGTCGGCCGCCATCTGCTCGCCTCCGCGGTCGAGCACTCCGCGGTGCTGCACACCGCGCGCCATCACGAGAACTCCGGCGGCGCCGTCGAGCTCATCGGGGTCGACGGGACCGGCCTCCTGGACACCGACGCGCTCGCGGCCGCGCTGCGCGAGGACACCGCGCTGGTGTGCGTGCAGAGCGCGAATCACGAGGTGGGCACGATCCAGCCGGTGGAGGCGGTGACCGGGACTGCCGCGGCCCGCGGGGTGCCCGTGCTGGTCGACGCGGCGCAGACCGTCGGCCGGCTGGCGGTTCCTGACGGGTGGTCAGTTCTCACGGCGAGTGCACACAAGTGGGGCGGGCCCGCGGGCGTCGGCGTGCTGGCGGTACGGCGGGCGGCCCGGTGGCGGTCACCGGCGCCGGAGACCGATCGTGAGTCCGGCCGGGTCGCCGGGTTCGAGAACGTGCCGGGAATCTGCGCGGCCGCGGCGGCGCTGGCCGCGGTGAGTGAGCACGCGCCAACGGAGAACGCCCGGTTGGCGGCGCTCACCGACCGGATCAGCGCGGCCGCGGCCGCCCTTCCGGACGTCGTGGTGCTCGGCGACCGACGCCACCGGTTGCCGCACCTGATCACCTTCTCCTGCCTGTACATCGACGGGGAGGCGTTGCTCACCGAGCTGGATCGGGCCGGGTTCGCGGTCAATTCCGGCTCGTCGTGCACCGCCGACACGCTGCGGCCAAGCCACGTGCTCGAGGCGATGGGCGTGCTCAGCCACGGCAACGTTCGCGTGTCGCTGCCGCGCGGGACCGGCGAGGACACCGTCGACGGTTTCGTCGCGGTGCTGCCGCGGGTGCTGGCCGAGCTGCGGGCCCTGGCCGGGGTGCAGGGATTGTGACGGTGGATCAGATGCCCGGCGAGGATGCGGTACTAACCCTCGACGTCCTGGGTCGCCGCTGCCCGGCGCCCATCATCGAACTGGCCCGGCACATCGGCGATGTACAGGTCGGGGCCATCGTCCGGGTACTGGCAGACGACCCCGCGGCCGCGCTCGACATCCCGGCGTGGTGCCAGATGCGCGGCCAGGAATTCCTCGGCACCCGCGCCGGCGCGTACGAGGTCCGCCGCGTTCGCTGATCAGCTTGGCGGCGGGGGGAACTGGCGGGTGTCGTCCGGGGGTCGATGCAGCAGCACGAAGTCGCCACGCTGGGCGACCTTCTGGTAGCCCAGCTTCTGCGCGACCTCGACCATCCGCCGTTGCTCGTCGAGGTCGTTGAACGGCCAGTTCTGCGGATATGCGTCCTCGATCACGATCCACTCCGGGTTGGGCCGTTCGCCCGGGCGCCCGAACATCGAAACCGAGGTGCGTCCCGCCAGCTGCGCCGCGAGCCGGTTCGTGGCCTGCACCTGTGTCCCGTCCGGTATCACCGCGAGCACGGCGCCCGCGTCGTCGACCCGATGACTGTGTCGCCAGGTCGACGGTTCGACCACCGACCAAAACGCGTGGGCCGGCAGGAGCATCGCCGTGACCACCGAGCCGGCCACCAGGGTCTCCCGCAGCCGCGTCGCGCGGACAGCCGGCGACCAACGGCTGATCGTCTCCACCAGCGCCGCGAACACGACCGGCATCAGCACCGCGTTGTAGTGAAAGCCGGAACTCCAGTACGTCCAGTAGCTCGAGGCGAACCGCCACAGCAACGTGGGCACGGCGAGCAGAATCAGCCGCGAGCGCAGGGCAAGAAATGCGGTCGGCGCCAGCAGCAACACCACGGTGGTCGGCTTGGTGTCCGGTTGAAACAGACCGATGGTGAAAGCCTTCGACACTCCCCCGAACCCACCGGCACCCACACTCCCGTGGGCCGCCCGCCACGCGCTGAACGTCCCGCCGGGGGTGAAGTGCGGGATCAGTACGAGCACCTCAACTGCGCTCGCACCCAACCCGGCCGCGACGGTCACCAGCCCGAGGCGCCGGCGTCCGCCCCAGGCGATCAGCGCACCGACCACCGCCACCGTGACACCCAGGTCCTCCTTGACCAACAGCATGGGCAGCGCCCAACACGCGGCCGCCGGATACCGGCGTTCGCCGAGCGCCACCGCACAGAACGCCATCAGCGGAACCGCGAAACAGACCTCGTGGAAGTCGAAACCGACCGCCCCGGCGATGCCCCAGGACAGGCCGTAACCCAGGGCCACCACAACGGCCGCGGGGCGACCCGCGACGCGTTGCGCCCAGGCCGTCAACGGCACGGCCGCCACCGCCAGCAGCGCGGCCTGCACCAGTAGCAGCGTGATCGGTGACGGGAAGACCCGGTAGAGCGGGGCGATCGTGGCCAGCACCGGGGAGAAGTGATCACCCAACTGGTTGAACCCCGGGCCCTCGAGCTCGACGATCGGCCAGTGGCCGTGCGCCCAGCCGCGCACCGCCTGCTCGTTGAGACCCAGGTCGAAACCGGTGGACAACATCCGCAGGTGCAACCGCACCGACACGATCGCGTAAAGGGCGAAAAGCCCGCAGGCGAACGCCCAGATCCACGCCGTGGCCGGCGCGGTGAGGCCGGGCGGTGGCCGGCATTGACCGTCCTCGACGGACCGCCGGGGCGGCGGCGGTTCGTCGCGACCGCGCGTTTCGCGCAGCTCGGTTGCCACGGCTGCCCCTTCCGCCCCGCGGAATTAAACCATTCGCGGGCCGCGGATCAGCTCCATACGGCCGGTGGGCGCAACACCAGCGCCCGCGCCAGGCGCAGCTGATACTCCTCCCGGGACACGTCGACGGCGCCCAGCGACCGCAGGTGCGGCGTGGTCCACTGCACGTCCAACAGGCGACCGTCCACACCGTCGGACAGCAGCAGATCGCACAGTGCCAGCAGCGCCGCCTTGGAGGCGTCCGTACGGCGGTGGAACATCGACTCCCCGGCGAAGAAGCCGCCGATCGAGATCCCGAACACCCCGCCGGCCGGCGCCGCCTCATCGCACCACGCCTCCACGCTGTGCGCCCAACCGAGCTCGTGCATGCGCCGATAGGCGCCACGCATCGCGGGGGTTATCCAGCCGTGCGGACGTGACGGCTTGGCGCATTCCCGCACCACCCGGTCGAAGGCGGCATCGATGGTTATCCGGAAGCGCCGTCGGGTCCGGGCCAGCGAACGCGAGACGTGCACGTTGTCCAGCGGCAGCACCCCGCGCGGGTCCGGGGACCACCAGCCCATCGGTCCCCGGCGCGAGATCGGCATCGGGAAGACCGCCTGGCGGTAGGCGGCCAGCAGGGTGGCCGGCTCCAGGTCCGCGCCGATCGCGAGCAGGCCGGAGGCATCGGCGCCGGTCACCGGCGGGAACACCCACCGCGACGGACCGGGGTCGACCGCCACTCGGCCGCGGCCCTAGTGGGGCACCGGCACGGCGAGGTGCGGCTCGACGTCCGCCGCGGCGTCGGCGCCGTAGGCCCCCGCGAGCCGATCCAGGAACGATCGGGTCTGGATGCGGTATTCCTGCGTGCCCAGTGTCTCGACCACGTGCGCGGCCAGCACCGACCCGACCTGCGCGCTGCGCTCCAGCCCCAGGCCCCAGGCGCGGCCGGCGAGGAAGCCCGCGCGGAAGGCGTCACCGACCCCGGTGGGTTCGACGACTCGCTCGACCGCGGCCACCCCTATGTGCACCGGATCCTGCCCACACACCTCGATCCGGGCGCCCGCGGCGCCCAGCGTGGTTATCCGGACGCCGACAATCGCCGCGATGTCGGCCGGCGACCAGCCGGTCTTGCTCTCGATCAGCATCGACTCGTACTCGTTGGTGAACAGGTACTCGGCGCCGGAGACGAGGTCGCGGATCTCCACCGGGGACAGCCCCGGTATCTGCTGGCTCGGGTCAGCCGCGAATGGGATCCCGCGCTCGCGGCATTCGGCGGTGTGCCGGACCATGGCCACCGGGTCGTTCGCACCGATCAGCACCAGGTCGAGCCCGCCGAGGCGCTCGGCCACCGGGCCGAGTTCGATCTCGCGGGCCTCCCGCATTGCGCCCGCGTAAAACGAGGAGATCTGGGCCTGATCCCGATCGGTGGTGCAGACGAACCGGGCGGTGTGCTTGAGCTCCGAGACCAGCACGGAGTCGGTGTCCACCCCGTGTCGCTCCAACCAGGACCGGTACGGCTCGAAGTCCTCCCCGACCGCCCCGACGAGGGCCGGGCGCAGCCCAAGGCAGCCCAACCCGAACGCGATATTGGCGCCGACTCCGCCGCGGCGCACTTCCAGGTCGTCCACCAGGAACGACACCGAGATCTTCTCCAGCGCCTCCGGGACCAACGAGTCGGCGAAGCGGCCGTCGTAGCTCATCAGATGGTCGGTGGCGATCGAACCGGTAACGGCAATTTTCACAGGCGCGAACACTACCCCGCAGTACCCCTGTTGCCCGCCGATGTGGCGGGCCTAGCGTGGCGCACACCAGGACGCCGGGGGTATGGATGGCCGATCAGACGCGCAAGCCGACGCCGCCGGGGCTGCGCAGCCTGGGCGCGGACGCGAAGCGGGTCGCGCGGCTGTACCCGTTGCGGGCAGCGCCGACGCCGATGCCGTGGCAGCCGACGCCGGTCGCGATTCCCGCTCACATCCGGGGGCTGACCGAGGGGCTCGCGGGATACGACAGCTGAGTCCGGCGCGGGCCCGACCGCGGGATCACGGGATCAGTGGAAGCTGTCCCCGCAGGCGCACGAACCGCCGGCGTTGGGGTTGTCGATCGTGAAGCCCTGCTTCTCGATCGTGTCCACGAAATCGATGCTGGCACCGCCCAAATACGGCGCGCTCATCCGGTCGACGACCACGTTCACGCCGTCGAAGTCGCGGACCAGGTCACCGTCGAGCGAGCGCTCGTCGAAGAACAGCTGGTAGCGCAGCCCCGAGCAACCGCCGGGCTGGACCGCGATGCGCAGCGCCAGATCGTGGCGGCCCTCCTGGTCGAGCAGGTGGCGGACCTTGGTCACCGCGGCCTCGGTGAGAACGACGCCGGTCGTTGTCTCGCCGGAAACGGTCATCACTACTCTCCCGGTCTGCTGCACAAGCCTCTATCGGCGCCCAGGGACGCCGTACTCCCATGCTGACACACGCCGGGCCTCCCAGGTATTCCCGGCGGCCCCGCGCCGAACCGCGAAAACCGGCATTTCGGGCGCATCGGCGGCCCGGGTGTGCGAAGCATCACACCCGTCCGGCCGGACGCGACCAGCTCCGGGCCACCCGCGCCGCGAGCGCGGCGAGTTCGATCGCGGGCCGGCCCATCGCGGCCTGCGCCGAGCCCGCGGATTCGGCCACCGAGTACGCCGCGGCCACACCCATGGCCGCCAACTCCCGACGACCGATCTGGACTTGGCCCGCCAGCGCGACGCACGGGCGGCCCCGGTCGAGCGCTGCCGCGGCCACACCCGAAACCACCTTCCCGGACAACGACTGCCAGTCCAGGCAACCCTCGCCGGTCAGGACCAGGTCGACCTCGCCAATCGCACTGGGCAGCTGCACCAACTCGAGGATCGTGCCGATGCCGGGCACCCGCCGACCGCCGAGCAGCAGCAGGGCGAATCCCAACCCGCCGGCCGCGCCGGCGCCGGGCGCCACGGCCGCCGAACCCGGCATGTTCAGCCCGAGGTCGGGTTGCGCGGCGCGGGCGAAATGCTCCAGCGCGGCGTCCAGGCGCTGCACCGCGTCCGCGTCGGCGCCCTTCTGCGGTCCGAACGTGGCGGTGGCCCCGCGCGGGCCGAGCAGGACGTTGTCGACATCGGTGGCGACCAGCAACTCCACCGCGGACAGGCGCGAGCGGGCGGCGGCCAGGTTCAATGTCGGCGCGTCGAGATCGCGCAACCCCCCGCCGCCGCCGCGCAGCAGCTCGGCGGGTTCGGCGCCCAGCGCGGCCAGCGCCCCGGCGCCGCCGTCGTTCGTGCCGGACCCGCCGAGGCCGACGACAACGCGCCGGGCGCCGCCCTCGAGCGCCGCCGCAATCAGCTCGCCGACGCCGAACGTTGTGGTGCGGGTGGGGTCACGTCGTCCGTCCGGGATCAGGTGCAGCCCGCACGCCTGCGCGGACTCCAGGTAACTGGTCTCGTCGACGTGGAGGATCGCCGCGGGCACCGGCTCGCCGATCGGGCCCATGACGATGCGTCCGACCAGCTCGCCGCCCAACGCCGCCTGCGCCACATCGACGAACCCCGGCCCGCCGTCGGACAGCGGCCTCAGGACGAGCTCGTCGCCGGGCGCGGAGCGCCGCCAGCCGGACGCGATGGCCTCGGCGGCCTCCACCGCGCTGAGCGTGCCGGCGAAGGCATCCGGGGCGATCAGCACGCGCACGCCAGGCAGTCTGCTCCACGACCCCGGTGCGCCGCGGGCACGCCCGCACTGCGCCCCGAAGCCGGACCTGGGATCTCGCCTAACATGAGGCATGACCTCAACCTCGACGGCGGTGCCGGTGCAGCTGCTACGCAGCCCCGTCGATCTGTTCTCCGAGCGCGGGGTGGAGTGTCCGGGTGATCTGCCCGCGGCCGCGGATCCGGGGCTGGTTGACCGTGCGGCCGCCGCGAAGGCGGCGCTGGGCGAGCGCGTGTTCGTGCTCGGGCATCACTACCAGCGCGACGAGGTGATCGCGTTCGCCGACGTCACCGGTGACTCGTTCAAGCTGGCCCGCGAGGCGGCCGCCCGTCCGGGCGCGGAGTTCATCGTGTTCTGCGGCGTTCATTTCATGGCCGAGTCCGCCGACATCCTGACCTCGGATGCCCAACGGGTGATCCTGCCGGATCTGGCCGCGGGCTGCTCGATGGCCGACATGGCCGGCGCCGACCAGGTCGACGACGCCTGGGATGTGCTCTCCGATGCCGGGGTCGCCGCGGGCACGGTGCCGGTGTCGTACATGAATTCCTCGGCCGCGATCAAGGCGTTCACCGGTCGGCACGGCGGCACGATCTGCACCTCCTCGAACGCCCGCCGCGCGCTCGAGTGGGCCTTCACCCGGGGTGAGAAGGTGCTGTTCCTGCCCGACCAGCACCTTGGTCGCAACACCGGGGTCCGCGAGCTGGGCCTGAGCCTGGACGACTGCGCGGTCTACGACCCGCATCGTCCCGGGGGCGGTCTGACACAGCGTCAGTTGTCCGATGCCCGGTTGATCCTGTGGCGCGGGCACTGCTCGGTGCACGGCCGGTTCAGCCTGCGCAATGTCACCGACGTGCGGGCGCGGATTCCCGGTGTGAGGGTGCTGGTGCACCCGGAGTGCACGCACGAGGTGGTCTCGGCGGCGGACGAGGTCGGCTCGACCGAGCGGATCATCAAGATTCTCGACGCCGCGCCCACGGGCTCGGCGTGGGCGGTCGGGACCGAGCTGAACCTGGTCCGTCGTCTGGCCGCGGCGCATCCCGACAAGCAGATCGCGTTCCTGGACTCCACCGTGTGCTACTGCTCGACGATGAACCGCATCGATCTGCCGCACCTGGTCTGGGCGTTGGAGTCCCTCGTCGCGGGCGCGGTGCGCAATGTGATCACGGTCGACTCCGACACCGCGCGCTGGGCGCGGGTCGCTCTGGACCAGATGCTCGCCCTGCCGGGTATCTGAGCCGGCGTCAGACCTCGGCCGGGCGGGCGATCCGGCCCAGGCCGAGCGCCAGGTAGAGCGCGGCGTACTGCCCGATCGAGTGCAACGCGGCGTAGCGACTGACCGGGCCGCCGTCCACGCACGGGATCACCCGGTGACGCACCCCGTTCGACTCGACCGCCGCGAGCAGCCGACTGCGCCGGGCGCGGATTGCGGGGTCCTCGGCCCCGTCGTCGAGCACCAGCAGCACCGGTCGGCGTTCGGTCGGCTCGGAGTCGAACGGGTCGGCGAAGATGTCGTGCCGGGGCGCGGAGCGGACCAGCGGCATCAGGTGCTCGGCGTCCGCGGCCAACGCCGGTCGGCCACTGGCCTTGCGCAGCGCCTCGGCAAAACGCCGTCCGGCACGGGCGGCCAGCACGGAACCGCCCCACACCAACGGGGTGGCCTCGGCCAGCAGCACCGCGATGTCCTTGGCCGGGTTTGCCGCCAGGTCGCTTCGGGGTCCGCAGCGCAAGGACGCGTCCACCAGGGCCATGGCCACCTCCTCGGCGTTCACCTCCGGCCCCAGCCCGATCGAGTGCAGCGCCTGCAACGCCACCACCGCGACCGCAAGCACGTCCGCGGTCTGGGTCGGCAGCAGCACGGTGGCGCTGCTCGCCGAGCTCTCGGCCAGCGGCGAGGACGCCGGCGCGGACACCAACAGCGTGCAGCCCCGGCGGACCGCTTCGGCGGCCGCGGAGGCGGCCTCCGGGCTGTGCGCGCCGGGAGCGATCACCACGACCAGGTCCAATGCACCGGCCCAGCCGGGCAGGCTCGGACCCGGCCAGGCGACGAACGGCACCGGGCACCACGGCTCCAGCACCGCCCGCAGCAGCCGCGCGTCCGCGCCCGCGGCCACCACGGCCCGCGGCCTGGGCACACCGGCCAACACCGCCATGGCCTCGTGCGCGGCGTTGACCTCGTGGCGCACGCGAGCGCCCGCCTCGGCCAGGTTGCGCAGTGGCTCGTCGGCGGCGGCCAGGGCCTGCGGATCGTCCAGACAACCGTCGTCAAATTCCTCGGCCGACATGCTCAGGTCGACCGCCGCAATACGCCCATGACCGCCGCCCCTGTCCGCTGCTCCGGCAGTGGGCCTCACCTTAGGCCCTAGGCTTGGTGCGTGTTCTCCCGCCGTGAAAAGACCGCGACCGCGTCGCCCGATGCCGCGACCGAGACCGGCAAGGGGCGGGCGACGCCCAAGCGGAGTGAGGCCGAGCGGGAGCGACGGGAGCGGGTCCGGGGTCCGAGCGATCCCAAGGCGGCCCGGCGGGTCGAGCGGCAACGCATGCAGAAGGAACGCCGCACGCGCCAGGAGGGCCTGATGCGCGGCGAGGAACGTTACCTGCCCAAGCGGGACGTCGGGCCGCGGCGGCGTTTCATCCGCGAGTGGGTTGATGGGCGTCGGACGGCGGCCGAGCTGTTCCTTCCCTCGGCGGTCGTGATCCTCCTGCTGGGCCTGGTCGGATCCTCGCCGGCGGCGCGCGCGCTGTCCTTCCTGATCTGGGTGGCGCTGGCCGTCTCGATCGTTGTCGACTCGTCCATCTGGACCGTGAAGCTGCGTCGGGAACTCGCCCGGCGATTCCCGGACGACAATCGGCGCGGCGACATCGCCTACGCGATGATGCGGGCGATGCTCATCCGCCAGCTGCGCACACCACGCCCGCCCCCGCGGGAGCGCCGATCCGGCCGGTCCTGACCGGGCGCGAGGCTCACTGCTCCGGGTGCAGCGACATCGGGCCGTAGATCACGGCGCCGTTCTCCAGCAGCGTCACCGCGTCCACGCCCTGCTCAAGCAGTTCCCGCCAGACCTCGCCCACCCAGCTCTCCGCGTCGGCCTGGGTGGGAAACTGCGGGACGGTGCCCGCCACCGGCAACACCTCGCTGCCGTCCGAGCGTTCATATCGCCAACTCCACGCCATGGCGGCTCCTTCCGGCCGGGTCCCGGTAGGGCAGGCTAGCCAGTGTCATGGGCCGACCCGCCAACCCGCCGTCGCGTCGGGTGCTGTTCCTCGGCGGCGCGCGCTCGGGGAAATCCGCCGCTGCCGAGGCGCGGGCGCATGCGGTGGCCGGCCCGGGCGGGTCGGTCACCTACCTGGCGCCCGCGACGGCCCGGCCCGATGACCCGGAGTGGACCGCCCGAATCGCCGCGCACCGGGCCCGGCGCCCGGCGACCTGGCGCACCGTGGAGGACGCCGACCCGATTCCGACGCTTCGGGCCGGCGGGGTGGTGCTGGTCGACTGCCTGAGCCTGTGGTTGGCCCGGGTTTTGGAGGCCTCGGCGCCGGCGGTCGAACAGCGGTGCACGGAATTGGTCGCGGCGTGGGCGGCGGCGCCGGGCTACGTGATCGCGGTCAGCAGCGAGGTGGGGATGGGTGTGGTGCCGGCGACCGCGGCCGGCCGTAGGTTCCGGGACGAGCTGGGCAGGTTGAACGCGGCCGTGGCCGCGGCGAGCGACGAGGTGGCGTTGGTCGTGGCCGGTCGACTGTTGCCGCTGGTGGCCCCGTGAGCGAGAGCAGCGAGCGAACGGATTCCCCCGGCGGCCGCAAGCAGGCGCCGGGCGCCATCGAGGGGCTGCGGCTGTCGTTGGGCACCCTGACCGTGCTGCCGGTGGGCGTGGTGCGCACCGATCGGCGCACCGCCGGCGCCGCCATGCTCTGGGCGCCATTGGTCGGCGCGGCCCTGGGCGCCGGAGCCGGAGGGTCCGCCTGGGTGTGCGCCAAGGCCGAGGTCCCGCCGCTGGTGGCCGCCGTCGTCGGATTGGTCGTGCTGGGCGGGCTGACCCGCGGCCTGCACCTGGACGGCCTGGCCGACACCGCGGACGGGTTGGGCTGCGGTCGCGACGCGGAACATGCCCTGGCGGTGATGAAGGCCCCGGCGGTGGGTGCGTTCGGAGTCGTCGCCCTGATCCTGACGCTGCTGCTTCAGGCCGGGGCCCTGGCCGGCCAACTCGGGGCCGGCCACGACGGCCGGGTCGTCGTGGTCGCGATGCTGGCCGGCGCGGCCGGGCGCGGGGTGCTGCCGTGGGCGTGCCGCTCCGGGGTTCCCGCCGCGCGCAGCGAGGGCCTGGGTGCAATGGTGGCCTCGACCGTGGACCCACTGCTGGCGCTGGGGTCGCTGGTCCTGCTGCTCGGCGCCGAGGTGGTGGTGGGCGGGCTGGGGGGCCCGGGCTTCCTGCGCAGCGCCGCCGCCGCGCTGCTGGCCGCGGGCGCCGCCGAGATGCTGCTGCGCCGGTGCCGAACGCGGTTCGGCGGGATCACCGGCGACGTGCTGGGGGCCTGCATCGAGGTGTCGGCCACCGTCATGCTGGTCGTGCTGTCGAGCGGGCCTGCCTTCGATTGACCGAGCTCACCGCACGTGGGAGGGGACGAACGGCGGCCGCACCACCCGGAAGCGGCCAACCCGTCCCCGCACGTCGACGAACACCTCGGTGCCGTCGGCGATCCCGGCGTCCAGCAGGGCCAGGCCGATGCCGAGCCGGCGCGTCGGCGAGAAGGTGCCGGAGGTGACCTCGCCCACCGATGCCTCCCCCGGCTCCTGACACACCGTCATGTGCGGGCGCGGGATCGAGCGGTCCACCGCCTCCAGGCCGGTCAACCGGCGGGCGCGGCCGGCGGCACGAGCGGTCAGCAGCGCCTCCCGACCCCAGAATGTCGGCTTGTCCCACCCGACCGCCCACGAGAGGCCGGCCACCATCGGCGTCACCCGGGGCGAGATGTCCTGCCCATGCAGTGGATAGCCCATCTCCGTGCGCAGGGTGTCGCGGGCGCCCAGGCCGCAGGGCGGCACGCCGCGGGCGAGCAGGGCCTCCCACACCGCGGGCCCGTCGGACCAGCCGACCAGCAACTCATAACCTCGTTCCCCCGTGTAACCGCTGCGACAGACGGTGACCGGCCGCGAGTCCCATTGCGCGTCGACGAAGCTCATGTAGTCGTGCCCGACCGGCAGACCAAGCGTCTCCAACGCCCGGTCGCTGTCCGGACCCTGCACGGCGAGCAGTGCGAACTCGGTGTGCGCATCTCGCACCACCACGCCGGGCGGCGCGGCCTCGGCGAGCAGCCGGGCGACGGTGGCGGTGTTCGCCGCGTTCGGCACCAGCAGCAGCTCGTCGTCGGCCCGCAGGTAGACGATCAGGTCGTCCAGGATTCCGCCTGAGGCGCCGTCACAACACAGGGTGTACTGCGCCTGCCCCGGCTTGATGCGCGACACCGAGTTGGTCAGGCAGGCGTCGACGAAAGCGGCCGCGCCCGGGCCGGTGACCATGACCTTGCCCAGATGGCTCACGTCGAACACACCCGCGGCGTTGCGCACCGCAGTGTGCTCGGCCAGCACACCCAGCCCGGACGGGGAGGCGGCGTAATCGATCGGCATTTCCCAGCCGCCGAAATCGGCGAGCTTGGCCCCGAGCGCCCGGTGGGCCTCGAACAATGGTGAGCGTTGCAGCGCGCTGATCTCGGACACGAGTGCGACGCTAACCGACCACTAACATTCTTCCCACCGATGGATCAGCAGCCGTAAGGACGTGTCGTGGCCACGATCTCGCTCAGCAGTGCGGCGCCGGCCGGCGTCAAGGCGGATGCAGTTGTGGTCGGTGTGGGCACCGGGCCGCGCGGTTTGGTGCTGACCGAGGCGGCCAAATCCATCGAGCGCGAGCTCGGCACGAAGTTGTCGGCCCTGCTGGGCGCGCTGGGGCACGAGGGCAAGGCGGACCAGATCGCGAAGCTGCCGGGTTCGTCGACAATCGCCGCCGGTTTGGTGGTCGTGGTCGGCCTCGGTGCGGTGCCGACCGGCGGGTCCCCGTGGGATCCGGAGGTGCTGCGGCGCGCCGCCGGCGCCGCCACCCGGGCGTTGGCCGGCACTCGCTCGGTCGGAATCGCGCTGCCCGCCGCCGATGGCGCCGCGATCGGCGCGGTGGCCGAGGGCGCCCTCCTCGGCGCGTACGCCTTTCTGCGGTATCGGTCGGCCAACGGCGGCGGCGAGAAGATGCCCGTCGCCGCGATCACGGTCTGCACGGAGGCCGCTCGCAGCGCCCCGGCCAGGGCCGCCATCGGGCGCGCGCGGGTACTCGCCGAGGCCGTGTTCCTGACTCGCGACCTGGTCAACACTCCCCCGTCCGACCTGCGGCCCGCGGACCTGGCAGGCGCGGCGACGGCCGCCGGCGAGGTATCGGGTGTCGAGGTTGAGGTGCTCGACGAGAAGGCGCTGCGCAAGGGCGGCTACGGCGGGATCCTCGCCGTCGGTCAGGGGTCAACGAGCCCGCCGCGACTGGTGAGAATCGCCTGGCGGCACCCGAAGGCGAGCTCCCACCTGGCGCTGGTCGGCAAGGGCATCACTTTCGACTCGGGTGGGCTGTCGATCAAGTCCGCGGACGCCATGATCACGATGAAGTGCGACATGGGCGGGGCGGCGGCGGTGATCGCGGCCACGCGCGCGATCGCCCGCCTGGGGGTGCCGGTGAACGTCACCGCGTGGGCACCGCTGGCGGAGAACATGCCCTCGGGCACGGCGCAGCGCCCGTCGGACGTGCTCAAGATGTACTCCGGCAAGACCGTCGAGGTGCTGAACACCGACGCCGAGGGCCGGCTGATCCTCGCCGACGCGCTGGCCAGGGCCTGCGAGGACGCCCCCGACGTGCTGGTCGACGTGGCCACCCTCACCGGCGCGGTGATGGTGGCGCTCGGGCACCGGACCTCCGCGATCATGAGCAACGACGACGACCTGCGGGCGAGGGTGCACAGGATCGCCGAGCGGGTCGGGGAACGAATGTGGCCCTTGCCCCTGCCCGAGGAGCTGCGGGCCGGGCTGAAGTCATCGGTGGCCGACATAGCCAACGTCGGCGAGCGCTTCGGCGGTGCGCTCTCGGCGGGGGTCTTCCTGAAGGAGTTCGTGGCCGACGGGGTGAAATGGGCGCACCTGGACATCGCCGGGACCGCGTTCAACGAGTCCGAGCCGTATGGCTACACGCCCAAGGGGGGCACCGGGGCCGCGGTCCGCACGCTTGTTGCCCTGGCCGAAGACCTCGCGGGCTAGCCGCTGCGTCGCTCGGCAGCGCGGCGGGCGTCGAATTCGCGCTTGCGCTGGGGGTAGCCGGTGAGCGCCACGTCGTAGCAGGGGATGCCAATTCGGGCGGCGAACCCGCGGGCCACCTCCGGGCTGGGCACCCGGCGCCGGGTCCACTCCCCGGTCGCATCGATCAGCATCATCGTGGTCTCGGTCACGGTGGTTTGTGGCTCCAGGTAGGCCTCGACGCCGCGCCGGTTCGCCGCCCAGGCCTCGAGGTGATCCCGGTCGGCCAAATCGGCCCGCCGCAACGTCCCCGGTCGGTGCTTCCTCCGCAACCACCGCATGGGCGCAGTATGCCCTGACGGCCTTCGGGCAAGGGGTGGAAAGATGGGAACGATGCCCCATGTCGCGCAAGGCAGTCTGCGGACGCCCGAGCGCACGCAGCGAAGGAGTCCGTAGTGGTCGACGCCTCCGGCACCGACTTCGACCTGGTCATCCTCGGCGGTGGCAGCGGCGGGTACGCCTGCGCGCTGCGTGCCGCCCAACTCGGCATGTCGGTGGCGCTGGTCGAGAAGGACAAGCTCGGCGGGACCTGTCTGCACCGGGGCTGCATCCCCACCAAGGCCCTGCTCCACGCCGCGGAGGTTGCCGACCTCGCCCGGGAGAGCGAGCAGTTCGGGGTGCGGGCCTCGTT
>Ga0157362_1000272_pt1 | contig 16731 bp, 12 predicted proteins | sample AttlaeALBM3_FD_111480 | JGI IMG/M metagenome (GOLD analysis project Ga0157362, IMG submission 111480) | Fungus gardens microbial communities from leaf cutter ant in Ribeirão Preto, State of São Paulo, Brazil - Atta laevigata ALBM3 | ecosystem: Host-associated > Fungi > Mycelium > Unclassified ... | reverse complement strand
GTCATAGCCGAGGCGCACATTGGCGGTGCGGTTGTCGTTGCGGTTGGACGCAACGTCATGACCGTGAACCTGCGCGCGAATATCTTTCGGCACGGCCTGATAGTCGCCGACATGGTTGTGCGAGACTTCGACCATATAATGAAAACGATGGAGCGAGCCCGAGAACCCGGCCGTCTGGTTCTTGGTGGAATAGCTGCCGCCTTCGAGCCGGACGAAACCGTGCAGCGGTCCCTGCCCCTGCTTGGTTGTCATGTCGATGACACCACCCATCGCATCCGCACCGTACAGGCCGCTCTGCGGGCCGCGCAGGATTTCCACGCGGGCCAGCCCGTCCGTCAGGAACTGCGCCGTATCGAACGCCCCGGCTGGCGTAGACGGATCGTTGATATCCATCCCGTCCAGCCGCACCTTCACTTCGTTGGCGTTGGTGCCGCGCATGAAGATCGACCCCGTACCCCCAGGACCACCCGTCCGCACCATGTTCAGGCCCGGCTCGCGAGACAGAAGGTCCGCGAGGTCACGCCGCTGGAGAAGTTCAATGTCACGCTGGGTCACAACCGTAACCTGCGAGCCGACCTTGCTCAGATCCTGCGGGATGCGGTTCGCCGTCACCGTCACGGTCTCGGGGATGGACGATGAAACGGCTTTCGGAGCCGGATATGCCTTGGGCTTCGGCGGCGAAACCGGCTCCTGTGCCGGCACGGATGCCAGCGCTGGAACAGCGACGAGCATGCTTGTCGCAAGAAGAAGGCGGGAAATACGGGGCATGGTGATGGTGGTGTCTCGTCGTTCTGCGTTGCCCTCAAGAAGGAGGCAGACCCGCCGTCGCGCGGTCTGACCCGGCGTTCCGATGCACCCCGCCCGGACCGTCCTTCGGACAACTCATGCTGACGGCAGGTCTCCTGGCTCGCGCTTTGGTCTCAGGCCCCTTCCCGGCACCGGGCCAGTGGGTTCTCTCCTGAAGCCGTACTGTCCACTCGTTACGGAGCGGCAGTCAGTGCTTACAGTTGCGGGGGCAGCCGCAGTTTTGCACTGCGTTCCCTTTTCACCCGGCAGACCGGGCACCGTCAGATGTCATGAAGCGCCCCGGGCAGCACAAGTCAAACACAAACATCCATTCATCGCTGATTTGATACCGCACAACTCTGCAACATCGCTTTCATTCCGTTGCAATCCGGTCTTTGCCTCGAATGTCCCTGGACGTCAGTGTTCCCGCCATCGGATACAGGATCAGGACGCGATCATGACGACCCCCTCTGCTGCCCAGACGGTTCACCACGAACGCGACCTTCCGGCAGGATGCGATGGCATGAAAGGAGAAGGGCTCGGTCTTCCCCAACGTCTGTTGTGCAGCACTTTCCGGGTCCGGCAGTATAACGACGTACATGCACGCGCCGCGGATCTGAGACTGCGGCTGCCGCTGGGCCGCAAACGCCTTCAGCGGATCGAACGCATCCGCGAAGCCGGGGCGCTATTCATCCATGTTCCCAAGAATGGCGGCACGTCGATCTGTGACCTGCTGTATGGAGGGATCATGATGCATGAGACCTGGCGCTATTATCAGCATGTCGCCCCCGATCTGTGCCGGACCCTTCCCAGCTTCGCGATCTGGCGTGATCCCGTAAAGCGTTTCGTTTCCGCATGGGCCTTTGCCCGTCGTGGCGGCACGTCACGGGTGAAAATCCATCCTTCCGTCAACGCACTCTACCGCTCGTTCCACACGCTGGACCATGCTCTCGAACATGTGGAATCCTGTCCGAGCGTTTACGAGATGGACCATGTTTTTCGTCCGCAGGCTTTGTATGTTTGCGACCGTAATGGCCAGCTGAGCGTCGATCAGCTGTTTTCGATGGATCGGATTGCGTCCCTGCCCGATTTGGTACCTGTCCTGAAAGGCAAAACGATTCCCCATTTGAACGGCAACACCCACGATGTCGTTCCCACGGCCGCGCAAGCAAAAAGGATTCGACAGCTCTACAGCGCAGACGAAGCGCTGCGCCCAGCTGGATAATACTTTAAAACGATCCTTCCCAGAAAAACGGGACATGTCTTCCAAATGTCACAATCAATGGCAGGTTTCCTGCCATTTTTTTGCCATTGCGATAGTGGAATGTGGCTAAATTACCATGCCCTGTGTATGTCATATCATGTCAGCCCACATCCGATTGAAATAAGGCCATCACTCATGCTTTTTCTCGGCTGAAAGTTCCCCTGACCGAGAAAGACCGAAAATACGATGCGCCTTGTTCGCCTGCTTTCGACTTCGGCCCTGTTTGCGTTCGGTACGGTATCGGCCTTTGCCGCGCCCGCAAACAACACGGCTCCTTCTGCCAAGAAGAGCCATACCAAAGTCGCTGCCGCCGCCGCCCCGTCCATGATGGGCAACACGGCTCCAACAGACGAACATATCTCTGTCAGCGGTCACCATTCCTATTTCGATGGCGTAACACGCCGCGATGTTGGTGGTGGTCTGATGCAAAAACAGGATGCGGCGAAATCCGTTTCTGCCATCTCCCGCGACTACATCGAAAAACAGGCCCCCGGTCAGGACCCGATGCAACTTATCGCACTGCTTCCAGGTGCGAACGTTACATCCTCCGATCCGGCGGGTCTGACGGGAAGTCACATGAGCGCCCGTGGCCTCGACCAGTCGCAGATGGGTTTCACGCTTGAAGGTTTCCCGCTCAATGATATTGGAAACTTCGCGGTATATTCTCAGGAAATTGTAGATTCCGAAAACCTGCGTAAGATCAGCCTTGCACAGGGCTCCGCAGACCTCGACAGCCCGCATCTGAGCGCCACCGGCGGTGTGGTCGACATGTACATGATCGACCCTAAGATGAAAAAGGGCGGCGCATTCGACGTCTCCTACGGCTCATACGACTACACGCGCGGCTTCCTGCGTCTGGATACCGGCAAGATCGGCCAGACCAATCTGCGCGCCTATTTTTCTGGCTCCTACGCGACAGAAGACGCCATCCATTCCATGGCCACGAACCGCAAGCTGCATGCTGAAGCGAAGTTCGTGAATGACTGGGGTGATGGCAACCGCGTGTCGCTCGCGATCGTCGGAAACCGACTCTATAACTACCTGTCGCCAAGCGTAAATCTTCCATCGTGGAATGCGTATGGTTTTGGCGAAAAAACGGGTTACGTTGCATCGTGTTATGCTGGTTCCACCTGTACTCGCCCGAATGGAACCACTTTTAAAAACACAAGCAATGCTACAATAAATAATACCGTTTATAACGGTACATATAAAGAAAATAATAGTAATTACTATAAACTTCACCAGAACCCGTTCACCAATATCTATGCCAGTGCTCCCTCAACCTTTAAGTTGACAGATCACCTTGTTCTCACGGAAACGCCTTATTTCTGGTACGGTGACGGCAGCGGCGGCGGTGCTTACACGACACCAACAAGCTGGGGTGCCACGAGCATGACTGGCACACTGAACGGCAAAAAGCCCTCCAGCAGCACACTGATGTATGAACCCTCGCTCACCACGACCTATCGCCCGGGTGCCGTCACGAAGCTAACACTGACAACCGGCGTTAACCGCCTGATGGTCGGATACTGGTTCGAATACGCCAAACAAATCCAGACAGCGCCTGCAACGGGCATCGCATCCAACGGTACACCTTGGAACATCTGGGGCAGTGGTTCGAACTTCATCTTCAATGACGGCACGACCTATCAGTACCGTGCCAGTCTGACGCAGACCCGCACCCACGTCATGTTTATTGGTGACAGCCTGTCGCTGCTGAACAACAAGCTGACCATCGACGCAGGGTTGAAATATGCAATCGTCACACGTGACGGTCACAATATGCTGCCCAATACGTCAACAGGTCCTTACATCGACAAAACATTCTACCAACCGCTGCCGACAGCATCGGTCCGCTATCAGATCAATCCGGAAATGCAGGTCTTCGTGTCTGGTGCGACAAACTTCCGTATCCCGATGAACTACTCGCTCTATGACGCGGGTACATATTATAAAAACGGCGGATACAGCACGCAGGCCAATGCAAACCAACAGCCTGAAATTTCCATTTCGGAAGAAGCCGGCTGGCGTTACACAGGCCCAACGGTCATGGCCTCAATCACGTACTTCCACTACAACTTCACAAACCGTCTGTTCTCTCAGACCGAATGTCTGAACTCATCGTGCACCAACTACGCCACGACCAACATCAATGCCGGTGGTCAGAGCACGAACGGTGTGGATGCCGAAATCGGAACACGTCCGATTTTCTATCACCTACGGCCCTATGCATCCTTCGAGTACGTTGACGCCCGGACCACCAGTAACCTGCGTGCTGGTAGCGGTGCATCAAGCGACTACCTGCATACCGCTGGAAAATTTGCTCCTGAGACCCCCAAATACCAAGTTGGCTTCAACCTCGACTATGACGACGGTAATATCTTTGGCGCTTACAGCCTGAAGTACGTTGCCAAGCAGTATTCGACATTCATGGACGACCAGCACATTCCGGGTTACGTTAAAATGAATATCTCGGTCGGCTATCGCTTCAAAAACCTGGGCTTCCTGCAAGCACCGAACATCAAATTCAACCTGACCAACATCACCAACAACCATTACCTCGGTTTTCCGACCGGCGTTCAGACCAACGCACAAACACAGCGCGGCATCTTCGGAACCACCGTCAAAGGAACAGCTCCGACTTACATGATCGCGGCACCGTTCGCTGCAACCGGTTCCATCAGCGCTGGTTTCTGATCCTTCAAATCTTGTTAACCCTGAATGCCCCATGCCGGTCTCCGGCATGGGGTTTTTCATGACCGTTAAGGTATTCCAAAACGAAGCGCTGCACTCTTGCGCTCTATTGGACAATAGGGCCATTTAAACCCACACTCGCGACACACCAGAGACACATAAGGATCCACGGTGGGCAGAACGAAAACGACGGACAGGTCAGCTCTGGATATCTATCTGAGGGCTCTTAGGGATCATCTGTCCATTGAATCCAAGGCCATCGAGACCGCGCTTTCCGAGTTGCCTGTATGTGAGCGGTATCCGGGGCTATGTCGGCGGATGGAGCAGGATCTGGCGATGGGTCGGAGCCATGCGCGGGAGGTCACGATCCTTCTGTCCCGACACGGACACCCTGCCCCAGTTCCCCATGAAACCGTCTCGTCCATTCTCAGCACCGTCTCGGGGCTTCTGCATGGGGGTGAGGAGCATGACGTTCTGAAGAACGTGCTGGCGGCGAGCGGATATCGCGCGCATCAGATCGCATCACTTCAGGTTCTAATTGTGCTGGCACAGCAGCTTGGTTTTGCGCAGGACGCAGCGGCTCTGGACTGCCTGAAGGATGAGGAAATAGCGGCGGCCGGGGCGCTCGAAGGACTGACGCCAGAAATCGTGGCGCAGTATCTGGCGGCAGGCTGAGGCAGCTTGCAAGACATCCGTGAGGGCGTAAACTTCGGGTATGTCCTCATTCCGCTTTCTTCACGCTGCTGACATCCACCTCGACAGCCCCCTGCGGGGACTGAGCCGTTACGAGGGGCTTCCCGAGGCGGAAATCCGGGGCTCCACGCGGCGCGCGCTGGACCGGCTTGTCGAGACAGCGCTGACGGAAAAGGTCGATTTCGTCGTGCTGGCGGGGGATCTGTATGACGGATCCTGGCAGGATGTGGGGACCGGGCTTTACATGGTCCGGGCACTGAGCCGGCTGGTTCAGGCTGGCATCCGGGTCGTGACGCTTTCGGGCAATCATGATGCCCAGTCGGTCATTGCGCGCGAACTGCCGCTACCGGACGGGATCGATCATTTCTCCTATGATGCACCCCAGACGCTGCACTGGCCCGAACTGGGCGTGGCACTCCATGGGCAGAGTTTCCGGGACCGGCATGTCACGCAGGACATGACGCGTGCCTATCCCGTGCCAGTGGCGGGGTGTTTTAATATCGGTGTGCTGCATACGTCGCTCTCAGGATATGGGGAGCACGAAACCTATGCGCCCTGCTCTGTCGAGACGCTCTCGGCCAAGGGGTATGATTACTGGGCGCTGGGGCATGTTCATGCGCGCGAGATTGTCTGCGAGCATCCGTGGATTGTGTTTCCCGGCGTGCTTCAGGGGCGCCATGCGCGCGAGACCGGGGCCTGTGGCTGTGAACTGGTTACGGTTGAGGACAGGATCGTCCGGTCTGTTGAATTCGTGGAATGTGATGTTGTGCGCTGGGCCCGGCTGGAGCTCGATGTCAGCGATATGCAGACCATGGATGCGGTTCTGGGCACGGCGCGTCAGGCGATGGAAGGCGCGCTGTCCGAGGCCGGGGGGCGGACGGTTATTGCGCGGATCGTGTTGACGGGACGGAGCGTTCTGCATGACCGGTTATGTGCATCGCAGGCATGGAAAGAGGATCTGCGGGGCATTGCGGTGTCGATGGCACAGGGAACGGCCCAGATTGCGCTGGAGAAAATCCGTAACGAGACTTCCGCGCCTGCGCACCGGACGGGCGTGGCGGAGACGCGGGAGCTGGATCTGGCGCTTGAAGGGCTGATGCAGGACGACGAGTTTCTGGCGTCCCTGCCCGAGGCGTTTGAAGGATTTTTCTCGGTTCTGCCTTCCTGCGTTGAACGCGACAGCCTGATGGCGGAGGGCCAGTTTCCGCTGGAACAGGCCCGGGCGGCCTTGCGGGCGCGGCTTGTGGGGGAGACAGAATAATGCGTTTCGAACGTCTCAATCTTCTGCGCTATGGCGGGTTTCAGGATGCGACGCTGACCTTTCCAAAAGGTGCGCGGGATCTGCATGTCATTTACGGGCCCAACGAAGCCGGAAAATCGACGACGCTTTGTGCGATCCGGGATTTCCTGTTCGGGTTTCCGCATCATGTTGCGGGGGGTGACTGGATGACGGCCGCGTCGCTGCTCCGGGTCGGGGCGTGTCTGGAGCAGGACGGAACGGTTTTTGAGGGCCTGCGGCGTCGGGGGCGGAATCAGACGCTTTTTGCGACCGATGACAAGACTGCTCTCGATGATCTGACATTGCGGAGCTGGCTTGGTGGGCTGGACGCAAAAGGGTTCGAGGCGGCCTGGGCGCTGGATCATGCGCGGCTACGCGAAGGCGGCGAGGAGATGCGTCGTCTGAAGGATGATGCAGGGCTTCAGATTCTGGCGGCTGGTCTGGGTCTTGAGGGCATCGGGAAACTGGCGACGACGCTTCAGGAAGAAGTGAATTCGGAATGGAAATCCGGGCGGGCACGCTCGGCCTTGCAGCAGGCAAAGCAGAAACTGAAAGATTTGCAGCAGACCCTGCGTCAGGACACGACGACAGCGCGGCAACTTTCGATTGCGAACAAGGCAGTATCAGTTTCTGAATCAGAACGGACAGCCTGTGAACAGGAAGCTCAGGCGCTCGGGGTGCGTCGCAGGACCAACTCCCGGCTGAAAGCGACATCTGTTCCTATTCAGAAACTGATGGAGACCGAAGCGGAGATCGCTACTTTTCCGCACTGGGATCTGACGGCTCAGGATTGCGCGCGGATCGAGAAAACCCTTGAAACCCTGCATCGGGACGAAGAGACGCTTTCGATCACGCGCCAGAAACTTGAGACATTATCCGGGCAGGTGCGGGACTATGGGGAGCCGCATCCTGTTCTTGCGGAGCAGGACGCCATCCGGGCGCTGCTGGGGCGGGCTGTGCTTGTCGCGCGTCTTGAAGTGGCGGCGGGAGACCGTCAGGCACGGCTGACGCGGGAGGGGATCTGGCTTGAGCAGTTCAGGGCGCGGCATGGCTGTGAGGCGGGCGCGCTGCCAGAATTGTCGGAACTGGACGATCTGGACCAGCGACTTCAGGCGCGCGCGCTGCTGCAGACGCAGGCGCAGGATCTGGGCGCGCGGCTTCGGGAGACGGAGCAGGCGCTGGGTGCGCTTCGTCCGAGATCCGTTCCAGATACGGATGAAAAAACCGATGGGGAGCGTTTGCGCCTGTTTCGGCTGGAACTGGATGAGGCGCGTAGCCTTGGTAAGCTGGATGAGCTGATCGACAGCCTTTCGGATGAGGTTGCACGGCAGGAAAATGTCACGGCAGCGGCTTATGGAGCGTTGTTGCCGTGGCGTACGACAGGTGAAAATCCGAAGGCCGAACTAACGGCGCTTGCGTTTCCGGACATGGCGATCCTCGAAGAGGAAGTGCGGATCCGGACAGCGCTGGACGAGCAGCGGCGGACCGCGTGCGACGACGTGCAGGCGGCGGAGACGGAACACGCACGTCTGGAGCAGCAGCGTCGACGGCTTGAGGAAAGCGGGCAGGCGGTGTCACGCGAGCAGCTTTCCGCAGCGCGACAAGAACGCGACCGGCTGTGGCAGGAGATGGATCGTCATTGCCAGTCCGGAGACATTCCGCCTTCGGCGATGCGGGAGGCGTTTGGGGTTCTGGTCCAGAATGCGGATGGTCTGGCGGACCGGCGCCATGACCATGCCGAACAGTCCGCCCAGCTTGCGGCGCTTTCACGGCAGGTCGAGGATCTGGTGTTGAGGGCCGCAGAGGCCCGGCGTCGGACGGCTCATGCAGAGGCAGAGTTGGATCGACGGAATACCGCATGGTCGGCTCTGCTGGAAACCTTGGGTGCGCCGGTCTTGCCGCCTGCCCCGCTTCAGGTCTGGATTACGCGGCGTCAGGAGGCTCTTGAAGCTGAAGAGCAGTTGCAGGTCACACGCTCGCAGTTGCAGGCCGCGACGGAAACGCGGGCGGATATGTGTCGCCGGTTGCAGGTTTTCGTGCCCGCATCTCCGTCCGACCGGCTGGCGACTCAGATCCGGCAGGCCGCGTCCGTTCTGGAGCGTGACGAGGCCGAAGCCCGCCAGAACGAGACCCGGATCGCGGAGCAGCGCCGCTTACTGGAGGCCGTGGCGAAAGACCGGGCTGCGCTGGCCGCACTGGAGCGCAGTCTGGCGCAGTGGGACGAAGACTGGGCGCTGGCCTGTCAGGCGTGTCATTACCCGGGCCGGCCGGACCGCACGGATCTGCTGGATGTGCGTGAGGCGCGAACGATCCAGAGCCGGATGGACAGCGAGCAGAAGGAGCAAGTGGCCGCGGCCTGCGATATTGCGGCTTTCCACGATGAACTGCGGATGTTCCTTCAACGTCACGGGCAGGGCTCTGCGGCGGAACTTGAGACTTTCCTGACGCAGAAGCTGGGTCTCGAGCAAAAGCGGCTGGCGGCTGTGCAGGCACATGCGGCCCTTGAGGCCGAGATTGCGCAGAAGAATCTGAAGATTGCATCGCTGATGGCGGAGCTGGTGCCTGTGCGGTCAACGCTGGGTTTGGGGCCGGACGATGATCTGCGCCGCGCTTTGTCACGGGCCTGCGAGCGTGCCGGGCTTTGTGAGACGCGTGAGGGGTTGCGGGATCAGATCCTTCAGGCAGGCAATGGCCGTCCACTCGATATTCTTCTGGAAGAAGCCCGTGAAACGGACCCGGCACAACTCGAGCAGGAATTCGAAGCCATCGAGGCAGAAACAACGGCGCTGAACGCCCGCAGATCGGAAGTGGATGAGCGGCTGTTCAATGCGCGCGCAGTTCTGGCGGGGCTGGAAAATGCGCGAGGCGTTCATGAGACGGCCGAGGAAATCCAAGAGACAGAAGCGGAGATTGCCGAGCGGGCCAGCCGCTATGTCTCACTCAGGCTCCAGCAATTGATGCTGTCACGACTGGTGGAACAGGGGCGCCAGCAAGCGCACGGGCCGTTGCTGACGCGTGCGGGGGCGCTGTTTTCCCGACTGACACTTGGGCGTTATGTCGGGCTTGCGACGGAAGAAGACGGCTCGGACGGGCTGGTTCTGGCAGGATGCCGACCGGGAAATACGGCGCTTGTTCCAGTTTACGCCATGAGCGAGGGCACGCGCGACCAGCTTTATCTGGCGCTGCGACTGGCATCCGTCGAACAGGCTTTGGAGCGGGGAATCCGTCTGCCTTTCCTTGCGGATGACTTGTTCGTGACGTTTGATGAAGAGCGCACGGATGCGGGTCTGAAAATTTTGGCTGAGATTTCGGAAAAAACGCAGGTTCTGTTTTTTACCCATCATAGATATATTTTAAATCAATCGAAAGAAATTTGTTCTTTTATAGAACTATGATTATATTAATGAAAAAATATTTATTTTATGATGTTTTAATTCTTTCCTTCTTTTTCAATGGCACTGAGTGACGAAATATTATGAAATACAGACTATCTATTTTCCTTTGAGCTGATCTTCCATATAGCCATCCTGACATGGGTGTTTTGACTGGTCTTACTATTAAAAATGGTATTTAGAGGCATTCCCACTTTCCTTCACGGAGCGCAGTCGTGACTGAAAGCCCACGCGGTAGCCTGAATGCACAGCGCATCATACCGCTCGCAACCCTTGCGGCACCTCCCCGTGGAATGGACCCGATCGTCGCTCGTCTCAGCACGGCTCTGTCTGAGGGTATCGCGGAGGTTCTGGAGCAGGAACGGGCGGTTCTTGTGCTGTCACGGCATTCCACGGGCAAGCTTTATCTGGATCAGCACCAGTTCTCGACACTGGCCACGCCGCCGCGGATCGAACCGACGGCAGATGTCTTTCTGCTGAGCGTTACGCGCAGTGCGTTGCTGCGGTATCTTCCGATGCTTGCGGCGCTGCCGCCCCTGTCTTTCAATATGGAGAAAGGGCCTGGGGCATTCCTGTTGTCCGCGGGGTCCATGCTTGAGGCTGGTATGCTGGAAGGCACGATTTCGCAGACACGCCAGCGCCTCATGCAGCATGTTACGGATCTGCTCATCACGACAATTCTGGACTGCCTGCAACTGGAAGTCAGTGTCGCCGGGCGGCGCCGGCATCGGCAGAAGCATATCCGACACTATATAGAGACACGTTTACACGAGCATGATCTGACGCCGCAGAGTATTGCGGAGGCGTCGGGGATTTCCACCCGTGCGCTCTATCAGCTTTTCGATGGCAAGGACGGGGCGGTCGCGGGCTGGATCCTTAACAGGCGGCTTGAGCGGATCCATGCGGATCTGACGAACCCAGCACATGATACACTGTCGATCGCGCAAATCGCGCTGAACCATGGTTTCCGCAATGCCGCGCATTTCTCCCGGCGTTTCCGGCAGAAATTCGGGGCGTCCCCGCGGGAAATCCGGCAGCGTTCCGCCTTGCGGCTGGGGCGTTTGGAACAGACTGGATCGTCAGGATGGCACGGACGAGGCGGGTAGTAGACTGGCCTACGACCAGGTCCAGCAGAACGACTTGGAGGATTCGAAAAACCCTCTTGCCCAGTTAATTCAGACTCACAAGCCCTTGGTATGGTCGTACACTGAAAGTGTTTGCGAAGGGTTTTCGAACCCTCAGGGTAGCAGTCACCTAGGTAGTCGAAACCGTCACGATTCACACCATTATCTAGAAACGGGCGTCTCTGCCGCCAGAGCGCAGCACTTATAGGCGCTTCGGAAATCCAGCGGCGAGGTAATCGATGAACGCACGTACCGCTGATGGCAGCCCACGCCGCGTTGTAAATACGAGATGGACGATTCCTTCTGCTCCTCTCCAGTCCGGAAGGACCTGCACTACCAGACCCTTCTCCAGTGGCTCCCGAACGAAATGATCCGGGAGCCACGCAACACCCAGCCCTGCAATCGCAGCATCCCGCACTATGCCCATATCCTGCGAACCAAACCGAGGCATTCGGCGTATTTCGTGAGTCTCGCCGTGGTGATTTATTAAAGGCCAGATGCAGTCTGTTGCCTCGTCGCTTGTTGTTAAGAGCGATGCACTCTCCAGATCCTGCAGGTTTCTGATGCTTGCAGCTACACGCGGATGTGCGACTAAAACACGTGTGGAGCGCCCGAGAGTACGCATTGTCAAAGCTGCATCCGAGGTGAGAGCCAGACGAACCCGTAACGCAAGGTCGATGCGTTCCTCTATCAGATCCACTGGCCGGTCCACTGCCAGAAGTTGCAACCGCACCTTAGGATAGCGATCCAGAAAGCCTGTCATCAGATGACCGATCACAGCGACCATGCCGGTCGGACAACTGAACCTAACAACGCCCGCTGGCTCAGCCTGGGCCGCGCTGATGATTGCCTCTGCGGCTTCTGCCTCATCCAGCATCATGCGGCAGCGCTCATAAAATGTCCGACCAAGGTCCGTGACGCGAAAGCGTCTACTGGACCGCTCGATCAGACGTGTACCAAGCCGGTTTTCCAGATCGGTGATGCGGCGGCTGAGTTTTGACTTCGGCTCACGCAGCACACGCGAGGCGGCCGAAAAGCCGCCATGCGCGACGACCGCTACGAAATACGCATAATCGTTGAGATCCCGCCGTTCCATCGTTCCTCTTTCTGAACGCTGTGTGTCAATATTGCCGTCTACAGCGATGATCGTTCCAATGGCATCTCTTTCCTGATGGCGCAAACGGAGCGCTGAAAATCAGGAACAGAACAATGACTTACGGATTTGATGGTAAAGTCGTGATTGTAACTGGCGGTACAAGTGGCATTGGTCTGGCTACCGCCAAAGCTTTCGCTGATGAAGGCGCATTCGTTTTCATCACCGGAAGACGACAGGAAGCGCTCGACGCTGCTGTCACTCGCATCGGTGGCAAAATAACGGGTGTACGCGGTGATATGGGCCGTCTAGACGATATCGACCGTCTATATGATACCGTTCAGCAGACACATAGCCAGATCGATGTTGTCTTCGCCAATGCCGGTGGCGGGGAATTTGCACCACTTGGTGCCATTTCCGAAGAACACTATCAGTCCACTTTCGACAGTAACGTCAAAGGCGTGCTCTTTACTGTACAGAAGGCGCTTCCCCTGCTGCGCGACGGGGCCTCGATCGTGCTGAATGCTTCGAATGTCAGCGCTGCGGGAACCCCGGCTCTCAGTGTGTATTCTGCAACGAAGGCAGCTGTACGCAGCTTTGCGCGAAACTGGATGCTTGACCTCAAGGACCGACATATTCGCGTCAATGCAGTTAGTCCGGGTGTGACCGATACGGCAGGTTTGAATCAGCTTTTTGGCGGCGGCGAACAGGCCAAAGAAACCAAAACCTATCTCTCTGGCCTGATCCCCTCAGGTCGCGTGGCCCAGCCGGAAGAAATCGCCCGCTCGGTTCTGTTTCTGGCGTCTGACGAGGCTAGTTTCATCAATGGGATCGAACTTTACGTTGACGGTGGTCAGAAACAGATCTGAACGCCATCAAAACTGCCTCCCGGACGTGTTCCGGGGTAGCCCCGAGACAACTGTCACCATCTGAATTTTGGAAAAATAATCATGTCGTTCGTTACCACCAAGGATGATGTCGAGATCTTCTACAAGGACTGGGGACCGAAAGACGCCCGTCCCATCATGTTCCATCATGGCTGGCCCCTCTCTTCCGACGACTGGGATGCCCAGATGCTCTTCTTTTTACAGAATGGATTCCGCGTGGTGGCCCATGACCGCCGCGGCCACGGGCGCTCTGAGCAGGTTTCGGCGGGGCATGACATGGACCACTACGCATCAGATGCGTTCGCCGTGGTCGAAAAACTGGACCTCCGAAACGTCGTACATATCGGTCATTCCACTGGCGGCGGCGAAGTCGCACGTTATGTAGCCAAATACGGTCAGCCGTCCGGACGCGCCGCCAAAGCCGTTCTGGTCAGCGCTGTCCCACCCCTGATGCTGCGCACAGAAGCAAATCCCGAGGGCCTGCCGATTGAGGTGTTCGATGGTTTTCGCGTTGCCCTCGCAGCCAACCGGGCACAGTTCTTCCGCGATGTGCCAACCGGTCCGTTCTATGGGTTCAATCGCGAGGGTAACAGCCCGCAAGAGGGCGTTATTCAAAACTGGTGGCGTCAGGGCATGATGGGGAGCGCCAAAGCGCACTACGAGGGCATTAAGGCATTTTCAGAAACAGACCAGACCGATGACCTAAAAAGCATCACGATACCAACACTCGTGCTGCATGGAGAAGACGACCAGATCGTGCCCATCGCTGATTCAGCACTCAAGTCTGTTGAATTACTCGCCAATAGCACTCTTAAAACCTATCCCGGCTTCTCGCACGGAATGCTGACGGTCAATGCGGAGGCACTCAACGTGGATCTCCTTGCGTTTGCTGCAAGCTGACATCCATCAGCAGCCACGGCTTAATCGCCGTGGCTCTCTTGAGAGATCGGATCAAGGCTTTTCCGGAGCACCATGCTGCGAAGTACGCCATCGCGCCGGATCAGGCCATGAAACAAAGCGGCGGCGATATGCGCCAAAACGAGACCAAACAGCAGAAAGGCCAGTAGGGTATGCACTGATCGAAGTTCCGCCCAGAGCATCGGATCGTGAGGAAGGATCGGTGGTAAAAGCACGGACTGACCCCATAGCGGAATGGGATAGCCCCCTGCCGACAACATCCCCCATCCAACAAGCGGCAAAACAATCATCAGCACATAAAGCAGGATATGCGATGCATGAGCTCCAATTTTCATCACTGGAGGAAAATCCTCCGGTAAGGGAGGTGGAGGCGTGTGCAGCCGGTTTCCCAGACGCAGCATAGCAAGGACAAGGATTGCGATCCCCACAGAGCGATGCAACGCCACCAGGCGATAGTAACCAGATCCAACGGTCGACGCCATGAACACACCAATGAGGAGCATGGCCAAGATCATGACGGCCATAACCCAGTGCAGGATGCGAGACGGCAGAGTGAAAGATTCCACGTTTTTCATGACTTTTTGTCTCTCGCATTGGCAGACGGGACCGTCATTTCAGGTGAAACAGCAGGGGCAGTCGGCCGTTCACCGGAACGCAGATAGAACGAACGCATATAGGCCGCAGATCGGGCCTGTAGGATCGGATCGCCTGACGGCATTATGCCCTTGGGCAAGACAAGCGGATCAAAAGTTATGCCGGTACATGGGCCGTTTTCCTCACTCCCGATATCTGTCAGGGTCAAGGTTCCCGCATTGATCTGTCGATCATCCTGCGACCATCCCTTGCTCGGGTTGTCAATTGCGTCGCCGCTACCTGCCAGCGTTACCATCAGCCGCCATTGCAGTGGATGGGTGTGAATATCTTCGATAACTTTATGAAACAAATAATCATGATCATTCGCATGACCAATCTCAGGCATAACTGGTTGGACCGGCACCATAGCCCAACGTACGGCTGTCTTCGTTCCGTCTTCCGCGACAAAAAGAAAGCTGTCGAGACTACGATAGGTATCATCGGCGAAACCCGACGAAACAGGTCGTCGACCAATCTGTGCCATCGCAGTTTGTAACCAAGGATGGCTTGTACGGAAAACCTGTATGCGTGCGGGGTCAGGTTTTGCCGTCGTCAAATCCGGGCGCGATGCAAGCTGGAGGTCGTGGAATTCCTGCGGCGTTCCAACAGGAAAGACAGGAATATCGTTAATTCCCATACGCCATTCCTGACGGTCCGACAGCATCAGACGCAGGGCCATGCTGCGCACTTTCTCAGGAGCATCGGCCTGATATGGAAGGCCGCCAGCAAGTGCGAACCGCCCAACGACAGGAACCCGCCCTTTCTGCAGGACGGTGGCCAACGAAAGGCTGGAGGCGTTCCCATTACCCTCAAACCATCCAGTTATACAGACACCTTTGGCGTGGTTGCGACGAAATCCAGGGTGCATGCCACTCCCTTTCTGCAAAGCGTCCAGCATAGCGACCTGTGTCAGGCGGTAAGGCGTCAGCCACCCGCCCGCCCAAAGAAATAACAGCATGAGAAAAAATGGAAGCGCGATCACACCGAGCCAGCGCAGGATGGAACCAGACAGCGTATGAGTGTTGGTCGTCATTTTTTCGATCCTCTGACCTCGTCTGGTTTAAAGACGATCGAGCAGGCGGATCTATTCCGTCTGAGTAAAATATTTAGTGAAAATGTACCCGTCCCGTCATTTGGCTCGGAATAAACTGGACCCGTGCGCGTTCACATTCAGAAGGATGATCACTACATGAAGCAGAGGCCGGGTTGAACGAGACCAACGACATCAGGTTACAACGGGCGATACCGGCCTTGAGACGGTACTCGCGGGTCCTGACGCGCGATCCCCACCGAGCAGAAGATCTTGTGCAGGACTGTTTGGAGCGTGCCCTTACGCGAATGCATCAGGTGCGCGACCTATCGGATCTGCGGCCATGGCTGTTCACTATCGCGTATCGCCTCAATATCAGCCACTGGCGTCGCCTGAAATCTCTGGTCACTCCACCGGAAACATCTTCTGACTCAATTCAGGATGCTACCCAGATCCCACACCTTGAGTGGAAGGAAGTCATCAATGCCTTTGACCGTTTGTCTGATGAGCATCGGCAGGTCCTGCTACTCGTGGGGGTTGAAGATTTAGAATATGCAACTGTCTCGGACATCCTGAGAGTTCCGATCGGAACCGTAATGTCCCGACTATCCAGAGCCCGAGATGCCTTGCACCAGCTTGTCGATGAAGGCGAACGACCCAAGCTCAGGAGGATAAAATGACACGGTCTGCCCCCCCCGTAACTGAGGATGATCTTCACGCCTGGGTCGATGAGCTGCTTTCGCCGGAACGACTGCGGACTGTAGAAAGGTGGCTGGATGAAAATCCAGCAGTGCAACAGCGTGTGATGACATGGCGGAAAGAGAAAATCTTGCTACGGGCTGCACTGAATACTGACTTTGAACAGTATCCTCCTGTACATTTGGATATTGCGATACCAAATCAATTACGAATTCGTTATTTCAGCATATCGCAGATGG
>Ga0157362_1000271_pt1 | contig 16760 bp, 16 predicted proteins | sample AttlaeALBM3_FD_111480 | JGI IMG/M metagenome (GOLD analysis project Ga0157362, IMG submission 111480) | Fungus gardens microbial communities from leaf cutter ant in Ribeirão Preto, State of São Paulo, Brazil - Atta laevigata ALBM3 | ecosystem: Host-associated > Fungi > Mycelium > Unclassified ... | reverse complement strand
TTTGCAGGTTCTGCTCGGTGAAGCTCGGACGCATGCAGAGCGCAGCGATGCCATGACCGCCCAGGCGCAGGCCTCTCTTGCCGCTGTGCGGATTGAGGCCGAAGACGCTCGCCAATCGGCAAGAGAAGAAGCGACCGAACATGAGTGCGTCATTGCGGTTCTCGGGAATGCAATGGCCAGTCTGCGCGATGGCGAACTGGACTTTCGTCTCGAAGAGACCCTGCCGGACCGGTACGACCGACTGCGACAGGATTTCAATGATACCGCATCGTCGCTTCAGAAGATGATGGTGTCGCTGAATGACAGTATTTCAACGATCTCGTCCGGATCGGCGGAAATTGCCTCGGCTGCCGACGATCTGGCCCGTCGTACGGAACTTCAGGTTGCCCGGCTTGAAGAAACTACAGTCTCGGTGGGGAACGTCACGGAGACTGTCCGCAAAACGGCGGCAGCGTCCGTTCATGCCAGTGAAGTTGCAAGCCAGACCCGAGACCGTGCCGAGAGGTCAGGTGAAGTGATGGCGGCTGCCACCGCGGCCATGCAGGACATTCAGCAGTCTTCCATCCATATTGCGCAGATCCTGAGTCTGATTGATGACATCGCCTTTCAGACCAATCTCCTGGCGTTGAATGCCGGCGTTGAAGCCGCTCGGGCGGGAGATGCAGGCAAGGGGTTTGCCGTCGTCGCTGCTGAAGTCCGCGCTTTGGCCCAGCGCTCGGCTGATGCCGCCAAGGAAATCAAGGGCCTCATCACTTCAAGTACGCAGCAGGTCAGTCGGGGCAGTTCCCTGGTCGAAGAGACAGGGAACGCGATGAAATCCATCGTGGAAAATGTCAGTGAAATCAGCGTCCTGATCGGTGAAATAGCGACGGCTGCGCGCAGTCAGGCCAATGACCTTTCGGAAATTAGCGTTGCGGTCAGCCAGATGGATCAGAATACCCAGCAGAATGCTGCGATGGTCGAAGAGGCGACGGCCGCCAGTCATAATCTGAGCGCGGAGGCTAGGGAGCTAGTCGGAAGCCTTCAGCGGTTTCGTCTGAAAAGCTTGCATGACGCCGAAAAACCGCTTTTTGGAAGCGAAGCGCCAGCTTCTGATCTTCCATCATCGCAGTGGGGAAATGAACCCTTTCAGACATCGGATGAAGGATGGGAGGAGTTCCGTTGATGAGCGTTTTGATGCTGCCTGAACTACTGGACACCAAATACGCTGTTCCTTTTTCGAAACTCCTTAAACAGGAAGAGAGAGAGCTTGTTCTGGATGGACGTCAGGTTGGCCGGCTCGGTGGCCTCTGTTTCCAGTTGCTTGTCTCCGCGTACCGAACGGCACGGGTACAGGGTAGCGATTTCGAAATCAGGAATATTTCTGATGCGATGAGAGAAAATCTTCAGCTGATGGGAGGAGATTTTCTTCTGGAGGCGCGGGGCGACGCATGAATATTCTGGTCGTTGATGATTCCCGAACCATGCGGGACCTTGTCAGTCGAGAGCTGCGCAAAGACGGTTATGAGGTTGAAACATCGGAAGACGGCGTTGAAGCGCTGGAAAGAATTTCTGATTTTCTGCCGGCAGTTATCATAACGGATCTGAACATGCCGCGTATGGATGGGCTGCAACTGACCAGAGCCCTGCGAGCACGGTCAGATACAAAATACGTCCCCATCATTTTTCTGACGACGGAAACCGGTGACGATCTTCGTCGTGCCGCACGCGAAGCAGGTGCGACCGGGTGGATCGTCAAACCGTTCGACGGTCCCAAGCTACTTGCAGCGGTGAGGCGTGTCAGCGCATGAGCACTGAAGATTTCACCGATGATATGGACGCAATCCGACTGATTTTTTTTGATGAATGCGACGAGCAGCTCACGCTTCTGGAAGAAGAGCTGACGGCGCTTGAGGAAGAGCCGGAAAATGGAGAGAAGATCAATACGATCTTCCGGTGTGTTCACTCCATCAAGGGCGGAGCGGCCGCCTTTGGAATGGAAGATCTGGTAAGATTCTCCCATCTTTTCGAGAGCGTGCTTGACCGTTTCCGGTCAGGAGAACTGTCCGTAAATGCTGAGAGCATCAGGGTTTTTCTTAAGTGCAAGGATGCGCTGTCGGATATCGTTTCAGATTTTAAAAATGGAGCCAGCACTTATGAGGTTGCTCCGGAGATAACCGCCGAACTGGAGCACTATCTCGGGTCTGATGTTTCGGAACCGGAGCCTGCCTCTGAAGGGGCCGGAACGGAAGATATCTTTGGCATGTCTTTTGCGCCGGTGAAAATTGAAATTGATGAACCCAGTGAGCAGCAGTTTTCAATTGTTCTGACCGTATCCGCGGAGTTTTATGAGCGCGGAGATGACATCCGGAATATCCTGATGGCATTGGAAGATCTGGGGAAGATTAAGGTACAGGTTGATAGTGATGCTGTTCCACTTCTTGCCGATATTTCACCTAGCCAGAGTTATCTGACGTGGCAAATTCTGCTGACAACAGAAAAATCACGAGAGAGCATTGATGAGATTTTTGATTGGTGTGGCGATGATCTGCACGCGGTCATTAAATCCGTGCCGGAAGAACCTGAACAAACCATAATACCATCTGCTCCGGTTGCAGAAGAGAAAACGGATCCGCCGGCCCGAAAAGGAACCGAGCGCAAGGATTCTGCGACCGTTCGGGTTGATATCCAGCGGATCGACAAACTGGTCGATCTGATTGGAGAACTGGTGATTAACCAGGGGGCTATTCAATCTCAGATGCGTCGCAACAAGGTGCCGGGAGATTCATTTCTGGGCAGCGTGGTCACAGCGCAGGAGCAGCTCATCCATGAACTGCAGGAAAACGTCATTACGATGCGCGCTTATCCGATCAAGACGGTCTTCCAGAAGCTGGGCCGTGTTGTGCGGGAGACGGCCAGACTGACAGACAAGCAGGTTCGGCTTGTTCTGGAAGGAGAGGATACGGAGGTTGATCGGTCCATTCTTGAAAAGCTCTCCGATCCTCTGACCCACATGGTGCGTAATGCCATTGATCACGGGATTGAAAGTCCAGAGGTCAGAGCGCAGGCGGGAAAGGACCCAGAGGGTTTGCTCCGACTTCGCGCATTTCAACGCTCTGGTCGGATCATCGTGGAAATTCAGGATGACGGGGCGGGTCTGGACCCTGACAGGATCTACGAAAAAGCTATTGAAAAGAAGATTATTGAAAAGGGTCAAAGGCTAGATCGGGAAGAAATCTACGCCTTGATTTTCGAGCCGGGATTTTCGACCGTTGCGGAAGTGACCGATGTCTCCGGCCGGGGCGTGGGAATGGATGTTGTCAAGCAGAGTCTTCAGCAGATCAACGGGCGGATATTCATTAGTTCATCAAAAGGAAAAGGAACAATATTTTCCATTTCTCTGCCTTTTACCCTCTCCGTTATTGAAGGCATTATCTTTAAATCAGAAGGGCAGGATTTTGTTGTTCCGATCAATAATGTTTCAGAGACAATAATATTTGATAACAGTAAAGCCTTCCATATCGGGGAGGGAAAGTGTGGATATCCTTATCGAGACGGTTATCTGTCTGTAATTTATGCAGCCGATCTGTTGGGTGTTCCTTTTGATAAGAAAAATCAAAAAATATGCTTCGTTATCGAAAACGAAAACGAAGAAAAAATGGCATTTATTGTTGATAAAATTATCGATCAATCAAGATTCGTGGTGAAAAATCTCGAAGATAATTATCGAAAAATTGCCTGCTTCTCTACTGCGACCATTCTAGGGGATGGGAACGTGGCATTTATTCTGGATGTAGAGTTTCTATTTGGTGAACTTTTGAAGAAAAGAGAAAGTTCATTGGAGGAAAGAGTATGATTGGGGAAAAAACGCTGGTCTTTTCCTTGGGTAATCAAGAATTTGCCATCCCGATCTCCGCGGTCAAGGAAATCAAGACTTGGTCAAAAGCAACGCCTTTCCCGGCGGCTCCGGCGTTTGTGGAAGGGGTAGTGAATGTTCGGGGATCCGTAATTCCACTCGTGGATATGGCCTGGATGATGGGCGTTTCCGGGAACAGCAATGAGAAGAAAGCTATCATTTTTCTGAAAAATAAAAACAAGGTTATTGGGTTCTCAGTTTCAAATGTAACAGATATTTCGGATTGGGATGAGGAGGAATTTAAGCCTCTCCCCGAATTATCCAGCGATGATCTCAAATATTTTCTGAATGGAATTCAGTCTGTATCAGGTCGTTTGATATTTTCTGTAAATGTAGATGCGCTGTTTGAAGGAAGTCTGCAGTGACATCGCCCTCTGTGTTCGAGACAGACGAAATTTCTGATGAAAATTTCCGGATTATCGCTGGGATTGCCAAGAGTTATGCCGGAATTTCTCTGTCGGAAAAGAAAAAGAGCCTAGTCTATTCCAGAATTTCCCGCCGTGTCCGGCAGGAAGGGTTTGGCTGTTTCGATGAGTACTGTGTTTTCCTGATGAGTGAAGCGGGTTCTGGCGAACGCCAGCGCCTTGTTTCGGCGCTGACAACAAATGTCACCAGTTTTTATCGGGAAAAACACCATTTTTCATATCTAAAATCCCTGCTTCGTCAGCAATTATATACCCGCCTTGAACACGGAGAAGAACTCAGGATCTGGTCTGCGGCCTGTTCGAGTGGTGAGGAAGCATATTCGATCGCCATGACGGTCATAAAGTGTCTGTCCACCATTCCGAATCTGAAAGCGAAAATGCTGGCGACAGATATAGATTCCGATGTTCTGCAGCAGGCTCGCCTGGGAAGCTATGCTGCTGTAGAAGCCGAGGCTCTTTTTGAAGATGGAGTGCTGACGTCCTGCCGGCTTGAAGACGATCGGGTCGTCATGTCCGAAAAAATTCGGGGGATGATTCGTTTTCGACGTCTTAATTTGCTTGATCCCTGGCCATTTTCATCCTGTTTTCATGCCATCTTCTGTCGGAATGTTGCGATTTATTTTGATCGTGAAACGCAGGATCAGCTATGGGGCAATCTCTCGCGCCGTATTTTCCCGGGGGGAGAGCTTTATTTGGGGCATTCGGAGCGGATCGCTCATCCTGAGCGGTTTGACATGGAAAGCTTTGGACATAACGCCTATCGCAAGATTCCGTCTGGCAGGAGGGGGGCTTGAGCGAAGTAAAACCCCTGACTGTCGTGGTCGTCGATGATTCCCTGACGACCCGCGCCCTGATTGCGGCCGCACTCCGGCGGGATCCCAGAGTAAAGATCGTGGGGACTGCCGGAACACCCTTTGAAGCACGTGATCTTATCGTGCGCCTGAATCCGGATGTGCTGACGCTTGATTTCGAGATGCCGTCCATGAACGGTCTGCAGTTTCTTGAAAAAATCATGAGGTTGCGGCCAATGCCTGTCGTGATGGTGTCGGGTCATCTTTCCAGTCATCGGGGACTAATTGAGCAGTCGCTCCGGATGGGAGCAGCGGAATGGTACTCGAAAACGACCACGGTTAACGGGGAGGATCCGTTTACGGGGTTAGGAGATGCGATTGTCCGGGCAGTGGCTGTGAAGAGGCAGGATCCTGTGTCGCTTTCTACAGCGTCTGCAAATCGGACTGTTCCGAAGATAGGAACTGTCGTCGGGATTGGTGCGTCAACGGGAGGGGTGGAAGCACTAACCGATGTTTTGGGGCATTTCCCCGTGGCCTGTCCGCCAACGGTTATCGTGCAGCACATGCCTAGGCAGTTTTCAGAAAGCTTCGCACGCCGTCTGGACCAGATCGTGAAGCCGGAGGTCAGGCTTGCGGAAGAGGGCGATATGCTGAAACCCGGCACGGTGTATGTCGCGTCTGGTGGAGAGCGCCATTTGCGCGTTCGCTGTGGCGCACGGTCTGGAGAATATGTCTGTCAGATGGTTGCGGCGCCACCCGTCAACGGACATCGCCCCTCGGTGGATGAACTGTTTTATTCCCTCGCCACCACAGGCGGAAAAAATGCTGTGGGGGTCATTTTGACGGGGATGGAATGTGACGGGGCGCAGGGTCTGCTGGCCATGCGCCATGCCGGTGCTTCCACAATCGGTCAGGATCGGGCGAGCTCCGTCATTTATGGCATGCCCCGGGCCGCATACGAACTGGGCGCTGTCGAGACGCAGCTTCCGCTTTCTGCCATTGGTCCAGCCATTCTCAATCTTTGTGAACGTCGCTCTTTGGAGACATATCCATGATTTCAGCCTCCTCTATGTCCGTCCTTCTTGTCGACGATCAGACATCCATCCGTTCTATCTTGCGTAATACGCTGAGCCAGATCGGATTCGTACAGATCGCCGGTGCCCGGAATGGACTGGAAGCGCTCGAACATCTCAAAAGCAATCCGGTGCACCTGATTATTTCAGATTTTAACATGCCGGATATGGACGGGCTTGAGCTTCTGAAAGCGGTCAGAAGTAATGTACGGACTGCAAAAACGGGCTTCATCATGTTGACCGGACAGGCCAGCAAGGATCTGGTTCAGCAGGCCATTGCGGAAGGGGTGAACAATTTCCTGGCCAAGCCTTTTACGGCCAGTTCGCTCAAATCTCGTATCGAAGCCGTTTTTGGGCCGATCAGCAGTGTCTGAGGCATCAGGGAAGCTGGCATTGTCGGCAGTTCTGGAAGGCGTGGGTGCACAGCTGTCTTCAAGTCTGCAGAACCTGCGTCAATTGGAGGAGGTCTGTCTGAAGGCGTGTGTGGGCGAAACTGCCACGCAGCTGCAGGATTTCGACAGGATCACGCAGGTTTTGGGCCAACTGGCGCAGTGTTGTGAGCAGTTAAGTCATGAGAGCGGTGTGAGAGAGGTACAGGTTCAGTGTTCCATAGTGGATCGGCTGACTCTCTCGGAGGTCCGGCAGCGCCTGCAGAGAGGTGCTATTCAGGTCTCCCCCAAAGCGGGGGAGATGGAATTTTTCTAAAATTCCGCTAAGGATTTTGTCAGCTCGGCTTGCTGGCATCATCGGGGTTGGAGCGGATCATGGTCCGTTGTTTTTGCAGGCCGCGAATGATCTGCTCGACGTCCTGCGGGCCGAAGACGATCCCCACCGGACCATAAGCCGGGTGTTGGAAGGCCAGCATGGAACCTTCGGTCAGAGCATCGATCTGTAAGGCCCAGTTCGTTGTATAGACTGGTGTAAAGCGCGCACCGGCAATAGGGGCCGGCGGCTGTTTTTCAATGAGGCTCGCATGTGCCAGTCCGAGACTGGTGATCAACTGGGAGAGCTGTTTCTCGTCCAGAGCAATGCTACCTGAAACACCGCTGCCTTCCAGGAAAGACAGGGTGATCGTCTTGCTGTCCTCTGAACGTGTGACTTGCATGCGCGGTGCTGTCATGACGTTCGTCGCCTTTCTGTCTGGTTGCGTTGTGATCAGGTGGAAGTTCCAGTGTGGTGGAAGCCGCCCGCCCATGTCCACCAACCCAGACGTGCGCTCTGCGCATTCAGGATTCGAGCGGCGGCAACAGCGCTTTCGGGGCTGGCGAAAATGCCGAAACAGGTGGCGCCTGAACCGCTCATGCGGCTGAGCAGACAGTCTGGCAGGCTTGCGATTGAGGCCAGGACCGTGCCGATGACAGGGCATTGTGAGAGGGCCGGGGCCTGAAGATCGTTCGTGGTGGCGTTCAGATCTGCCACCATGTCCTGTGCCGTGTTCCAGCGGTCTGGCAGAAACGGCTCGGGACGCTCAACAATACCGCCGCCTGCCGCGAAGGCCCGGAAAACGTTAGGTGTTGAAACACCAATGCCCGGATTGACCAGCAGGAGGCCCGCATCTGGCAGGGCCGGAGCGGGGGCAAGAATTTCCCCGATGCCCTGCATCCGGGCCGGGCGTTGGGCAACGCAGACGGGAACATCCGCCCCCAGTGTCTCGGCGATCGGAAAGAGGGCTTCCTGACCGACATTCCATTCCCGCGCCAGCAGACGCAGCGTTGCGGCCGCGTCAGCCGACCCACCACCGATACCGGATGAGACGGGCAGGTTCTTTTGTAGTTCCAGATGAAAGGATTCAGTCAGGCCGCCAATCGTGGTGCCCGCCTGGGCCTGAAGGGCGCGGGCGGCACGGAGCACGAGATTCTGGTCGTCCGCTTCAAGGCCCTGTCCGAACGGTCCGTCGATCGTCAGGGACATGGTGTCGCTTGGAGCCGTGAGGGCAACGCGGTCTGAAGCACCTGCGAATACGGCAAGACTATCGAGCAGGTGATAGCCATCATCGCGGCGGCCGGTGATGTGCAGGAACAGGTTGATCTTGGCATGCGCACTAGTCTGCGGAGCGGCGGAAGAAGTTGTGTCTGGAAAGGTCATTGTTTCTGTTCGAAGGCTGCGAGATGGGGGCCACCGTTTTGGAGCGCCTGCATGAGAAGGGCGCGATCCTGCGGCTGGGGATTGTCGTCCAGGGACTGGTTCCATTGATCCTGAGCTTCGGTATGCCGTCCGAGATACCAGTAAGCAACGCCCAGATGGTAGCCGATTTCAGCATCGCTGGGCGCATGTTCCGCAGCCTGCACCAGGATGGGGAACGCAGTTTTGATATCCGCGCGATATTTGAGCAGAGCCCAGGCATAGCTGTCCTGAATGGAGGCGTCCGTTGGCTGAAGATCGACGGCCTTTTTCAGCATGGCAAGAGCCTGTGCCTGATCTGAGTCATGTTCGATATTGGCATAGCCCACGAAATTGAGCACTTCGGGCTGGTCTGGCGCGAGTTCCAGCGCATGCTTCATGTCATCCTGGACCATCGGCCAGTTGCTGCTCTCTTCCGCAGCCATCGCGCGGCCGAGCAGGATGGGCCACAGGATCTCCTTGCGGGGCGGGGAAGCCTTGAGGGCGCGGGTATAGAGATCAATGGCCTGAGTATGGTGGCTGCGCTGGTCTTCGACTTCCGCCAGCTGAATCAGGAATTCGGGATTGTCGGGACGCAGGGCCAGGGCGCGATGCAGGGCATCGGCTTCCTGCTCCAGGTCGCCCGAGCGCAGGGCCAGATTAATGCGTTCTTGTGCAGCCAAGGCGGCGAGGGGGTCGGAGGACGGGATGCCATCCAGCGCAGCCAGCCCGCTGGAGATCTGGTTGGCTTCCCGAAAAGTGTCCGCGAGAAAGATGCGCGCGATTGTTAGGCCGGGATCCAGAAAAATAGCCTGTTGCAGGGCAATGATGGCCGGGTCCCGCGGAATGCCGTCCTGTTGGATGACATCCGTGATCATGAGGGCGATCTGTAGGTTGAGAACCGCGCCGCCAAGGGTCGGGCTCGGGCTTTTCAGATGCGGAAGGCTCTGCTGGATCGGGCCGATGACGAGAGAGGTCAGAGGAGAGGTTACATCAAGGGCGGCGATGGCGTTACTGGCCTCCTTGTGACGGCCATGGCGTTCGAGCCAGCTCCCATAAAGCTGTGCATAGAGGATCTGGAGTGTCAGCGGGTCGCCGGAGGCATTTCCTGTCCGGTGATAAAGCTGTTCCGCCAGCTGCGGGCTGGGAAGGGATTCCGCGATCATGGCCGCATGCAGAAGATACAGTCTGCGGGTCGTGGGTTGGGCTGCCGCTTCTCCCAGCAGATTCAGGGCTTTGTCGGCATGCCCCTCGGCCGCAAGGCTCCAGGCCATGAGAGTGGGGGCTGCAATGGCGACGAGTGGGCCGTGATGGGGGCTGCGGGTCAGGATACGGCGCATTTCGGCCCAGTCCTGACGGGCAAAGGCATCCTGCGCGAGAATGAGGGTCCCGATATCGCTGCCGATATCATGATCGGGAAGTGCGTTGGCGAGTCTGACAGCCTCGGCTTGTTTCCCAGCCATCGCGGCGTAACGCAGAGCATCGTGCTGCAACCGGAGATTGTGTGGAGCGAGAGGCAGGGCGTGCGAAAGCGCCAGATTGGCGGCGGAAATATCTCCGCGTTCCATCATGACGGTCGCAGCCATCATCCAGCCGGTCAGGGATTTTTCAGGATTGATGGCGGGTAGCATGGCGGGAGGAACGGCTGCTGCTGCGCCCCCCGTGAGGCAGCTACCCAGCATAAGAGCGGGAAGCGCCAGACGGAGCGGACGGGAAAAATCCTCGAATGATCTGGGCCAGCCGCGTGTGATCTGCATAATGGACGAAACTTTAGCCCTCTTGAGGTCTGACGCCAACTGCTCCCCCTTCCGGGAACGGTGGCTTACAGGTCGGGAGGTAACCAGAACGGATAGATCATGACGCCCCAGCCGGTTGTGAGCCGGGCCGAACTTCTGGCCGCACTCCAGCTTCAGTATGAATGGGGAGCCGACGAGGCTCTGTGCGAACTGCCCGTGGACCGTCTTTCCGAGGCGGCTCCCCGGCTGCCTGTATCCATGCCGCAACGTGGGGAGGAGGGGCAGCGGACGATTGCGCGGCCTTCGCCGGAAATGTGGGATGGCGCGCGTCCGGCCGGCGCAAAGGTTATCGAAACGGCAACGGGTAGCCTCTCCATGCAGGCGCTTGAGAAGGCGCATGATTTGCCGACCTTGATGCGGCTGACCGAGGCTCCGGACGATTTGTTTCTTGCCCGGACCGCCACGCACCGGCTGGAACCGGTTTTCGTGGAAAACGCCCCCTTCATGCTGATCGGCGAGGCACCCGATGCAGACGAGGACCGGTCCGGCAAGCTCTTCGCGGGAGAGGCAGGCTCGCTTCTGGAGAAGATGCTGCGGTCAGCCGGGTTGGAGCGGGGGCAGATTTCCATGGCGCCCGCCCTGCCGTGGCGACCGCCGGGCGGGCGGACACCGAGTGATACGGAGATGCAGGCCTGTCACCCGCTCCTTCTGCGGACGATTGTCCTGTGTCGGCCCCGATTTCTGGTGACGATGGGCGTGACTCCCCTGAAGATGTTGCTAGGGGCTGATGCGGCGGTTGGGCGCTTACGTGGGAAGTGGATGGAGGTTTCGCTTCCCGGGCTTGCGACTCCGGTTCCGCTCCTGCCGATGCGGCACCCTCTGCAACTGCGGGCTAGTGCGGCTGCGCGGCGTAATGCATGGCAGGATCTGCTGATTCTGATGGAGAAATTGGCTCCGGAGGGATGAGGACCGAACTGGTACAAATGAGGTCATCAAAAAACTTCGAGAAAACGTAAAAAAACGCGCCAAGACAGGTGTTTGCCACTGGATTGTTTTGGGGTTGGTATGTACAATTGCCCAGTCCATGGTTGCATCAAAATCCTCAAGATCTTGCCAACGGCATGCAAAGCGGGTAGCAACCCGCTGCTATGCGAAGGACAACCCCTTTCATTTCTGGCAGTAACGCACGGGCTCTGCTCGTTAGCGTGCTGATTCTGGCCGGTGGCTCACTGTCCCCGGTGCGTGCGGCAAGCACACGAGATCTTCCCCCTCAGCCGGAGCGGGTGGGGGATGAGACCGCTTTTGCCGAGGCCCGTCCGTCTCTGGGCGGAGATGGCATTGTTTCGCTTCCCCATCCGCTCACCGCTGCAATGGCCAGCCGCTACCGGCTGATCTTCCGGGCTCAGCGGGAAGGCAACGCTCGGATTGTTCAGGACCAGCTCCGTCTGGTGACGGATCATGTTCTGCTGTCGGATGTGCTGGCAGAGCGTTATCTGACGCCGGGCGCTCATCCGGCCGTCGAGCAGCTTCGGGAATGGTTGCATGACTATGCCTCCCAGCCCGATGCCGCCAGTATTCAGGCTCTACTCCTGAAAATCGCGCTTCCGGGAACGGTGCAGCCCCAGTCCTTCGTCCGTCCGCTTGCCGCTGATGCGCGGCCTGAAGACGTGAAGGGCGCATGTGCTCCGGTCGATCCCCTGCTTCATGCCTTTGTGCGCAATCCGCTTCTGGACCGGACGGTTCAGGAGCGGGTGTTCTCGGGTGTGCGGGGGGCAGAAAGTGCGCTGCATCTTGTGGATATCACGCCGGGCATGACGTCGCCGTATGCCGCCCAGCTTTATGGCGAGGTTGCGCTTGGGCTGCTGTCCCAAGGGGAAACGCTGCTGGCCCTGCGGCATGGTAGCGCGGGATTTGGCCGCGGCAACAATCAGGTGGGCCTGCCTGCCTATGTTGCTGGCCTGGCGGCCTGGCGTGAAGGCCATATCGAGGCGGCCTATGACCTGTTCCAGTCTGCGGCAAACGCGCCCGTGACGACCGTGGAGATCCGCGCGGCCGCTGCCTTCTGGGCCGCACGTGCCGAAGGGCGGCGTCATGACATGGTCGGCTATGTAAAATGGCTCCATCGTGCCGCTATTCACCATGAGACGTTCTACGGTATTCTGGCGTCTCAGACGCTTGATCTCGGACGGCATGGCCATGCGCGCCTGCCGGATGGCGGTGTGGAGATCACGCTGCACGATCCGGTGCCTGTTCTTGCGGAAATCGATGTCGAGGCAGTCGGGGCTCTTCCGCAGGGGCGTCAGCTCTTTGCTCTGCTGCAGGTCGGCGAGCGGGTGCGGGCTGAGAATCTGATCCGACGGATGTGGGTCGATGTTGCAGATGATAGCGCACGCTCCCGCTCGCTTCAGCTCGTGGCGCAGGCGGCGGGCTACGAGGATCTGTCCGAACAGCTCGCCTCTCTCATTATGCATCAGGAAGCGCAGATAACGAAGCCGACGCCGCTTCCCCTGCCATCCCTGAAGCCCAGGCATGGATTTCGCATGAATCCGGCGCTGGTCTATGCTCTGACACGAGTTGAATCCAATTTCGATCCCTCAGCGACGTCAGGTGCCGGAGCGCATGGTCTCATGCAGATCCGTCCTGTAACGGCCAGCTTCGTCACCGCATCGCACATGACGTATGACTCGCATGGTGTGGCGGTGATCCCGGTTGCGCCGGACATGGTCAGCCGCTTGCACAACCCATCCTCCAATCTGGAGATCGGGCAGCTCTACGTGTTGTATTTGGCGAACCAGTCCAGCCGGATCGCGACGGTTAGCCCTCCGGAAGGCGGCGATCTGGTCCGGGTTCTGGCATCCTACAATGCTGGCCCGGGGGCCATTGCCCGTTGGGAAGGTGCGCAGAAGGCGGAGGTGCACGATCCGTTATTCTTTATGGAAACGCTCCCCAATGGGGAAACGCGGGACTATGTCCATCGCGCCCTGACCTATACCTGGCTTTATGCGCACCGTATGGGTCTGCCGTCTCCCTCGCTAAAGGCGCTGTCGCGGTCTGAATGGCCGTCCTTCGGGGAAGAGCAGGCGATGGCGCATGAGCGAATGGTTCTGAACTAAAGGGTACGGAACAAAAAAAGCCCCGGTCTGGACCGGGGCTTTTTTTTGTTCTTCTGCTGCTGTGGGGCCGTATCAAAGACCGTAAATCTGCTCATGGTCATCAATGGAACCGTGAGCAGATTGCACAATGATTTTCCTGTCCCATCAGGCTCGTTGAGCTGTCTGTTCCTCGGGGAAAGCGGTGTCTGTAAAATAGGTGTTAGTCGCCAGGACAGTGATGGAAAGAACGCCGAAATGCAGGGGTGCGCGCTCGCCAAGCGGGATGAGACCACTTCCGGTCGTCCAGCGGCAGCGTGCGTTTTCCGGTCCTGCCCACCCTTCAAGGGACTGATGCTCCAGGTGAGCCTCGAGGTCGGTGGTGCTTCCTGAGTCGAAAAACACGATATCGCCCACAAGAACACCAAGGGTGCGGCGGTCATCGACGAAAGGACCGATCGTGTCACAGGGACGCGATGCGCGGGACGTGAGCCTGACTGAGCTGATCCCTGGCGGGATCATGAAGAGAACTCGGTTTTTCGTCTGTCGCATCGGATAGATGATCTGGCCGTCTGATGCGAGGAGATGTAGATCGGGATCTTCTGTGATGTGCGGGGTCTGGTCCGTGCTCGCCATTGATTTGTCCAACCGGCAGTGAGTAAGCGCGCGGGCTTCGATCTGGCGATAGAGGGGCTCGACGAAGGCACGGCTGACTTCCAGCGGCGCTGCTGCATCTTCCCAGCTTTTGTGTTGGCCACCGATGGCGAGGATTTTTCCGTCCTGCCGGAAGGTGTGCCGGTTACCCGTATCAAGGTAGCTTTCGGTCAGCATTCCGTCGGCCATGATGACGGAATGCTCCTGGGTCTCGACATGGTAGTATTCGTAAGAGGTCAGGGAGCGGTCGTAGAAGATGGAACTGCCGTTGACCAGCATTCGCGCGGGGACAAAACGCCCGTCCATGAACAGGCAGTGTTCTGCCGTGATCAGCATGTCCTTATGAGGGACATTATCTGCGATGGCGTTGGCGAGGACGCGGATGGGATAGCCGGCCTGATCATCGGGAAGGGACGGGTTGGTGGTGGCCTGTCGCCGACCGGTCCAGATGACCCTGCGGACAGCATGCGTGTCTCCATGCCATGCTAGGATCTCGTCACCCGTACGAAGGTCCTGGATCGGGGTTTCGCCGGATGGTGTACGGATCATGGAGTCAGCGAGGAAGCAGACACCAATATAGGTATTGCCCTTTGAATAGGTGATGCTGAGCGGGTTATTGTCTGCGCTCAGGGCATTGTAGGTGCCGGTTGCAAGTGTGGCGTTGCTGGCCAGCGTGACGGTATAGGTGGCGATTTCTGTATTGCCATTTCCGCCATAAAGCGTGATCGTGCGTGAAGAACCGCTCCCGGCTATTGTATATCCTGTAATTTCAGTAACCGTATTCTGTAGTTCGATCGTGTCTTTGGTTGGGTTGTAGTTGGTGATCGATGTACCGCTCAGGTCAATGAGCGTTCCGCCTCCATTGAGGATCAGCGTTCCGCCGCCGGTACCAAAATTAATTGTGGATCCGGTCAGGATGCTGGCGAGATTTGACCCGGAAACATAGGAACCGCCCTCACTGATGTTGATGGTGGAGCCCTGAAGTGCGCTGGCAAGGAGGCCGCTGGAGAAAGTGAGTTCTCCACCAACGACATTCAGCGTTAGTCCTGATACAGCGCTGACGCCTATAGTGACAGTCGTGTCGCCACCAATATAGAAGTTTACGGCGCTGAGTGCATTAAGAAGAATATCAATGCCGCCGGTTGATCCGGGAACACTGACATAAGTTCCACTCAGAAGGCTGGCCAGAACGACAACAGAACTGGTTCCAGTGACGATGTTACCTGCTGGAACACTAGATAGTGTGGTGATGGTAGTTCCAGAGCTGTCTGCAATGGTGACATCCGGAAATGCACCAAAAAGCCCGGCTGGAGTAACGGTATAGGTGGTGGTGGTTCCGGGATATGACGTCATGATAATTCCTTTTTGTTAGTATTTGGCTAACATTTATTTGAATTTCATTCTGCGCTTTGTTTACGATATAAAAACAAGGCTTAGATAATCTTCACAATTTTTCGATTCTGCTCAACACAAAATAACTCAAGTGTAAGTTACTTCGTCGCTACTTTGGTTTAGACAAAAATTGATTGTCTTTTACAAACAAAATATTTCTTTTGTGGTTTATTGGGTGTATTATCAGTGCGGATTGTAGAAAATTCGCATCGTTTTTTTTGTGAAAAAATTGCGGAGTTCCGCTATTTGTTTGAGATTGTGAAAGAAATATTTTGATTGAAAAAAACTAACTTATATCTGTGTTAATATCGTGAATTGCAATATTTTCAGTGGTTGTGCGGCCCTACTCAGGGAGTGGAGTGGGCCAATATTCCTCTTTGATAAATTATTTTTTAAAAAAACTCGATCAGCATGACACCAGTTGCGATCAGGATCAGGGCTGCGAAGAGGACGAGGGCCAGACGCTTTTCAATGAAGTCGCGGATGGGTTCGCCGAACGTGCGGAGCAGAGCGGCTTCAAGGAAGAAGCGGGCGCCGCGGGTGACGATACTGGCGGCGATGAAGGGCAGCAGGGAAAAATGGGCTGCACCGGCCGCCAGCGTGACGAATTTGTAGGGGAGTGGGGTCAGGCCCTTGGCGAGGATGATCCAGACACCGTAATGGCGGAACATGGCCTCAAGATTTAGGATGCGCTGATCGGCATGATAGAAATGCGCGATCGGCATGCCGACATGCTCCATGAGGAACGCCCCGAGGATCCAGCCGACCAGCCCGCCCGCAACGCTGGCCAGGGTACAGACCAGAGCCAGAAACCAAGCCCGTTCACGATTGGCGAGCAGCATGGGCACGAGCATCAGGTCCACCGGCAGTGGAAAGATCGAGGCCTCTGCCGTCGCGACAATGACCAGCCACCATATGGCGCGCGGAGACGCGGCGAGTTCGGTAATGCGCGTATACAGCAGTGTCAGCATGGCAGTCGGGTATTCCTGTGAGAGCGTGCAGGCTGTCGTAGCCGTCCTGCTTCCGCTTGAAAATCCGTAACCCAGCGCAACGTGTGTTCCGGTGTGGGAACGGGTTATAGACAGCGGAACTGTTCTTCTGGAGTGCTGCCGTTTCATGGAAAAAATCCTTCCGCCGTTTCAGCGTTATTCCCTTGTGGCCAAGATGTTTCACTGGAGTATGGCGGCGATCATCATTCCTCTGTGGTTGCTCGGGTTTTATGTGGGGCGGATCATGCCGCATGCGGCTACGCCCCAGAAGGCGCTCCTGCTGCTGATCCACAAGGAGATCGGACCGTTCATCATCGTCCTCACGCTCCTGCGGCTTGTCTGGCGCGCGACGCACCGGCCCCCCGCCATGTCAGCGGAGATCCCGGAAGAGGAGCGTCTGGCGGTTCAGGTCGGGCATTTCGGGTTGTATGCGATGATGCTGATTGTGCCGCTGACAGGATGGGTGCGGAGTTCGGTCCACGGCCTGCCGATCCCCATGATGTGGATCGTGAACCTGGAGGGTTCGAAAAACTCCCTGGTTTTGAAACCAGCTCTGTGATTCCATTCGTCCGGTTCTTACTGAGGGAATGGATGATGAGGCAGGCTGGTTTCTTTG
>Ga0157362_1000270_pt1 | contig 16761 bp, 15 predicted proteins | sample AttlaeALBM3_FD_111480 | JGI IMG/M metagenome (GOLD analysis project Ga0157362, IMG submission 111480) | Fungus gardens microbial communities from leaf cutter ant in Ribeirão Preto, State of São Paulo, Brazil - Atta laevigata ALBM3 | ecosystem: Host-associated > Fungi > Mycelium > Unclassified ... | reverse complement strand
TCATGTTCCAGAACCAGCCGTACCGCGCGGGCACGAACCTCAGGCGAAAACTTCTTCACAGAATTGCTCATCAGACCTTCTTCTCAGGTGAATAGGTCTCCGCCAATCCCGGGGCGGTTCACTACTTCAAAACGGTCACATTCCCCGGGAGCACGTCACTCCGCCCACGCTCTGTACTTTGATACCATGGATTGCTGGTCGCCTTGTCGGCGCCAAACGCCCGCTCAAGGAGAAGCATGTCTGGGCAAGCCGCTTTCACTTCGCCCGTGAGAAACGCATCCGTGACCGCCGCGCGCTGTTCGACCTGGCGATCGACAGCAAGCTACGCGGCTACGATCTGGTCGCCCTCAGGATCAGCGATGTCGTTGCCAGCGATCAGGTTCGCTACCGGGCGCTGATTGTCCAGCGGAAGACTGGTCGCCCGGTACAATTTGAGATCACAAAGACAACGCAGAACAGCCTCAAGGTCTGGCTCGACCATCTGGCGGCTCGCTGACCGATGCCGTCTTTCCTAGCCGCTTGGGTGCCTCAGCGCATCTCAGCACCCGCCAGTATGCGCGCTTGCTCGATGAGTGGGTGACAGCGGCCGGCCTATCGGTCGGCGAGTACGGTACGCATTCGCTACGACGGACCAAGGCGGTGCTGATCTACAAACGCACCGGCAATATCCGGGCGATCCGAATTCTTTTCGGCCACTCCAAGCTCGACAGCATGGTGCATTATCTCGCTGCGGACGTGGAGGACGCACTTGCACTTTCTGAGGCGGCTGACCTGTAGGGTGTGCCGAGATAATGGATGCACTCAAATTGTGTACATGATATGATAACACAAAGGAGAGCATCCATGATCTATGCCGTTAGTCATGAGCCGCAGAAAGTCGGCGTCCGGGAGTTTCGCGGCAATCTAACGACGTATCTGCGTCAGGTCCGGCAAGGGCAGGTCATCCTTGTCACGTCCCATGATGAGGTGGTCGCCGAATTGCGACCGCCGGGCCCGGCCCTTAGACCCCGGAGGGTTCCGGGGTCTCTGCGGGCACAGTTGCGTATGGCCGACGATTTCGACCAGACGCCGACCGACCTCCTTGAGAGCCTCGATCAGCCTCTATGAAGATCCTCCTCGATACCCACGCCCTGCTGTGGTGGTTGATGGACAGCGACCACTTGGGGCCGGGTGCGCGGGATGTGATCGCCGACCCGGCGCACGATATCCTGGTCAGCGTTGTGTCGCTCTGGGAGATCGCGCTGAAGATACGCATCGGCAAGCTCGAGGGAGATCTGAAGCAGATTTTGAAAGCCGTTGAGCGGGATGGGTTTACGCGGCTCGCGATCAATGCCGCCCATCTTCAGGGTCTAATGAGGCTCCCGCAGCATCATCGCGACCCGTTCGATCAGCTCCTGATCGCGCAGGCCATCGCCGAGGATGCCTTATTCATGTCTGAAGACGGCCACGTAAGGGCTTACCCAGTGCGCCTACAACGCTGCTCGATATGAACTGTCATCCCGCTTCCGCCGTCATGTCGGACGCCGATGCGTTGATTGGCGTGTCCGAGCACCGACATGGAACATAGGCCAAAGTAATAATCGACGAGCGTGACACTCACCGTCATGCTCGCCGTATCAACTCAAAACAGATTGAACTTTCGCGTCAGCGGCAAGGTCTCCGCCGGCTTAATTCCGATAGCCTCCCCATCGATCCGCACTTCGTACGTCTTCGGATCGACCGTCACCGTCGGCGTCGCATCGTTCAGTTTCATATCTGCCTTGCCGATGCCACGGCATTTCCGCACGGCCTCAACGCGCTTGCCCAGACCGTAAGACAGCACGCCGCGCTCGGAAATCGAGGCCTCACTGACGAACAGGATCGACGTTGCCGCCGTTCCGCGTGCCTTGGCCGCAAACATCGGGCGCATCAGAACCGGCTGCGGCGTTGGGATCGAGGCGTTGGCATCCCCGATCTGGGCAAAGGCGATAAATCCACTCTTGAGCACCAGTTCCGGCCGCGCACCAAAGAACGCGGGTTGCCACAACACCAGATCGGCGATTTTACCCTTCTCGATGGAGCCGATCAGATGCCCCATGCCATGCGCGAGCGCCCCGTTGATCGTATATTTCGCGACATAACGCTTGATGCGAAAGTTGTCATTGCCCGCAGCATCTTCCGGCAATTTACCGCGCTGGCGCTTCATCTGGTCCGCGATCTGCCAGGTCCGGGTGATGACCTCGCCCGCGCGACCCATCGCCTGACTGTCGGACGTCATCATCGAGATCGCACCGATATCATGCATGACGCCCTCGGCGGCAATCGTGCTGGGCCGGATGCGACTGGCCGCAAACGCCACGTCCTCAGGGATGTTTTTGTCGAGGTGATGACAGACCATGAGCATATCGAGATGCTCTGCCACCGTATTGACCGTGTAGGGATTAGTCGGGCTGGTCGAGCTCGTCAGGATGTTGGGCTCACCACAGACACGCATCAGGTCCGGCGCATGGCCGCCGCCCGCCCCTTCGGCATGATAGGTGTGGATCGTGCGACCTGCGAACGCCTTGATCGAATCCTCGACCGTGCAGCTTTCGTTGATCGTATCGGTATGGATCGTTACCTGAATATCGTAACCCTCGGCCATGCCGAGGCAGGTGTCGATTGCGGCAGGCGTCGTCCCCCAATCCTCATGCAGTTTAAGGCCGCCTGCACCGGCCAGGATCTGCTCCTTCATGCCGTCGTGCTTGGAGGAATTGCCGCGGCCGGTGAAGACGAAGTTGACGGGAATATCGTCCGTTGCCTGCATCATCATCTTGAGATAGGCCGGGTTGGGCGTACAGGTCGTCGCCATCGAACCCGTAGCAGGCCCGGTGCCACCACCGACCAACGTCGTAATTCCGCTGGATGCCGCCGTAAAAGGTTGTTCTGGGCAGATATAGTGGAAATGCGTGTCCACGCCGCCCGCCGTCAGGATCTTGCCCTCGCCGGAAATGACTTCGGTATTCACGCCGATAATCAGGTCCGGGTCGACGCCCGTCATGACATCCGGGTTACCGGCCTTGCCGATACCCGCGATCCTGCCGCCCTTGATGCCGACATCGGCCTTTACGATGCCGGTATAATCGATGACGACGACATTGGTGATGACGCAATCGAGCGCTCGGGTGGAATCCACACCCGTCATCTGCCCCATGCCGTCGCGGATAACCTTGCCCGCGCCGAACACGCATTCATCACCGTAGCTCGTGAAATCTCGTTCGATTTCTGCAAACAGGCATGTGTCGCCGAGCTGGATTTTATCGCCGACCGTGGGGCCGAACAGGGACGCGTAGTCAGCGCGCTTGATCTGATATGGCATTGTTCTAGCTTCCTGAAATCAGTCTTTGTCGGCAAAGGCACGAGTGCCGATACGGTCCAGCGTCGAGCGGCGATTAGAAGCGCCGACCTGACCATCGGCCAGATTGTTGCCGCCTCGGATGACGCGGTTGCCGGCGATATCGATTAGCGAGACGGTCTTGGTCTCGCCGGGCTCGAAGCGGATGGCCGCTCCCGCCGGAAGATCAAGGCGCTTACCATAGGCCGCATCGCGGTCGAACTTCAGCCGCGGATTGGCCTCAACGAAGTGAAAATGGCTACCGATCTGAATCGGGCGCAGATCGGTATTGGTCACGCTGACCTGAGCAACCGGGCGGCCTTCATTCAGGATCAGCACACCGTCAGCGGCATCGATCACGCCTGCCGTATCGGTCGTCGTTTCCCCGAACAATGCCGCATCCGGTGCGGGCAGGAAGCTGCCATACAGCGCAAGGCCAAGGTCGCCCGTCTCTGCCGTGATCGGTGACTGCACGGCGACAAGCTTGGTGCCGTCGAGAAACGTGCCTTCGATATGCACCTGCGTCACCATCTCGGCGACCCCGGGCAGAACCTCGCGCTTGCCGAGGATTTTTCCGCCGGTTTTCATCAGTTCGTGCACGGAGTGGCGACTGTCGCGGATCAGTTCCAGAAGCACGGTCGAAATCAGCGCGACCGCCTCCGGATAGCTCAGCCGCAGTCCGCGCGCGAGGCGGCGCTGCGCGAGCAGGCCAGTAGAAACGAGTGTCAGTTTATCGACTTCATATGGCGCCAGATGCACGGATCCTGCCCTCTCTTTCCCCAAGCGGTTCGCAACCGCGTTCTCGGCTCCGAGCGTTAACCAAAAACCGCAAAATGGGGGCTACGCATTTCTGCGTAGAGGAAGGTCTCCCGTCAGATCGCGACGTAACGCTGCACGTCCTCTGCCTTCAGCGCATCGGCAGCGCCCGACACCACAACACGGCCGCGATCCAGCACCACGATCTGTTGTGCTAGCGCGAAAGCGAAATCGAAATATTGCTCCACCAACAGAATCGCCATGTCGCCACGTTTGCGCAGCATGTCGATGACACGACCGATATCCTTGATGATGCTGGGCTGAATACCTTCCGTCGGCTCATCCAGCACCAACAGCCTTGGCTTGATAACAAGAGCGCGTGCAATCGCAAGCTGTTGCTGCTGTCCACCAGACAGATCGCCACCCCGCCGCGACATCATTTTTCCCAGGATCGGGAAGAGATCGAAAATCTCGTCCGGCAGGCGTCTTTGCCCGCGCGGCAACAACGCCAGCCCGGTTTCGAGATTTTCGCGCACGCTCATCAGCGGAAAAATGTCTCGGCCTTGGGGGACGGTCGCAATGCCACGCCGCGCACGCTCATAGGCCGGAAGAGCGGTGATGTCCTCGCCTTCCCACGTCATACGTCCGGACGAAACCGCGTGCATACCCGTGACCGCTCGCAGCGTGCTGGTCTTGCCGACACCGTTGCGCCCCAGAAGGCATGTCACCGCTCCGGCCTTGGCCTGCAAGGACACCCCGCGCAACGCAATTGCGGCTCCATAATGCAGTTCGATCCGCTCGACATTCAGCATGATCTGTTCCCTACCGCCCCAGATAGACTTCAATGACGCGCGGATCGTTGCTTACCGTATCCAAATCGCCCTCCGCGAGCACCGATCCCTCGTGCAGCACCGTGACCCCCACGCCCAAAGCCCGGACGAAATCCATGTCGTGTTCAACGACCACGACGCTGCGGGTCCGATTGATTTCTCTCAAGAGATCGGCAGTTTCGGCGGTTTCGGCATCCGTCATGCCTGCGACAGGTTCATCCACTAGCAGGAGATCGGATTCCTGACCCAGCAACATGCCGATCTCAAGCCATTGCTTCTGGCCGTGGCTCAGGCCGCCCGCTGCCACATCGCGTCGATCGCCCAAGCGGATCGTCGCAAGCAAGCCCTCGATCCGCTTTGTTTCCTCGCGCGTTGTGCGTGCAAATAGCATCCTGCGCGGCGCACGAAGCCCGTTCAGGGCCAGCAACAGATTATCCCACACGCTCAGCGCCTCGAAGACGGTGGGCTTTTGGAACTTGCGCCCAATGCCCAATGTCGCGATCGACGGTTCGTCGAGGCGCGTCAGGTCATAACCGCGAAAAGACACATGCCCTGTATCGGGGCGCGTCTTGCCGGTAATGATGTCCATCATCGTTGTCTTACCCGCACCGTTCGGGCCGATGATGGCGCGCATTTCGCCCGGCGCCAGCCGCAGAGACAGATCGTTGATGGCGCGAAAGCCGTCAAAGCTCACGCTTACATTCTGCAGGTCGAGCAAGGCTGCGTCGCTCATGAATTCGATCCCTCCGGGCTGGAGACTTCCGGCGTGACTTCCTCCGCGCGCGCGGGGGGCAGATGGCGCAGCAACCCCATCACGCCTTGCGGCAGGAACAACGTGGTCGCGACAAACAGCGCACCCAGGCCATAGAGCCAGAATTCCGGCAGGGCGGCGGTGAACAGCGTCTTGCCGAGATTGACCAGAATCGCGCCGATGACAGCTCCCGTCAGCGTACCGCGGCCGCCGACCGCAACCCAGATCACGGCCTCGATCGAATTTGCAGGCGCGAATTCGCCCGGATTGACGATGCCGACTTGCAGAACATAGAGCGCCCCGCCGACGGCCGCGATCATGGCGGATGCGACCCAGACGAGCAGCTTGATCCGGTCTGGACGATAGCCAAGAAAGCGCGTGCGGGCCTCGGTATCACGCACGGCAATCAGCACCCGCCCGTAGCGGCCCTTGACCACAAAGCGAGTGATCAGCAAAAGCCCTGCCACCACCAAACCGGACAGGAATAATAGGCCCGCCCGCGTGCCGGACGATGTCAGGTCGAAGCCTACGACATCCTTGAAACCCGTCAGCCCGTTATTGCCGCCAAAACCAAACCCGTTTTGGAAAAATGCCAGCATGAGCGCGTAGGTCAGGGCCTGCGTGATGATCGAGAGATAAACGCCCGATACACGTGCTCGGAACGCCAGCCAGCCAAAAACGCCCGCCAGCAACGCGGGCACCAGAAGCGTCAGCACCATGCCCGCGAGCACATAATCCGAGCCCCACCAATACCACGGCAACCTGTGCCATGACAGGAACACCATGAAATCCGGCAGATCAGGATTGCCATAAACCCCGCGCGCGCCGATTTCGCGCGTCAGATACATCCCCATGCCATAAGCGCCGAGCGCGAAGAACGCGGCATGACCGAGCGTCAGGATGCCTGCAAACCCCCAGACCAGATCGACCGCCAACGCCAATAGTGCATAGGCCAGATATTTGCCGCACAACGTCACGACATAAGGCGAGACGCTGAAGACGCTCCCCTGCGGCAACAGGCTGGCAAGAGCCAGCATGGCCGCAAGAACAACCACGCCGAGCGCCGTCCATTTCGCGCTGGAATACGAGAAATCCGTCTTCATTGCTCGATCCCCCGACCACGCATCGGGAACATGCCGCGCGGATGGCGCTGGATGAACAGGATGACAAGCACAAGCAGCAGGATCTTGCCCGACACTGCGCCGATCAAGGGCTCCAGCCCCTTGCCGCCGACACCCAACGCCAGTGCTGCCGCCAGTGTCCCCCAGAGATTGCCGACACCGCCGAACACGACGACGAGGAAGCTGTCGATGATGTAGCCCTGACCCAGATTGGGGCTGACATTGTCGATCTGGCTGATGGCCACGCCTGCCAGTCCCGCGATGCCAGAGCCGAGCCCGAAGGTGAGTGCATCGACCCGCGCCGTGCGGATTCCCATCAGGGCCGCCATACGCCGGTTCTGCGTGACCGCGCGCATATGCAAGCCCAGCGACGTGCGTCGCAGCACGACTGTCAGGGCTGCCATGACGGCAATCGCAAACAGGAAGATCGCAAGTCTCACGGTCGTAACATCGATCCCGCCGAGGGCGAACGATCCGCCAAGCCATGACGGCGTGAAAACCGCGACATTGGTCGGTCCGAAGATCGAGCGGATCGCCTGCTGCAGGATGAGCGACACGCCCCAGCTTGCTAGGAGGGTTTCGAGCGGACGTCCATACAGGAAGCGGATCAGGCCGCGTTCGATGACGATCCCCAAGCCCCCGCTGACGAAAAACGCCGCAGGTAGCGCCAGGACAAGGCTGAACGGTGCAAGAATCGGCGCATAGGCCGCAACCTCGCGTTCCACCACAAAGGCGGTGTAGGCACCGACCATCATCAACTCGCCATGCGCCATGTTGATGACCCCCATGACGCCGAACGTGATTGCAAGCCCCATCGCCGCAAGCAGTAGGACTGACCCGAGGCTGACGCCATAGAACAGATCCTGTGCATAGCCCCAGAATTTCAATCGCCAGTCGATGGACGCGACTGCCCGTGCTGCGGCGGTCCGCGCCTGCGGCGTTAGGGATTGCAGCCCCGCTGCCTGTGCCAGCAGCGAGCGGGCGGTAAGGCCACCTTGTGCCCGCATGATAGATACTGCCTCCAGCTGCGTACCGGCATCCGATACAGGCGCGCCTGGGCTGAGTAGGATCGCCGCATGTGCCGAACTCAGGGCTGCGCGCAGACCCTGATTGGCAGGGTCGTCCAGTGCACGATTCAGCACGGGCAGCATCGCAATGTTCGGATGCGCCAGCATGTCCGCCGCCGCTGCAAGGCGTTGCGCCTGCGTGCCATGGGCGAGCAGTAATTCGGCCTGTGCCGTCGCCAGCGCCATGCGTACGCGATTATTGACCCGCACCGGATGGAGGCTTGCTACGTCGACCGCGCTCGCCGCCCCGCTCCGTACATCGGTCAGCCCTGATATCCCGCTGATGAACACGTCATTCGGACCCGCGAGAAGCCGATGAGACTGCAGCGCCTCCACAATTTTAAGCGCGCGCGCATCGCCCGATTGACCAAGTGCTTCGATACCGGTCGCTACATCCTCGAAGCGGTGCGATGCCAGGAGCGCATAAGGATCGGTCGGGGTTTGCGCGACTGCACTGCCCGCTCCGCCCGCCAGCATCAGCCATAAGAGTAGCGATAAGAACGCCTTACGCATGCTTGGACCCAAGGCACGCCTTTTTCTGCGTGTCGTAGTTCCCGCAATTGATCGGCACGGTCCAGTCTCCGACCAGATGGGCCGTTTCCGCCACATAGGGTGACCATGCCTGGCCCGGCACTTCCTTTTGCGTCTGCCACACGACGTTGAACTGGCCGTCTTCCTGGATCTCGCCGATATAGACAGGCTTGGTAATGTGATGGTTCGGCAGGACCTGCGCGATGCCGCCCGTCAGGTTGGGCTGACGCAGGCCCACCATCGCCGCGATGACCTTGTCATGATCGGTCGTACCGGCTTTTTCGACCGCCTGAACCCACAGATTGAAGCCGATATAATGCGCCTCCATCGGATCGTTGGTGGTGCGCTTGGGATTCTTGGTGAAGGTATGCCATTCGTCGATGAACTGCTTGTTGGCAGGCGTTGCGATGCTCTCGAAGTAATTCCAAGCAGCCAATTGGCCAACGAGCGGCTTTGTGTCTATGCCGGCGAGTTCTTCCTCACCCACGCTGAAAGCCATGACCGGAATATCGGTCGCGGAGATCCCCTGTGCGCCGAGTTCCTTGTAGAACGGCACGTTCGCGTCACCGTTGACCGTAGAGATTACTGCGGTCTTCTTGCCTGCCGAACCGAAGCTCTTGAGTTCTGAGACGATCGTCTGCCAGTCCGACTGGCCGAACGGCGTATAATTTACCATGATGTCGGCATCCGCGATGCCCTTGGACTTCAGATAGGCCTGCAAGATCTGGTTCGTCGTGCGCGGATAGACGTAATCCGTCCCGACCAGCGCAAAGCGCTTCGCCGCCCCGCCATCCTCGCTCAGCAGGTAATCCGCCGCCGGGATCGCCTGTTGGTTGGGAGCCGCCCCCGTATAGAACACGTTACGACTGCATTCCTGCCCCTCATACTGAACGGGGTAGAACAGGATGCCGTTAAGTTCCTCGAACACTGGAAGGACGGATTTGCGCGAGACACTGGTCCAGCAACCGAACACGGAGGTGACTTTGTCCACGCTCAGCAACTGCCGCGCTTTTTCCGCAAACAGCGGCCAGTTCGAGGCAGGGTCGACCACGACCGCCTCGATCGGCCGTCCAAGCAGGCCGCCCTTCTTGTTCTGCAGATCGACCAGCATCAGCATGACGTCCTTCAGCGTCGCCTCGCTGATGGCAAGCGTACCCGACAGCGAATGCAAGATGCCGATTTTGATCGGCTCGCCCGAGGGCGCAGCCGCACGTGCGCGACCGGCGCCCGCCATCATCGCCGCCGACGCGGCCAAGCTGAAGCGGGTAAAATCGCGGCGGGAGACAGGCGGAAGACGCGTCATGGCTGTTTGGTTCCTTCTCGGATGCTGCCCGATTTCGTCACCTGAAAAGCCTTATTCGGCCTATACGCAGTCTTGCGTATCGTGCGCTATGCTGCGGATCTGTTTCTTCTGATAACGGAATGAGAATGCCGCTCAATACGCGCCTGCGTGGGAATATGAGCCGCCTGCGCATCGTGCGCATGCGGCGCGACTACAACGCATGGGCCGCCGACCAGACACGCGAGGACTACGCCCTGCGCTTCACCGCGCAGAGCGCGCGCGCAGCCACGCCTTGGCAGGCAGCGCTAACGGCGCTCGGCTCGACCTCGTTTCTGGCGCTCGAGGCCATCGGCGGCACACTGACGTTAGCCTTCGGGTTCGAGAACGTTGCGGTTGCCGTAGCCTTGGTGTGCGTGGTGATCTTCCTCGCAAGCCTGCCGATCACCGTTGTAGCAGCCCGCAGCGGGCTCGATATCGATCTGCTCACGCGTGGCACAGGTTTCGGCTATATCGGCTCAACGCTGACATCGCTGATCTACGCCAGTTTCACATTCATTTTCTTCGGCATCGAAACCGCCATCATGGCGGCGATGCTGGCCCATACATTGGCCATTCCGCTGTGGCTCGCCAATCTGACCGCGGCCCTGATCGTCATTCCGCTGGCTACAGGCGGCTTCAAATTCATTGCCCGCTTCCAGATCGTGACGATGCCGGTCTGGGTGGTGCTCAATACCGTCCCTCTGATTGCAGCGGCCTTCCTGCATCCGGAATGGATCGGTCACTGGGCTGGCTTCAAGGGCCTGCAGCCGACATCGGGTTACAGTGCACTTGCTGTTGGCAATGCGGCTTCCGTGATGATGGTAATGATCTGCCAAAGCGCCGAGCAAGTGGACTTCCTGCGCTTCCTTCCCGCCCGGACAAGGCAGAACCGCATCGGCTGGTGGATGGCGTTGATAGCAAGTGGCCCTGGCTGGATCCTGTTCGATGCCGCGAAACTGATGGCCGGATCGTTTCTGGTCAGTGCCGCCCTACATCTAGGCCACGTGCCCATTGAGGCCGTACAGCCGCAGGCGATGTATCGTCTGGCGTACGACACTTTCCTGCCACCTCCGCTCGCGCTGCTGGCAACACTCGCGTTGATCGTGCTGGCGCAGACCAAGATCAACCTCACGAATGCCTATGCGGGTTCGCTCGCCTGGTCGAACTTCTTTTCACGCCTGACCCACAGCCATCCGGGCCGCGTGTTCTATATCATCTTCACGATCGGGATGGCCCTGGTGCTGCTCGAAGGCGGTATGGTCAGCACCATCGAAACCGGCATCGTGTTCTATGCCGTCATCGCCACCTCATGGATCGGGGCGATCGTGGGCGATCTGCTGATCTGCAAGCCTTTGGGTCTAAGCCCCAAGACCGTCGAGTTCCGCCGTGCGATGCTACCCGATCTGAACCCGGTCGGGCTGGGGGCGACGGCTGCCGGAACCGGGATCGGACTGCTTGCTCTTGCCGACGCTTTCGGGACGTATGCTCAGGCGTTCGCGCCATTCCTCTCACTGTCGATAGCGTGCGCCATCACGCCCGCGATCGCGCGCATCGTGGGCAAAAAGGCCTATCTCGCGCGACGTGGCCCGGCCTTGCAGATGACGTCCGGCGTGCAGACTTGCGTCATCTGCGAACGCCCCTACGAGGCGCCGGACATGGCGTTCTGCCCGGCCTATAGCGGTGCGATCTGCTCGCTATGCTGTTCACTCGATGCGCGCTGCCACGACCGATGCAAGCCGCCCGCCACCCGGTTTTCCGCGCAGATCGCCCGCCCCCTGGATGTCCTGCCGGGTGCCCTGACCGCCTTTCTCAAGCGTCCCGTCGGCCGGTTCGTGCTGATTTTCGGAACGGTGCTCGCAGCTCTTCTGTTGCTCACGACATCGGCTTTCGCGGACGACCACGCAATCCTGCTCCTGTGCCTGATTGCCGCAATCGGTTCGATGCTGATCGTGCTGGCCCAGCAAAGCTACCGCGTCGCGACCGAGGAAACCGAACGCCAGACCCGGCTGCTCCTCAACGAGATCGAGGCGCACAAGCGTACGGATGCCGCCCTGATCCGTCAGCGCGAAAAGGCTGAGGCCGCCAGTACTGCCAAAACCCGATATCTGAGCGGCATTAGCCATGAAATCCGCGCGCCGTTGAACACGATCATGGGTTACGCTCAGATTTTAGAGACCGATCCGCGCTTTCCGTCTGAGCGGCAAAACGCGTTGCGCACCATCCGCGAGAGCGGGGACCATATGGCGGCTCTTCTGACGGGATTGCTCGACATTTCGCGAATCGAGGCCGGGCGTATCGAGATCTATCGCGATCGGATCGTCTTCCCCCGCTTCATTGAGAGCGTCGTCCAGATGGTCCGCCCGCAGGCAGCAGCCAAGGGGCTAACGTTTGACTACAGAGCGGGACGGCTCCCCGCGATGGTCAACGGCGACGAGCATCGCCTGCGTCAGATCCTGCTGAACCTGCTCTCCAACGCCATCAAATTCACAAAGCAGGGCCGCGTGTCGTTCAGCGCGAACTGGCGCAACCAGATCGCCGAGTTCGTGATCGAGGACACAGGCCCTGGCGTTGCTCCCGAAGATCGCGAACGCATTTTCGAACCCTTCGAGCGCGCGGCAGGTGACGCCATTCCGGGCACGGGGCTGGGTCTGACGATCACCCGCCTGCTGACGGCAGTTCTAGGCGGTGAACTCACCTTCACATCGTCGCAGGAGCCGCCGCAGCACGGCACGCGCTTTCGCGTGCGTCTGCTGCTATCAGACCGGGAGGAAAGCGCTCCACAAAAGCTGACGCTGCTTCCTGCCGCCTATGCTGGGCCGAAACGATACATCCTGATCGTGGACGACAATCCGAAGCATCGGGAGATGTTGACGGAAGTTCTGACCCAGCGTGGTTTTGCCGTCGACACCGCGCAGGATGCAAAGGCCTGCCTACGGCTGATCGCGGCCGCGCGCCCGGATTTGCTGCTGCTTGATCTGTCAATGCCCGGCATGAACGGACGCGACCTGGCGCTCCATCTGCGTGAGACGCTCAATGGTGCGCTGCCGATCATCTTCATCACCGGCAACATGGCGGAGTTGGCAGCCCAGCGCGTCTCGTCGCTCGGCGATTGCCAGGTCCTAGGCAAGCCTGTTGATTTCGTCGCCCTGTTCGAGGCAATCGGGCGCGTGCTCGAGCTAGAATGGACGATGCTGCCGCCCGGCCAGATGGACGAGATACCGGAAACGGGTCCAGCAGAACGCCCGCTGGCGCCGCAGGAAGCCTCGAGCCTTCGTGAAATTCTAGAGCAAGGCAATTTGCGCGCGTTCCGTGCGGCATTGGAGCGCCTTGGCGCGGACCACCCCGACCTGTACTCAGCCCTTATCCCCCTGCGAGAAGCAGCACAGGGCTACAGATTAGCCGAACTCGCCCAGCTCTTGAAGGACGATGCGTCATGACGCAGGAACGCCCGACCATTCTCGTCATCGACGACGATCCTGCCGCACTCGGGATGATGGATACCGCACTTGAGGACGCAGGTTTTGCGGTGCTGCTGGCACAATCTGGGAAGGGTGCGTTCGCGACAATGGCGCATAGGCGGCCTGACCTCGTGTTAGTCGATGCCATGATGCCGGGCATGAATGGCTGGGAAGTCTGCGCGCGTATGGCGTCCGAAGCGCCGCTTGCATCCGTTCCGGTTGTTTTCATGACCGGCCTGACGGAAATCGAACATGTGCTACGCGCCTTTGATGTCGGCGCCCAGGATTACGTCACCAAGCCGTTTCATTTCGACGAGGTGCTTGCCCGTATTCGCGTCCGCCTTGCCGCAAGCCAGCAGGTGCGCACCGCCCATGTTGCGCTGGATCGCTCGGGGCGCTTTTTGTTCGGTCTGGATCATGTACGGACCCAGATCGCGTGGTCGACGCCGCAGGCAGCCGATCTGATTGCACGCTTGTCCCCTGATACCATCGGCGAGATCGCGACCCCAGACCTTCCAAACCTCCCGCCCGGCTCGCTGCTTGGACATTGGCTGATCGACGATGTGCCGCATAAGATTGTGTTTGTCGGGCGCGAAGGGCCGGACATATTGATACTGTCGATTGCGCCCATCCCCGCAGAACCCGAAGCGATCTTGCAAAAAAAGCTGGGCCTCAGCACGCGGGAAGCGGAAGTCCTTCTGTGGATCAGCCGCGGCAAATCAAGCCGCGACATCGCCGAGATCTTGCAAATCAGCCCGCGCACGATCGATAAGCATACCGAGCAGCTCTACAACAAAGCGGGTTTCAGCAGCCGTGCCGCGGCAGCGGCCACCGCCTCGCGCCTGCTGCGCGAGACGGAATAACACTCGATCAAAGCTGCACCTGCAAACGCACGCCGAGCACGAGCGCATTGGGATAACGCCGCTGCGCATTGGGCCGCATGACGTACTGGATATCGGGTGTAAGATCGACGCCATTATAGAGATGCGCGGAATATTGCCCTTCGATCGTCGCCGTATGGGATTGCGGATAAATCGGCTCGCCATTCTGCGTCAGCCCGAGGGAGCGCGCCAAAACCTGCCCGCGACGGATCTGGTCGCTTTGATGCGAATACAGGAACTCGACGCCGAAACTGTCGAGCGGACGGGATTTGATCAGACCATGATCCTCAAGACCGAAGAAGCCCAGATCCTGAAAAATTGAAATATTGTCATCGGTATGCGAATAATCCCCAAACAGGACAAGACCCTGATTGGAACCGCTACCATGCCGGACCAGCATCGTGTCAGCATAAACCCATTCAGCAAGATAGCCGCGCCGCATCAACGGAGAACCGCCATCGACGAAGAGAGGCTGATGGCTCTGATTGTAATAGATATCATGCGCCTGGCCGGTCGTGTAATAAAAGCCCGCCTTCAAATGTGACGGCTTTTCGCCCGCATCCTGACCCGGTGTCCAACCGAATTCGACCGGAACCGTCACGCCTGTCACGTTATGAGTGGACCAGATAAAACCGGATCGACCGCCAAGATTGCTGTCTGCGCCGAACAGGCCGGACAGCAGATAGACATCATAGCCAGGGCTGACGCGGGCATACCCGCCAAAAGTATTTCCAGGCGCCATTGCGAACGCGCCTTGGCTTCCGCCGCGCACGGCCTGCGGCGTCGGACAGATGCCGAAGCTGAAAAACGCGCAGAAGATGGGCGATGTGTTGAAAAACAGGCCGGGAGAAAAGCGTCCGGCAGCAAGAATCAGTCGATTATGAAAGAGGTTTTCCTGCCCGTAAACGTAGGACAGATGAACCGCGACATTGCCCGCACCACCCCAGATCTCGGACTGATTATACAAAAGGTCACCCGTATAATCCGGGCCAACACCGCGCCCTGCGCGGTTGATCAACAGCATATGGGTCGAAAACCCCTTGATATCGGCCAGCGCGCCCCAGTCGACGTCGAGTTCAACCGCACGCTGATCCGCATAATCCAGGCCACGGCGCTTGCCACCGGCGACATCGCCGACCGCTTCGCCGAGATAGTTGACCAGAAGATCGACGCCGTGCCCCTTGAGAGTGGTCAGCAGACCTCCCCAGTCACCTAAGAGATGCTGGCCCGGGGGTATCAACTGCGCGGGGCTGGCCTTGGGCTTGATCGGGCGCGAAGCTTCCACGGTCAGGTTGTCGGTCGGATGCGGTGCAGGTGCACTGACCACTGCCGGAAGAGCAGCCAGAGGGGTGGCAGGTGCTCCAACATTATGGACGTGACTGCCATGTCGCGCGTGATGATGCTTTGAAACCGGCTGTGCCTCTGCGGCCAGTCCAGTCAGGGCGGATGCCGTCAAAAGGCTAAGCAATGCAAGACGCGAATGGGTCATCGGCCGGCTCCTCGTTCCGTTATCGGAATAAGCTTGGACGACGTAGGTGTTGCTTCCCTATGCGCGGAATTGCGTATGCTGCGGTGTTGCAAAGGCACGACGGATGTTTGTTATCGACGTCCGCTATTCTCGATCTTGTACCTGAAGCGGACCGCCAGGACTCCCTCCATTCCGGACAATGAGTTCTGGTGTGGCTTCCTACGCGTTGACCTACTTCGGATAGCTTATATTATCGGAAGTAGGGCGGGGATGTAGAAAAGGCGGCGGTGGAGGGCTTAGAAGAGCAGTCCTAGAGGCTCGACTTTGAGGCAACGCAGATCATCTCACTGTCAGCATGGTTACGCTTCAAACCGCATCGGAGCTTTTTCCCTATCATAACCATACGATGCTTCTGCTCTCGTCTCGTTAACAAATATTACCGATTTGAAGTCTAACTTATCGACCTGTGCAGGGAGTGGATATTTTGGTCCTGGGCTTTCCAAGGTTAAGGTGATCGACGCAAACGTCATACCGTTCTTCGCTATTTCTGATCGTTGTCGGGGTGGCAACGTGTAGTTTGGATACGGGCGATGTGCCTGTATAAAACAGCGCATGGCAGTCGAGATAAATCCAAGTAGGGCACAGGCGGCAGCGATGGTTGACGACGACAAAGTAAGCGGCGAACCGGTCAAAGCGGCCCAGGTGACCGAACGCTGCGAACGAGTACGCACGCCAGAGCATTTTGCTGGCGAGCACGCGAAGGCACCGTCGGTCGGAGGGCTACAGGAGTTATACGTGTCCCCAGCGACAGAACTCGCCCTTTGGTACGCGGACTTGCCTCGACAGCGACTCGAGAGGCAGGTTTCATGTGGACTTAGCTCGGTCTTCAGGGGCGCTGAGAGCGCGTATATGGAAACAATGCGCAGTGTGCTCGAATCGTATACTGCCCTGACGGAGATGCTCAATGTAACTGATCCAGTAGCTATCAACCCTACTAAGTTCATCTCGCTCGGCGGGTTAGGTCTCTCAATCTGCCCGGACGTGAGCGCGGCGAGCTACAGCGCGCAGCCAATCCAAATCGATCTACCGTCAGTGAGTGTTGTTGACGTGCTCCCGGGGAATGTGACCGTTTTGAAGTAGAGTCCGATCGAGAAGGATACGGACGAATGAAGCGCAGTCGATTTTCGGAAGAGCAGATCATAGGCATCCTGAAGGAGCAGGAAGC
>Ga0157362_1000269_pt1:2500-16768 | contig 16768 bp, 9 predicted proteins | sample AttlaeALBM3_FD_111480 | JGI IMG/M metagenome (GOLD analysis project Ga0157362, IMG submission 111480) | Fungus gardens microbial communities from leaf cutter ant in Ribeirão Preto, State of São Paulo, Brazil - Atta laevigata ALBM3 | ecosystem: Host-associated > Fungi > Mycelium >... | reverse complement strand
TAGCAATTAACTACTAACCCATCTGGAAAACCTAAGCAGATAGGAAAGAGTAGTGGTATGATTCCACCAGGCTAGAAAGCCCCCAAAACGTGCCTATACCAGTGTCGGTTATATTGAGGATGGAAATCCTTAGCCAAAGACGAATACGGACTGTAGCCAGCTTCTTTAAGCCTCAAAGAGACCTGAAGGGAAGAACATCCAATTGATTTCAACACAGGCATAAGAGCCACGCTGAATCCAGTGGACCGAATCATTTTCAACACCTTTGTTGTTGAAAACTGTCGTAAATGCGAAATGGATTCGCAAACTCAAGTCCACCACAATCGGATGTCAACGTTTTCGCCAAAGATATTTTAACCATTTGAGTCCTGGTTCTGAGCAGATGGTTGTTTATATCGTTTGAAGTTCTATTATTATTCCTTTCAACAGTCCCTTATTACTCTGCATGGTGATGTCTCTTATGGTCATGTTCATGTTGGAACGAAAGGTGGGGTGGTTAAGAAAAATGCATTCCTGCCCTTGCACAGGAGGTTGGGGCACATCTCCAAGAATAAAATCCGGAGGTTAGTAGGAGAAGGAGTACAAAGTATTCTTGATTTAACTCTTACTTTGGAGTGTGCTGCGTGAACTGCATCAAGGGAAAGCAGACCAAAACCTCCTGGAAAGGATCTAGAAATAGTATAAAGACATGGGAACTGCTCCATACAGATGTCTGTGGTCCGTTTCCGCCTTATATAGTATAGGTCGAGAAAAGTACTTTTTTTTTTCACATTTACAGATGACCACTCTAGGTATGGTAATGTCTACCTGCTTCATGAGAAAGAAGAAGCATTAACTGCCTTTAAGGTCTTCAAGGCAGAGGTATAAAACCTTTTTTAGATACACAGGATCAAAGTGGTCAGGTCTGATCGGGGTGACGAGTACTTTGGCAGGCACACTGAGGCAGGCAGAATGCCTGGGCTGTTTGCGAGATTCCTCGAAGGATGTGGCATAGTGGCGCTATATTCTATTCCGGGTATGGCTAGCCAGAATGGCGTTGCTGATAGGATAAATCGCACTCTCATTGACATATGGTGAGCAATTCACAACTTCCTCTCTTTCTCTGAAGGGAGGCCTTAAAGAAAGACTGCTATGTACATACTAAACTGGCTTCCGTTCCTTCGAAGGCAGTTCCTAAAACACCCAACTATGGACAGGAAGGAAAGCCAGTTTAGCGCATTTCCATACTTGGGGTTGTCAGGCAGAGGCCAGGGTGGATGTATAACCCACAAGAGAAGAAGTTGGACCCTAGGACCCTTACCTTAGTGGATACTTCATCGGATACTCCGAGAGGTATAAGGGATAGTTGTTTGATTGCCCATCGCTCCCGATCAGGATTGCTGAGACCAAGTCAGCAAGATTTTTTGAGGACGAAAAAGTAAGTGGGGTCTTAGAACCTCGATACATTGTCTTTGAGGAGTTACCAGAACTGGAGGTTGCTTTCAGCTTCCTAGCAAACTGACCTTTCCATATCCAGTGGAACAGCCAAGCGCTGTGGAAACTCAGCCAGTGCTATGAACATGGATCGCAGCCATAGCCTTAACCGTAACCCTCACGGTCGTTGTCAGCGAATGTTGCGAGGGCTAATAGCGGTGCATAAAGAACAGAAGTAAGAAGAAGAGAATGATACGCAGGATATTGGGTTTGTTCCATAGAATAGGGCTCCCCTTACGGCTAATAAGATAAGGATAGAAAGCGCAGTTTTCTAACAGACAAAAACGAAAAGTGAAAGGTTTGAGAGGAACGAAGTAGCTCGCCTAAAAGGAGAGGAATTCTACCCTTTTGGGGTGGACTGCTAATGGATTACGGACCGGACATGAACCACTTCGACCACAGAGAAAGCATTGCACTTTTCTAAGAGTTTCGGGGGATGGTGAAAAACAGGAAAGAAGATAACCTCGATCGGGCCTGAGTCATCTTCCCTGAGTCTGAATCTCAACCAAAAAGGAGTTCAACTGACTTGGAATGCTAACCTAACCGGATTGGAATACTGGACAGCTTAGCTTCTTCGAAAGCTAAGGAACAGCTAAGGTACGGGCTTGGAATGATAGCAAAGAGAAAAAGAAATCAAATACGAAGAATCTATTCTTTATTCATGCTTATTTCTACTACTATGTTCCGTTTTTACACGTTTTTGGGGATCTACTTGGAGTTTTCTACTTTTTTTTTTTATATCCATCGGAAAAAAAGTCCTTAAATGGGCCTTCTCTTTCTATCTACAAAAACTAGGATTCCATAACTTGATGTCTTTAGTCATTGTCACTCTTATGGATACTTCGTTACCAACGGAATAGTTTGATTTCAATATGATTCCTTCGGGGTCTGACTCGAATTCCTAAGCTCTAATTTCCGAAAAGGACAGTTCAAACTCGTCTTTTTCACAATCATCGGAAGCCGGGAACAGCGGTTCCAGCCCAACGAAGGAAGGAATCCCAGACCTCAAGGAGACTCCAGATCCACTGGGGATTTTAGCAAGGGACAGGCCCGACCCCCAAAAAAACATTCTTAAACTTAACAAACTGGCCCATTTTGGCCGGGAACTATTCGAGAAAGAAACACAGCCGAGACGATAATCGTAAAATAATCATATTATAGTAGATAATAACCGTGCCCACATCGTAAACGGGTAGAGAGCGGGGGGAGGGTCTCTTCTCAGTGGGCCCGCTTCACTTGGTTAAGTAGGCGCATGAATTAGGTCAGGATAGCTGGTGGTTTCGGGGGAAGGAGTCGGAAAAGAAGACTGGTTAGCAGTAGAGCCTTGGTTCGCTCTTTGGTTATTTACCGTAACCGGAAAAATAAAGATACATAAGCTCTTACAGAATTGAGCATTTCGAATTGTATTTTTCTTTGACCGAGCTCAGAGATGCTTTCAAAGATTTAAGGGTTACCGCTCTTTAGTTCATCTCGGTAGAACAAGGAAAAAGCCTATGTGGTGGGTTCGACTCCCACAGGAGCGAACATTTCTAATCGAATTGGTATTTTCCTTTTATTGATTCTTAGCTCTTGCTGTCAATTACGGATTCCTTAGCGATGTAAAGCCATCAGGCAGTAGACCGGCAAGGGAAGGGCTGTCTCGGTATTCGTTCTTGAATCAGTAACTGAGAGTAAGGACTAGTGATCAATAAAATCAGACTAGTGGGGCAGGCAGCTTGCTTTTCGTAGTAAGCAACTCTCTTTATAAAGCTCTTTCTTTATCGAAGTAAAGAGTAGCTCCTCTTGTTGAAGTCGTTCCTCTCCTTTTAGGCGAGCTACTTCGTTCCTCTTGTTCCTATTCTCCCATTCGGAATCTGATCTGATCCCGAACTCCGGAATCAGTCTTTCGGGCTCTGTAGAGCGTTATAATGCGTCTTATGGTCCTCGTGTGGGTGATTCCCCATCTGATTCGTGAAACCTTGGTATCTCAGTAAGAAGATCGCTGTCTGCTGGGATCTAGTCCATGAAAGAAAGACCTTTTCTCGGTCAATCCTTTCTAAGGAGCTTAGCTTCCCAACCATTGAACCGAACAACCCGGTGATTCCTCTTCCATCAATAGCTCTCTCGCTTTCCACGGGGAACTACTTTTCATAGGCTGATCCGAATTAGGCTTAGGCTTTTTAGGTCTTCTACGCGCAGGCATACCCTTTCTTTCTTCTAGCTAGGGTGGGGACATGGATCTTCCATTACTCATTTGTGCTATCCCTGCCGTGAAAGAGAAAATACTTCTAATAGTATACCGACCCCTCCCTTACTCAACAGCCCCTCGTTAAGTATACTTCATTAAGTAAAGTACACTCCTTTGGTCTCGGTTTTCAACTACTTTCTTTTAGTCCAAACTGGGAAGAAGGCTTGCTTTTCGTTGATCTCTTACTAGTGAACCATCACTCGAACCTGGAACCGAAGGACTTGCCTTTTCGTTGAGCTAGGCCCGTAAACTCTTTTAGGAGTTCCAAAGACGACATAGATGACCGAGGGCCGGCCCTTCTAGATGGAGCCAGGTTAGGTCACTTCGATCGCTTAAGCCCTTACTGCGATAGAGTAGGCCGCTTTTGTTTTCAAGGTTATATAGTATCGAATTATGCCACCTGTGAAAGAAAGGTTTCGAAAGATGTTAAGAATGGCATTCCCTCCGATTGAGGAGAAAGAGCCAGCCGTAGTCCCACTAATGTAATACGGGCCAAGCCTTCGAGAGGCATCCTTATTGCTAGGGTTTTTACTCCTTTTCTCAGATAAGGGATCTCGCTAACCTCCCCTCTGTGAAACTCACTTTTAAGGAAGCAGATGAGCTATCACCCGTGCAAGCATCAGAATATGCATTCTCGCGATTTACAGAGTCCTTATGCCTTTCTCTTGAAAAAGAATAATCAAATCAAGCAACCTTCTTGTTATAGAACAGACATTCCATTCTTTGCTTTCCCAGCACTGACTGACCTCTCTGGTCGGATGTTACAGTCGGCTCTAGTTCTTAGTAAACTAGTAGTCTTTAAGTCGGAAATCGCTTTCACATCTCATATGACATCTGTACCAACAGACTTCTTCGGACACCAGTAAGGTAAGTAGCTACTCCAGCCGATCTAACTCCAGAGGATCCAGCTTATTTTAAGGATAAGTTAGCCCCTGCTCCTTCAGGGGATGCAGCAAGACTACGTTTTCATCGGAGTTCCACTTCTTCCTCAATCCACTCTAAGAAAAAGGCAAGTACAGCTACTCTACTTTAGAGTCGATCCAGCTTTCGCTTCCTTACTTCCCTCGGGGTCTCAATTAGGGTATGTGGTCCTAAAAGAAAGATCCTCTCTTGCCTCGCTGAAATAAAGGGTTTTCACTACCTCTGAAGAGGCCTCCCCTTCCGTACCTACTCCGCAAGGTCTCGCTCCTTTCACTTCCTCTTCAACAGGATATGACCCTTTTTGTGGCTATAGTGGCTATCGGACCGTACTTAGGAGCTTCAGTTGAATCATTTTCAACGTTCGGGGAAGGCCTTTAAAACCCGAAAACATAGTCAAAAAGGACCTAGCCTCGCGTCCATAACCGAGCCCGGAAGAGGAACCGAACCCCTGTAAAAAAGGGCCTCAAATGCGCATTTTGACCTTGAAGCAACTATCGAAAAGGATAATCTGACAAGCCCCAAGACTAAGAAGTTGATCCAACTCCGCCGTACCTTTCGTCTTCTTTTCTCATTTGAAAGTTTTCTACGGATTCGGTAGTAACGAGAACTCGGATTTACAACTGTAAGCCTGAGAGATGGCCTGGACCAGAAAGTCTTAAATTAAGTAGAGGCCGGGGGCAGCAGCAGAAGGTTGGACTGGAACCCGAGAAGGACAAAAACAATATCTCTTCGGTGGAAGTGACTGACGATCGGGCTTCAAGCAGCTAATCTGTAGCACCTGAACTCCTGAGCTTGCTTGGGTGAGTGGTGGGATGATAAATGGACTGGACTGGTCGACCCTCTCCAAAGTTTCCTGTGAATAAAGCCTTTCTTTAAAGAGCCATTTCGGTAGGTTTGACATTTAGTCATTAGAGGAAAGGAATAGCAGACCCTGAAGACCCAGACCGTGTAAAGCTACTCTCTCTAAACTAAATGGAAAAAGAGCTTATCTTATAGCAGCTCTACCAGGGAAGCTTCCTTCGGGATTAACCAATAGGGTAGAGGGATTTATCGTAACATCAGAATAGAATCTTGAGGACGGGATCTTACTTACCTTAGTCGTCTTATAATCCTCTTTTGCTTTTGCAGCCCCCTGAACCCCCTGCTCAAGAGCCAAAACGGAAGATGAGATTCTGGCTTACAGGACGAAGACGAAAAGGCGTAAGCATAGGCTAGCCCGAAACGTGACTTTCTTTTAATTCTAACTTATTTACAAGGAAGCCAGAAGGCCTCAACGCTAGGCCTTTTTTCTATTTCCTCTTTCGCGCTTTGAATTCTTCTGCCGCTTTTGGTCATGGCCTTGGAATCTTGGGTACGGGGAAACTGTCTCGAGAGCCCAGCAATTGAGCCTTCTTCGCCACCCCTTCGAGAGTCAGCCCCATCGTCAAGCTTTCAGTCAAATCGCTAAGGGAAGTCTGGGTAAGCAGCTTTCGGGCTAGCTTTTTTTCCATGTTCAAAGAAAGTCTATGCTATGCCTATGCCTGCGCAGGAGACCTCTAAAAAAGCGAATTCCGCCTTTACTTTAGATCAGGAATCAAATAAGAAAAGAAGTCGATTCAAACATTCAAACCAAAGGCCTTTTTTGTCCTGCTGAAAAAGCTTAGTAAGCCGGTCTTAGAGAAGATCCAGCTCTCGAATCGGACGAAAAGGAAAAGGTATCCTATCCCCTAGGTGGCAGAGCAGCCTTTAGAGTTTAGAGTAGAGCTCACTTCCCCACTCGGTTCCTAATTGTTGGATTACTAAAAGACTTCCGAGACCGGACATTACGCATTAGACTGATTGGACCACTTAAAAGGACCCCTTTTGCTTGGCTATTCTAGGCCTTCTTCTATTCGTACCTGCTTCCCTTTCTGCCCCCGCCATTAAAGCTTTCTGGTCCAGGTCATCTCTCAATAAGTAAGAGGAGGTTGAAGCTTATAGGTAGTAGCCTAAGCGCTAAGAAGCTCCAATCATGCTACTTCCACTATATGCTTAACACATTGAATTCGATGCTTTACTTCCTCATTCTAACACTTTATTCACTTAAACTCGCTTCCTACTTGCTCACGATATGATCTTGACACCCAAGTCACTCACTAAAGAAAAGACTTTTATTGTCATACGGCTCAATCAATCAGTGGGATAGCGCTGTCATCCTAGCTACGATCTTTCTGCGTAGAGTAGAGATGGATTCTTTCTTTATCATTATATATATTAATATTCACCGATCCATTCATTCAATTAAAAAAAGAGATAAACAGAGAAGAGATCGAGATGACTACCAAATTCATACCAGAATTTTGGATTGTACGAGCTTAACTGAAGCTAAACCCAATCGAAAGAAAAACCCCAACAAACCAATCTTTGTTATGCCGTATGGAGCCGTTGTTTCTGTTCACGCATTCCCCTACTCTTACTCTTAATGTGGAGAACACAGCCACACATGGATTGTATCCACCTGTAAAGTACATACAGGGAGCTCTCTACAGTATCTATGCTACCTGCTAGTTCCTGTGGCCCATAGCTCACCGATTTCATGATCCTCTTCACCGTTTTGGGAAGTAAGAAGTGAGTCTGCGGTTTTGTAGACTTTTAGAAAGCGATAGCCCCCTTCTCGTGGCCTGTGTCTCCTTCCCGAGTCCGACTTAAGATGGAATGATCTTCCCTCTTTCTATCTTTCCCGTTGTATGATCTCAATGGTACTAACTACGAATACGGAGCCGTAGTTCTCCCATCTCTTACCAATACAGGACTTTTTACATATGGCATTCAGCTTAATCCCGCATACACCCTACCGACTAGTTTGCCATATGACTAACACGGGTAATCTCGACTATCAATTATATGAAAGATCGAACATCAAGATAAGAAGCGAGAGGGGACTAGCTTTTGTTCCTTTTGTTTTTGCCTTTTATAGAACCAACCAGCGGACAAATAAGGATATCAAGATCTTGTATGTACGATCAAGTTCTTAATAAATCCCCTTTTTTTTACCCCTAATAGATAGAACAGAACAACTAGAAAGAAGGCATTCCCTCAAATAGTTGACTGGAGACCTTACCCCCCAGCAAGCAAAAGAGCTTAGAGTCTAGTAAGAAATTATTTTGTGGTAACCCCTAATTGATGCGGATTTCCCAATGGATCTGTTGATTAGGAATCTTCCTCCAACAAGCAGCTTTACACCTGACAGCTTCAATGACCTCATGAACTAAAACTTATTTTATTTCTCTATAAGCGGATGCTGAAAGCATCTCTGATTTCTCTCCTGCCTTATAAAATATACAGAAGCGGATAGTGCAAGCTTGATGATCCAAACATAGAAGTTGTCAGCCGTAATAGTCTAACAGAGCCAATACTATTCCTGTCTCCAAGAGTAAGTAACTTCCCCTATATATCTTGCACAGAGCTAAAATTGGATGCCAGACATAGCCGGAAAATGGACACAAAAACAGAAGTCCATAGTGTCCTCCTCAATAGCATAAAGAGAGCAATCTGAGACTTGAAACACCCCCAATTTCTTCAGTCTTTCAAGGCTAGCAAATTTGGCAAACAAGAAGGCAGGAGTGGTTTGGCAACAAGATTGAGGGAACATTTGAGGGGATAGTGTCGACAGGGGGAAGAAATAGGTAGAGATGGAAATGATTGCTTATAAACTCAAAAAGTCTAATCACTGAAAAAGAGATCCCAGGTCTGGTCACAGTAAAGTCATTCAGTGTCCCACCAAGGCTCCTATACGGTTCGGGAACTTTCAAAGGAGCTAAAAAGTTCCGTTTTCATTTCGTCTTCCCCTTTGGAAAAATCCTTCATTTTTTAAGGAAGACTAAGAGTAAGGTAAGATGGAATTCTTCGCATAAAAAAAAGAAATCAGTCTAAGCCGGAAGGCAGGAAAGGAGCGAAGGTAATCTGTGCGTGCAATCTTTCCTCGTGCTTTTCTTTTTTTGAATTACCCCTCTTTTCAGGGGAGAAGCATTCATTTTATAATATAAGAAAGATGCAATTAAATCAGCTGTTCCCGTATCTGGTGTTAATGGCATACCCGTTCTTGGTGCTTTGGCATTTGCAATAGGAAGTTGATTAGGGGCATGCCTTAAGGAAACGAGTCACTCTCGCGGGTATCTCAGATAGAGATGTTGCCTCTGTCACTGCATAAACATAAAGAAGAGTTAGATTCATAGTCAATCCACCTGCTCCGGGTCACGCACGAAGGGTAGAACAAAGGAAGCTAAAGGCTTTCCTGTCACTACTCTTTACACGGTAAAGTAAGCATCTTCTTACCAAATTGAATAGACTTGCCTTGTGAGATGGGAAAGCTAAATAGAGGGGCCAGGCCAAGAAAAGAAGTTATATTAAAATGCCACATTGCTTTTCACACTTTCTTCGATTATCTTTCCTCGGTCAAGCTCGGAGGAAGTTTAATCTAGCTCTACGGAGGTCTTTGCTTTTCACGACTGTTGCTGATTTTTTTCGTTTAAAAAGAATAGCGATTGTTTAGTTTAATCAGCGAGGAGATTGATTCTTACTCTTTCTCGATGCGAAAGAGGTTGTGGCTAGGCAAGGTGCGTAGCCTTCTGAGATGGGATGCCGAGAATAAGCTCTTTTAGGAAACCTTAACTTAAGCCCAAGGAATAAGTGGTCTTATCTGCTGTTGCCGATCTTCTCTTTCTTTAGTCCTGCTCGTCTTATGGCATTAGCCTTTGCGGATTAAGGAATTCGCGGGACAGCTGTCTCGGCACACGTCAATCCTTATGTCCACAGCGAGCAGGTTAAGGCACTCTATCTTGCTGCTTGCCTTTATCTTCCAGTCTGCCAAGCAAGTTTGTTTATTCTATGTTATTGAAAAAGAAATCGGTATTTCCCCCAAAGCGCTAGCTTTCATACGCCTAAGAACTTCTAACGTTGTTCTGTCTCCAAACGGAGAGCTCGACCCCTTGCAGGTGAATTTCCCGATTCCTAGCTTCCGCACCAGATGATTGCCACTACCACGTTCTCAGCAAATTCCTTTCAATGGGAATCTAGATCTCGACGTTCGGAGTGGAATTGGTTTAGTCTCCCTAAGGTATACTGTTCCTATACCAGCAGGTTCTTGTGCCGATTTGACCTGCGTCCCGCGGTCCTGTTAAGTCTCGACCAGTTTATACCGAATCGGCGCTTCTGCCCCTTGAAAAATTATCCACTACACTCTAAAGCGTTCAACGATTATATTCGTTAAGTAAGTCATTTTGAAATGGATGTTTTTTTAGTTCCATTTATTTATCTGTAGAACAAGGTACACATTTACGAAAGTAGCTCTCCGAAAGTACTTTCCTTTGAGTTCGAGTTTTACTTTCGAATTCGAACAAGGGTAACATAGAGCTTTAGCTCATCAAAAATCGTTCTTTGCATTGCAGAATTCTTGACTCTGAGATCTATTCCAACATTTGAAGAAATCACGGAAATAAGCTCTGTAGTATCCAAAGAGCTTTTCTTTTGATTAGAGAAGATGTAAACAAAACAATCCTGAAGTCCATGGAATAAGGTGGCTCTTCTCTTGTTCTAGTTCTTCCTTTATCATCCGAGGGAACAAGAAGAAGATGCCCAATCCCCTAATGGACTCCTGGCATTCATCTTCTGTGATTTCAGGAACGGGAAAGAAAGAAGGAGAATCCGCTCTAAAACTAGGGATCTAAGGATGGTTCTTTGGTGGGAAATCCACCAAAGCGAAAATCCCACTGTTAGAACATCTAAGAAAGAGGAAAGCCTAGCAATTGGTCTTGCACACTAACTCATGAGTCAACCTAGGAAAAGAACTGCTTTCCAGCCTTTCACTCCTCACGTCAGGAAGTGGGAATAGCAGGCAATCGATGACTGAAATTACTTTCTTAGAAAGATTGCGTAACGCTAGATCTCTTCAGGGTTCCATCTCACTCTCTTTCGGCTCGAAGCCGATAGGAAGCAATGCTTCAAGTCGCTGAGGTAAGTTCCGAGAGAGCTACGCTCCGGGTATTCCTACCATTTATTCTTATAGGTTACTCTTATAACTCCTCCCTTCGTCTTACCTAATTCCAGATATGGATTAACTGCAATAGCTATAGGGTGTCCGCGATTAATCAGTTTTTAGCATTAATTAGTATCTTTGAACTCTTAATTAAAACACTGGAAGGGAATCGCTATCGTCTTTCTAAAGGACGGGGATTTACGTGTATTGCTTATGTCCGATTTGCTGACGCTAGCTTGACTTCACTCACTTCAGAGACGGAAAAATAATAAAAAAAAAGGGGCGTAGCGCTTGAAAGCTGAAAATCCGATACAGAAAGAGAGAAAGCGAGTGGAATAAGACTTTCCTTTTTTCGGCCATTTCTCAGCAATAGCTACCTGAATGGAAGCAAGCAACCCTCGGGGAGAAGAAGAATAGTGGTAGAAGCCAATTTCCCTCAGCTGGAAACTATCTAGATAGCTTCATAGCGCTTAGCTACTTTCTCCTTCTGCGCCGCTAGCGCTACTACTCCTAGTGATAGAAAGAACATCCTCTTTTTCGCAATGAGGCCCATCTCGGACCGGTGACGTATTAAAATGATCTGGATCTCTGGCTTATCTCTTACTTGACGGATTCTATTTCGGCTAGTGGCATTGTTGTGACGATAATCAGGAAAGAACAGGGTTGATTGGCTCTGATCGATACCATCTAAAAGTGCTTGCTTCATCCATTCGTGACATTACCGGGTATTCTTACTAAGTTTCGCCTCTAGTGACTCTTTGAATCATGCGCATGGCTCCATGTCGGCATTTTCATTTGTTTGGGAGGCCTAACGAGTGCTACGAGTGAATGCGTAGCTTTGTCTTCTATTATTTCATTTCGAGTGACAGGTTAGAGGGAAAGATAACTCCCAAAAGCAGCCATTCTATTCTCTTAAGAAGAGCTATTTTCCCTTGTTATTTCAAAAATGTGTATCACCATACTGAATCTAGCGCAAAGCAAGGAATGATTATCGGAAGTTGGCTACTTACTTAGGTAAATCAGTTTCTTCTCTAAGACCTAACTGCGCTGTCGAGGGAGATCTTTCAAGAGCACATCTCGGATAGGGAGGGACCGGAATTCCCCTTTTTGAAAGAGTTGCTTGTACTAAAGCTTGAAGGTGGAGATCAACTAAAGGTTGCAAGTAAGCAAGAAGCAAGCAGATATCTATTAGCCGCAATAGGTTGAGTCAGTTAAAGGGTAGCCAAAAAGAAGCTGAAGTCAACGCTCTTACGGAAGTGGATTGCTTGCAGATGATGAATTCTGGGATAAAGATGTTCAAAGAAATTATCCCCCCTTCTTTCTTCACTCGTCTTAGAGGTAGTTACCGTCCCGTGGGGGACCGCTACGCACCTTAGGCTATTAAGAATCGCCTTTCGCCGGGTGTGATTACAGAATCCTAGATGCGGAGCTTGCCGGGTAAGATGCTGACTTTGCCGGCTATTTCCGATATGGCTAATTCCTATTAGAATATGCCAACATAAGCATAAGACAGCAAAGAAGACACAAAAACCTGAAATTGATCTCCTTGAATCAGGATCTCCGCCCCAGTCAGCATCTGAGTAAGCAACTAGATTAGGTTGCCTTTTGACAGTAGGGAATAAAAGCCCATCTGCTAATCTTCCTTTCACATAACGAAGGATTCTCTTGGCAGCTTGAAGATGTAACTCACGAGGATCATGCATGAATTGACATACTTGGTTTACAGCAAATGGTTTATCTGGGCGTGTAAAAGTGAGTGAGATATTGAAGTGCTCCCACAAGACTTCTTGACTTCTCTGGATGTTTGACAGGGTTACTCTCTTTTTGTGAGAATTGCTGTCCAAGAACCATAGGGGTAGGTGCCGGTTTGCAGTCATTCAAACCAAATCTTTTTAGAAGATCAAGAGCATATTTCTTCTGAGTGATCTTCATTCCACTAGATGAGCGCTCAACCTGTATGCCCAAAAAAGACTTTAGTTCTCCCAGGTCTTTCATGGCAAATTGATGACCAAGTATGAGTTTTAGCTGATCAATTTCGTCTTCTGCATTTCCTGTAACTATTATGTCATCAACATAAAAAAAAAGTACCATAATTAGTTTCACACCTTCTCTCTTGAAAAACAGTGAGTTGTCTTACTTGCTTCGACTGTAACCATTAGAAAGAAGAGTTTTGCCGAGGCTTTCAAACCAGGCTCGTGGGGCTTGCTTTAACCCATGGATTTCCTTTCTCCATTTTCAAACCCATTTAGAATCATCTAATACATGATATCCTGGTGGTTGCTCCATATATACTTTTGTAGGTCTCCATGCAAAAATGCATTTTTGACATCTAGTTGATGAAGCTTCCAACCATAGCAGTTTGCAATAGCTAATGCTAATCTTACAGTTCCGACCTTCACAACTGAACTGAAGGTTTCTTCATAGTATAATCCATATTGTTGATTATAGCCTTTCGCTACTAGTCTCGCTTTCAATCTTTCAATTGTGCCATCCGGTTTATACTTGATTTTAGAAACCCACTTACTTCCAATCACATTTTTCTTTGTAGGTCTTGGCACTATTTCCCATGTGTGATGTTGAAGGAGAGCGTGAATCTCTGCATTCATTGCTTCAACCCACTTAGTTAGGGTCACTAGCAGCTTCACGAAAAGATGTTGGTTCTGAATCTTGAGAGCTGGTAGAAAGAAAAACAGAGTGTAAGACAGATTCTGTACCTTGTGCTTTGGTGGAGGATTGCTCTGTTATGGTGCTCCCTTGGAGTGCACAATTTTCTATAGGAAAGTCTCGCCTTGGTTGAACACTGCGGGAGGATCGTCGTGGAGCATTACCTTGTTCTGCAGGTTCAACCTGATCACCACCTTGATGATAAGTATTTGGCAAACTAGCACTTTCATTGGAAGAATCTGATGACTGAGACAGGTTTGGGTTGGTTGATGGCACAGCTGGAGTATGTTGAATTTGAGAGAGGTCAGTGACTTCATTTTCATCTTGATTATTTTGTTCAGCACTTGTGCCAATAGAGTGAGTTGGACTTGTTGGAGTTCCAGTTCCATTTGACGTATCTGAAGGTTCCTCAGGTGGAGTACACCATGGTTTACTAGGAGAAGACGCTGTAGTAGATGAGGTTAAAGTGGCAAAGTAAAAATGATTCTCATCAAACGTTACATGACGGGAAACAACCATTTTTCCTGTCTTAGGAGAAAAAAAGCATCGGTACCCTTTATGCTCATCACTATATCCAACAAATACACATGTCTCTGCCTTCGGGGATAACTTTCTCCTCACTCTTTTATCCACATGAACATAAGATATACACCCAAAGGCTCTTAAGATGAAATAGTCAGGTGACTGACCTGTAACCAGACATACCATTCGAATTTTCACTTGTTGGTAATCTGTTGATGACAAAGACTGCTGTATGAAAAGCTTCACTCCACAAGTGCTTTGGCACTTTACTTTGAAACATCAGTGAAAGTCCCAACTCTTTAATATGTCTATGCTTCCTCTCAACAACTCCATTTTGAGGTGCAGTGTAAGGACATGATAATTGTTGCTTTACTCCAATAGAAGAGCAGAATGTTCGGAATGATGTGGAGCAGAATTCACTACCATTATCACTTCGAAGAAACTTGATTGGTAACTGATAGTGTCGGGT